>Ga0209312_1000797_pt1 | contig 25708 bp, 30 predicted proteins | sample BioC13SIPDNA_4_FD_185744 | JGI IMG/M metagenome (GOLD analysis project Ga0209312, IMG submission 185744) | Anaerobic biogas reactor microbial communites from Washington, USA - Biogas_R1_B C13 SIP DNA (SPAdes) (version 2) | ecosystem: Engineered > Bioreactor > Anaerobic > Unclassified | place... | reverse complement strand
ATTATTCTTGTATTTGGGTGAGTACGTTTGGCGATATAATCACAGAAAGGAGAGCGAAAAAGTGAAATTGAAGCGCATTCTTGAGTTATTGGAGAAGGAGGTTGGGGGCTAGTTTGCCACTATACCCATCATTATATGAGCCATCCTTGATGCCCCAGCTGACGATCTCCTGGGGCGTGCCGCCGAGGGCGGGCGCCACGAGCAGGGCGCTGCAGATCACCAGGAGCGCCAGCACGACACGGTTCGGGGTCGAGCGGTCCATGCATCGACTTATGGCGTCCCCCGTAATAAAGAAGAAGGCTTGGCATCTGCCATGTCTCCGGGTGGGAGAGCCCGCGGGTACCGGTGCCGCCGCGCCTTGAGATGGACGAGCGCGAGGACCGGGAATGGCGTGAGCCCACGGGACCGTCGGGACGAAAAAAGGGTTCCCGGCCGGCCGCTCGAAAGAAGAGGGAGAGCGGGGGGCTGCTCAGAGATTGTTGAAGAGCCAGACGACGTCGGCGAAGTCGATCCGGCCGTTGCCGTTGTAGTCGAACGCCTCGAGCGGCTCGTTCTCCGCGATCCAGGCCATCTGGTTGAAGAAGAGCACGACGTCCGCGAAGTCGGCCCGGCCGTTGCCGTTGACGTCGTCGCAGAGCCCGTCGCCGTCCGTGTCGGTGGGGAGCACCGGCCCGCCGGGCACCGCGGTCACTCCCGGCGGCGTGATCACGGCCCACGCGTACTTCAGATCGCCGTTCGAACCGTCGAGGTAGCTGATGCAGGGATTGCCGACACCGTCCAGCGCGAGCGAGGAGTGCAGCCCGACCTCCCCCGCCGAGTCCACCGTCTCGATGTGCCAGCCGGCACCGTCGCGCCAGGCGTACTTCAGGTCCTTGCTCGAGCTGTCCAGGTAGCTCAGGCGCGGGGTGCCTGCGCCGTCCACCGCGAGAGACGTGAACCTGCCCCCGTCCGGATCCACCGTCTCGGTGTGCCAGCCCGTGCCGTCGCGCCAGGCGTACTTCAGGTCCTGGTTCGTCCAGTCGACGTAGCTGATCCGGGGGGCGCCGGCGCCGTCCAGTGCGAGCGAGGTGTCGTACCCGACATCCCCCGCCGCGTCCACGGTCTCGACACGCCAGGTCCCGCCGTCGCGCCATGCGTACTTCAGGTCGTACTCCGAATTGTCCCTGTACCCGATGCACGGGTTTCCGGCGGCGTCCAGCGCCAGGGACGTGAATTCGGGGGGACGATCCGTCAACGCGACGGTCTCGTTCTGCCAGCCGGCGCCGTCGTGCCAGGCGAACTTCAGGGCTTTCGGGGTGCCGGCAGAGTAGCTGACGCGCGGGTTCCCGGCGCCGTCCAGCGCCAGCGAGTTCCCGTACCCGACGTTCCCCGCCGAGTCCACCGTCTCGAGGTGCCATCCGGAACCGTCTCGCCACGCGTACATCAGGTCGACGTTATCTCCGTCGAGGTAGCTGAGGCGGGGGGTGCCGGCAGCGTCGAGTGCCAGGGACGGTCCTCCCGACACCCCCATCGTCGACTCGATCGTCTCGTTCTGCCAGCCGGCGCCGTCGTACCACGCGTACTTGAGTGCGCGCGCCGACCCGTCGTAGTAACCGATGCGGGGGGTGCCGGCGCCGTCGAGCGCGAGCGAGGTGTAATACCCGACATCCCCTGCCGAGTCCACCGTCTCGGTCCGCCAGGCTAGGGCGGACGCGGGGGCCGTGCCGAGCATCGTCAGCAGCAGTGCCGCGAGGAGGAGCCGGCCCGTCGTCGCAGAATCCATCACTGAGGCTGTGATCCCCGGGAAGATATAGATATGTCACGGCACCGGGTCCGCCCGCACCGCGACGAGCCGCCCCGTCGCCGCGGGTCAGCCCGGCATCCGCAGGCAGTCGCCGGAGACGAACCGCCCGTCGCCGTCCAATAACGGGGGCAGGCCCGGCCCGGCGATCGACCGTCCCCCGCGCTCGAGCGGCATCGCTGTCGCGCCCGGAGACGAGCGCGAAAAAACCGGGCCGGGGCCACTAGAGATGGTCGAAGAGCCAGACGACGTCGGTCTCTTCAACCACCTCTGACCCTTTTTCGCTTGCACGATAACAATCACATCCTTCATCACGCCGGCCCGCCCATATCCGATCGTGTCCGTCTTCGCCACGCTCGACTGGCCGCGGGTCCTCACGCCGGCCGGGGTCGGCGCGATCCGGTCGGTGATCGAACGGTCGCGTTTCCGGGCCCTCTTCGACGTGATGCTCTACTCCGGGATGCGGTATGCCGACCTGCGGCAGGTCCTGGACGAGCCGGACCGGTTCGACGAGGAGCGCGGGACGATCACCATCCTCACCGGGGGGAAAAAGCAGCGGACGGTCGTGCTCGGCGACCGGGGCCGGGAGGCCGGGATGACTGTACCTATTCAGCATCAGCGCACGCCGCTGGCCGGGAAACCGTGCTCCCCCGGGTTCTGCCGGCGCCGATAGCGGCGGCGGTGAGCCCACCCTCACCGGCCGACCCAGCATCACTCCCCGTAACGCGGGGCGGAATGGTTAAACGTCGACCGGGTGGATATGAGAACGGGATGGCGGACGCAGCCGAAGAGCAGGCACTGTCGCGGGCGCGTATCCTCGCACGGCTTCGCGCCCATCGCCAGACACTGGCCGAGGAGTTTTCGGTCGCCGAGCTGGCCCTGTTCGGCTCCGTCGCCCGCGGGGAGCCGGAGGCCGGCAGCGACATCGACCTGATGGTCGTGCTCTCCCGTCCGCTCGGCTGGGACATCGTCCTCCTCCGCGACTACCTGGAATCCCTGCTCGGTGCCCCCGTCGACCTTGTCGTCCGCGGGGGCATGGAACGGCGCCCGGCCCTCTGGGACCGGGTGAGCCGGGAGCTCGTCTATGTCTAAACGGTCCGTCGCCGTCCTCGTCGACGATATGAGGGAGGCCACGGAGCGGGCTCTCGGCTACGCTGACGGGTACTCGTATCCGTCGTTCGTTGCGGATGCCCGTACATTCGATGCGGTCCTGCGGAACCTCGAGGTGATCGGCGAGGCGGCCTCCCAGGTCCCCGTGCCGTTTCGCGAGCAGCACCCGGAGATCCCCTGGCGACAGATCGTCGGGCTCCGTAACGTCGTGGTGCACCGGTACTTCGCTGTCGACCCGGAGACCGTCTGGGCGATCGTCGACGGGCAGCTGCCGTCCCTCCTCCCGCAGCTTCTGTCCCTGCAGAGAGAGGCGAGCGACGACGGTGCCTGACCACCGCAAACCGGGGGGATCTGCGGTGTCCGACCAGAGAGGGTGGCCGACATCCGCCTCTCATCCTGCTATCGCTGGATCCCGGCGACGGCCGGCCCGTGCTGTTCAGGGATCACCGAGCGGCTCGAGTAAGTGGACGCGCCGGGGCACGCAAAGGACCTGGTGAGGTATCGCACCCGCGGATACCGTATGGTTAACAACCGGATCGCGATCGTGACCGGCCACACCGGGGATTTGGTCGAGGTCCACCCGCCGTCGCGCTGGTCGGTGGACCTGGGCGGCCTCCTGGTCGGGCGCTGCCCGCCGACGGCGCCGGCGACGGGGTGAGCTGGGCGAGGGCTCGACCCTCGTCTTCACCCGGCCAATCGCGTGATCCGGCCGGAAAGGCAATTTTTTTAAACCCCCCGAGGAAAAGGGGGACGCAGCAGCTCTCACACCATGATCGTCCCCGCGTCCGTCCTCGCAGCGATCCGCCAGCCGGCCTTCGTCTACCGGCGGGAGGGAACCGTCGAGGCCGCGAACGATCTGGCCGTGGACTGGGCCGGCGGACCGCTCGCCGGCATGACGCCGGCGGACGTGATCGCCCGCCTCTCCATCCGCCGCCGCGACGGCACGCCGCTCCTCCCGGACGAACTGCCCGTGGTGCGGGCGCTCCGGGGCGAGGAGGTCGTCGATCTCCCGCTCGCGGCCGCCACGGCCGACGGCCGGACGGTTTACGTCCTCGCGACGGCCTCGCCGATCCGGCACGGCGACGCGATCGCCGGCGCGCTCGACTGCTGGCAGGACGTGACCGCCCGTGTCCGGGCCGAGGAAGCAGTGCGGGAGAGCGAGGCCCGCCAGCGGGCGCTGGCCGGGTCTCTGGACGTGGAACGGGAGCTGCTGGCGACGGCACTGGAGCACCTGCCGGTCGGCGTCTGGATCGCCGATGCGCACGGCCATCTCGTCGGGAAGAATCCCGAGGCCGACCGCATCTGGGCCGGCGATGCGCCCCTCGTGAAGAGCATCGGCGAGTATCCCGCGTACCTCGCGCTGGACGCCGGCACGGGAGAACCGCTGGCCCCGGAGGAGTACCCCGTGGCGCGGGCCCTGCTCACCGGCAGACCGGCAGGCCCTGTCGAGCTGCGCATCTGCCGGTTCGATGGCACGCACAGGACGGTACTGGGCTCCGCCGAGCCGATCCGGGACCGGGACGGCCAGCTGGCCGGAGCCGTCGGGATCAATCTGGATATCACCGGGCAAAAGCGGGCCGAGGCGGCGCTGAAGGAGAGCGAGGAACGGCAGGCGTTCCTGCTCGAGCTCAACGACGCGCTCGCGCCGCTGGCCGACCCGGGCGAGGTGCAGGTGGCGGCGGCGCGCGTGCTCGGCGAACACCTCGGCGCGGACTGGGTGGCCTACTTCGAAGTCGACGGGGACGACTATGTGATCGTGAACGACTACGCGCCAGCGGTCCCGAGCGTCGCCGGCCGCCACCGGATCGCCGCGTTCGGCCCTCGCCTGCTCGCCGAATACCGCGCCGGCCGGACCGCGGTCGGAACCGACACCGAGACCGACCCCGATCTCTCGCCGGCCGAGCGGGCGACGTTTGCGTCGGTCGGCGCCCGGGCGTACGTCGGCGTGCCGCTCCTCAAGGCCGGCGCGTTCGTCGCGGGGCTGGGAGTCAACGCGGCTGCGCCGCGGGCATGGACCTCCGTGGAGGTCGCGCTGGTCGAGGAGACGGCCGATCGGACGTGGGCCGCCGTCGAACGGGCGCGGGTCGAGGCGGCGCTCCGCGCGAGCGAGGAGAGGTACCGAGAGCTCTTCTCGTCCATGGGCGAGGCGTTCGCCCTGCACGAGGTCGTCCTCGACGACGCCGGCGCCCCGGTCGACTACCGGTTCCTGGCCCTGAACCCGGCCTTCGAGGCCATGACCGGTTTTCCCGCCGACGCGCTCGTCGGCCTCACGGCGCGCGAGGTCCACCCCGAGCTCGGGTCCTGGTACATCGAGCAGTACGGTCGGGTGGCGACGACCGGCGGGCCCGTCCGTTTCGAGGCATGCTTCCCGCCGCTTGGCCGCTGGTTCGCTGTCCGCGCCTACTCGGCTGGGCCGGGTCGGTTCGCGTCGGTCTTCTCCGATGTCACCGAGCGGAGGCGCGCCGAGGAGGCGCTCAGGGTCTCGCTCGAACGGCAGGCGTTCGGGCAGCGGGCGGCTCGGTCGGTGTTCTGGGACTGGGACATGCGGACGGAGACTCTCACCTGGAGCCCCGAGTTCTACGACCTCTTCGGCCTCCCCCCCACGGCCCCGGCATCGTTCGATCTCTTCGGGTCGGTGCTCCATCCCGACGACCGCGAGGACGCGATGGCGAGGATCGCCTCCTCGATCGAGGAGCACCGGCCGCTCGAGAACGAGTACCGGATCGTCCTCCCCGACGGGACGGTGCGGTGGATCGGGGCCAACGGCGACACCACGTACGATCGCGAGGGCCGGCCCGTGCGAATGGCCGGCATCTGCGTCGACATCATCGATCGAAGGCGGGCCGATGAGGCGCTCCGCGCGAGCGAGGAGCTGACGCGGTCGATCCTGGACCGGTCGTTCGACGCGCTCTACCGGCGGGATCTCGAGACGGGCCGGGCCGAGTACTACAGCCCGGCCATCCAGGCGATCACCGGCTTCTCCGTGGAGGAAGCGATGGCGATGAGCGCGGACGAGGTCGCGGCCCGCGTCCACCCCGATGACCTCGCCGCGGTGACGGCCGGGGAGGTGGCCCTCCAGCCGGGAGCATCGGAGGGCTCCGTCGACTACAGGTTCCTCCGGAAGGACGGCACGTACTGCTGGGTCTCGGACCGGTTCCAGCTCGTCCCCGGCGGAGACGGGCGCCCGCGCTACCGGGAGGGCATCATCCGCGACATCACCGAGCGGAAGCGGGCCGAGGAACAGCTGGCCCGGTTCGACGAACAGCGCCAGCTGGCACTGGACGCGGCCGGGATGGGCTGGTGGCACTACGACCTCTTCACGGAGATCGCCTCGTACGACGCCCGCTACTGCGAGATCTTCGACGTGGACGGCACGAGCCGGCCGAACGAGGAGATCCTCGCTCGCATCCACCCCGACGACCTCCCCGGCGTCTGGGCGAGGGTGGAAACCGCCCTGGACCCGGCCGATCCGCGGCCGTACTCGGTCGATTACCGCATCCTGATGCCCGACGGCGCGGTGAGGTGGATCGAGGCCCGCGGCATCGCGACCTTCGAGGGCACGGGCATGGACCGCCATGCGACCAGCCTCGTCGGCACGGTCCGGGATATCACCGAGCTGAAGCGGGACGAGGAGGAGTTGCGGACGTATGCCGAACACCTGCGGCGTTCGAACGAGGACCTCGAACGGTTCGCGTACGTCTCGAGCCACGACCTGCAGGAGCCGCTGCGGTTGATCGTCTCGTTCTCCCAGCTCCTCGCGCGACGGTACAGAGGCGTGCTCGACGAGGACGCCGACGAGTACATCGACTTCATCGTCGAGGGCGGCATCCGGATGCAGACCCTGATCCTGGACCTGCTCGCGTACTCGCGCGTCAACACGAAGGCCCAGGAGCTCCGGCCGATCGACGCAGAGGCGGTCATGGCCGCCGTGGAGCGGCAGCTCGCTCCGTCCCTGGCCGAGGCAGGCGCGACGCTCGCGTACGACCCGCTGCCGACGGTCACGGCCGACCCGCTCCAGCTCGAACAGGTCTTTTCGAACCTGGTCTCGAACGCCATCAAGTTCCGCCGGCCCGGCGCGCCGCTCCGGATCCACGTCTCCACCCGGCGGCTCGACGACGTCTGGGAGTTCTCGGTCGCTGATAACGGGATCGGGATCGATCCCCGGTACCACGACCAGATCTTCGTGATCTTCCAGCGGCTCCACACCAGGGACGCGTATCCCGGCACCGGCATCGGGCTCGCGATCGTGCAGAGGATCATCGACCGCCACGGCGGGACGATCCGGGTCGAGTCGACGCCGGGCGAGGGGACGACGTTCTTCTTCACCCTGCCGGCGGCGTGACGGGGCGTGCAGGGCGATACGACCATCAGCCCCGCAGGCAACCATCGTCTCTGCGATTGTCCGCGGTGACCCCAGCTGCTGACGGTCCTGTCGATCGCCCTGCTGGTCGGCTGCGGGTGCCTGCTCGAGGCCCGGGCGCCGTACTGGCCGGTCTGGCCTATCGAGTGGCGGCCCGTCGCCGAGTTCGGTTTTCCCGTCACCACCCTCGCCGCCCTGGTGTCCTCCGGCCTCGCCGGGCACCTCGACGGCCGTTGAACCGACGTTTCCCCCCGCGTTCACTTACACACCGCAATCATCGCCCCTCGTATGGTCCACCACCGGGGGACCTGACCGCCCGCCGCCATGAGCATGGCGGCGCCACGTCGGAGTATGTGTCATGTCTCACAGAGACGGACGCAGCCCCTCCACCCCTCCCCGGCACCAGCGTGGCGGTCGGACGGGGCGCGTGACGGCGACCGGAGGCCGGCAGTGGACGTGATCCTCGCCGCGCTCGAACGGAACGGGCCGACGACGTCCGGCAGCATCGACGCCCCGCTCGAGGTAGCGACCCCCGGCGCGATGATCGGGTTCGCGACGGAGGCCGATGGCCGTGCGGCTCTGGTGCGGGCCGGGCGCGATCTTTGAGCTCGGGCGGCTGGCGGTGCCGGTCGCGCCGCCCGAGAGGATGGCCGAGCTCCTGGAGCTGCCCGAGATCGCGCAGTTCCACACCCGGTACCTCCACCACGGCCTCTCCGGGGTCCTCTTCAGGGTGCCGCCGGTCCGCTCGGAGCACTTCGAGGCGGCGGCGTGCGCGACGCTCGACGAGCCGACGGCCGTCATTCGATCATCGTCCCACACGGTCCTGATGGCCGGGCGGGACCCGGCCCTCGCGGTCGGCCTCGAGGGCGAGGAGCGGGGCCGGCGGACGGGCCGGCTCCGGGCCGCGCTGAAGCGGCGGGCGAGGTCGGCGATCGTGATCGTGTTCGCGCCGGCCATGGACGCGGCCCTGCGTCTGGTGGCCGACGGGTCCGACCAGGCGATCTGGCTCGTGTCCGAGCCGGCAGAGGCGCGGCCGAACATGGCCGTAGCGGCGAGGGCGAAGGGACAGCGGGCGCTGTTCTGAAAGGTTCGACCATCGGATCCAAAAGGAGACGAGCGATCGGGGATCGCAGAGCAATCGGGGTGGATCGGATCGACAGAATAGGGTTGATGCGACATCTATCTGTATCGCCGCCCGCCCCGCCGCTCCCTCGCAACGGCCGTACTCCGTCAATCTCACACGCACAGGACCCTGATCTCGATCGAACGCTGGAACGAGAAGGCCTCGCGTGTCTGGTCCGTCGCAGACCTGCTGCGCGGCCCGTACCACCCGGATCAGTACAAGGACGTCATGCTGCCGATGCTGGTGCTCCGCCGGCTCGACTGCGTGCCGGCCCCGACCAGGGAGGCGGTCCTGGCGAAGCACGCCGGGCTGGAACGCCGGGGCCGCACGCAGAACGCCGAGCGGATCCTCAACGAGATCACCATCCACCGGTTTCGCAACACGAGCACGTTCACGTTCGAAAAACCGATAGGCGAGCCGGACACGATCGGGGAGATGAGATGAGATGGAGCCGTACGTGCCGGGGCCGCTGCCGCCGGAGGGGGGTCGACTGGGCTTCGCTTGCGGGCCTGATCGGGCGCGCGAACCGGGCGCTCGGTGGATACGACGGGATCGTGCAGGGGTTCGTCAACCCCGACATCCTCCTCGCACCCCTCGAGGCCCGCGAAGCCGTTCTCTCGTCCCGGATCGAGGGGACGCGGGCCTCGCTCGAGGACGTGCTGGCATTCGAGCCCGGGGAGGAGGCCCTGATCACGACCGCCCGGGCGGCCGAGATCCAGGAGGTCAACAACTACCGGCGGGCGATGCGCCAGGCGGAGACCGAACTCTCGACAAGATCGATCGGGATCAACGTCCTCCGGGAACGCACCGGACGCTCCTCTCCGGGGTTCGCGGCCGCGATAAGGAACCGGGCGCGATCCGGACGAGGCAGGTCTTCATCGGCACACGGGGCGCAACGATCGAGCAGGCCACGTCTGTCCCGCCCGAGCCGTCGCTGGTGATGGACGCCCTGACGGACTGGGAGAACTACCTGCACGCCGGGGAGCGGGACCCGGTCGTCCAGGTCGCGATCCTGAAGGGCCAGTTCGAGCTGATCCACCCGTTCCTCGACGGCAACGGCCGTGTCGGGCGGATGCTGGTCCCTCGTATTCTCTCGCGGAAAGGGGTCATCGGCCGGCCGAACTTCTTCATCAGCGCCAGCATTGAACGGGACCGCGACGGGTATTACGACAGGCTGGTCGGCCTCTCGAGGGCCCGCGACTGGAACGGCTGGATCGCGTTCTTCCTCGAGAAGGTCATCGAGCAGGCCGAGGAGGACGCGGGGAAGGCCCGCGCGATACAGGACCTCTACCACGAGATGAAATACCGGTTCTCGGAGGTGACGCGCTCGCAGTTCGCCGTGCCTGCGGTCGACACGCTGTTTGCGAGGCCGGTCTTCACGCCGCCCCAGTTCGCCACGCTCTCCGGGATCCCGAAGGCGAGCGCGAACCGGTTTCTCGCCGATCTCTTCCTTCACGACATTCTCGTCATCCGGAGCGAGGGGCGGGGACGGCGGGCCACGGTCAACGAGTTCCCGGAACTGCTGCGGGTCGTCAACGGGAGCCCGGGCGAATGAGCCGGTTGTGGTGCCTGCGTGAAGTACAGACCGGTTTGTGGATCATGGAACTGGCTTTCGCGATCCACAAATCGTGTAGCAGACCGTCCGTGACCCACAATGCGGGGCCGGCCTGAATGGCATGGAAACCGTACCCGGCCCACCGGGACCCGGGCGCGGCGTGGCTGGGGGAGGGTCCGGGCGAGCTGGAACGGCCATCGCTCGGGCACGAAGCCGGCCGGGCTCTGCCGGTCGGGGTTTTATGTACAATCGGCCCGGATGGTCGACTGCACAGCCGACCACAGCCGCAGGGCCGGCTTCCTCTGCAAGAACCAGATCGGCGGGCTGTCCCTTATTGATTGTTCGGACACGGGCTCGGCCTACGGCCTGGTGGTCGAGCACGGCGGGAACGGCATGAAAATTGAGGGCTTCGTCTCCGACGGGGCGACGCGGCGGGCCCTGCAGATGGTCGGGAACGACGCGGACGTCGGGATCACGATCATGAACTTCGCCGGCCCGGGCCGGCCCGTGCTGCTCGGCATCACCGAGGGGCTGGAGTTCGTTGACGCGCTCTCGCACGTCGAGGACCTGAAGCGGTACCGGGCTCGAGGGTATACGATGAAGGGCAACCGGATCGATATCGTGACCGACCACGACGCGGACCTGGTCGAGGTGCATCCGCCCTCGCGCGGGACGGTCGACCTGGGCGGGGTGACTGTCGAGCGCTGCCCGCAAGTGCCGGCGATGGCCAACAATACCGGGATCAGAAATCGCGATACGAGGACTTCCGCGGGCTCACCTCGTCCACGACGATCCGATGGCGCTCTAAATCAAACTCGACCAGGACCCGGCAGGAGCCGACGTGAAACGAGTAGACCGGTTCAAGAGAGGCCGATGTCTTCAGCTTCTTGACGTGCACCCACGGCAACTCCTGCGCCTCCAGCCTCTTCAACCCGGCGGTGACGCGGCGACCGTCCTGGCGGTCGAGTCCCTTGAGATCCCTCAGGGCGCGAGCGGTGTACTCGAGCGAGAAGGTCATTCGAGCCCGAGTTCAGCCAGCACCTGGTCGTGCGTGAAGGTCCGGCCCGCCCGGCGATCCTCTCGCGCCTCCTCGAGGCCCCGAAACTCGTCGTCGGTCAGGGGATCGGAATCGATCGCCATCGAGGTGAGCCGTTCGATCACGTCGTTGTAGGTCTCGCGGGGATGGATCTTCAGGGCGTCGAGCCTCCCCTTGACGCCAGATGATACCTTGATGGTCGCTTCCACTGCCATACACCAGCGTGTAACCTGGAAGAAGATAATGGGATCGCGGCCTTTCACCGGCCACCGATGAGGGAACGGCGACGGTCTGGCGATAAATGGACTGGCTGGGGTGCCGCCGGCAGCACCGTCATCGAGTACGCCGGCAAAGGCGCGACGACCACCGACTCCGTCTCCACTGGAGCGAAGCGGCGGGCGCTGCAGATGGTCGCGAACGACGCGGCGGTCGGGATCGCGATCGTGAACTTTGCCGGCACAGGCCGGCCGGTGCTGCTCGGGATCACCGAGCGGCTCGAGTTCGTGGACGCGCCGGGAGACGCGGAGGACCTCGAGCGGTATCGCGCCCGCGGATACCGTATGGTGAGCAACCGGATCGATATCGTGACCGATCACCCCAGGGACCTGCTCGAGGTGCACCCGCCGTCGCTTGGAAAGGTGGACATGGACGGACTGACCGTCGAGCGGTGCCCGCCGGCGCCGGCCAGGACGGCCAGGGGATATCCGCCCGCCCGGGTCGTCTGAAAGGCGCGGTCGCGATCCCCCCGCGAGAGCCGTCGACGAACGACCGGCCGGGCGCTATTCAGGCTGTCTCCTCGTCCCACGTCGCCCCGCCGGGCGGGGGATCATCGTCCGCGCCGTCGAGAGCCCAGCTCATCAGAACCGCGAACTGGTCGAGGATGTCGCCCGATTCGCTCATGTCGACCTGTGACACGTACAGGCCGATCATGCGGGCCAGAGCTCGTTCCAAACGTTTCGTGTTCGCGAGCAGGATGTCGATTACCTCGTCGCGGTCTTTATCAATCTGATCCAACGTCATCGGTCACCTCTTCCGACCTATCGCCGGGGCCGCCGGCCCGCCGCGATCCCCGCACCGCCGGCGGCCAGCGCCGCGAGTAGCGCCGACGGCCCGCCGGCCGCCCGGGTCGTCTGCGAGGCGCGGTCGCGGTCCTGCTGCTGCCGCCCTTCTGCGTTGGCCGGCTCGAGCGCGCCCGCCCTCGCCCGGGCCTCCCCGGCCGCCGTCCGGTTCCCGAGGGCGTCCTGATCGTTGCCCAGGTTCTGCCAGTACAGGCCGGAGTCCGGCTGGAGCGCGACCGCCCGCTCGTAGCAGGCGAGCGCCGCGGTGTAGTTGCCCATCTCGAAGAGCGCGCGTCCCCTGGTGTTCCACCCGCCGGCGTACCCCGGCTCGAGCTGGATCACCCGGTCGGCGGCTTCGACCGCCCCGGTGTAGTTCCCGAGCTTCATGCACACGTAGCCCCTGTTCAGCCAGGCGTCGGTCATCGTCGGGTCGAGCGCGAGCGCGGACTCCTGCGCCTCGAGCGCCTCGGCGTAGCGTCCCTGCTGGGAGAGCCTGGCGCCCTTCTCGAACCACTCCTCCGCCGTCAGGTCGGCGGCCGCGCCCCCCGCCGACGTGCAGGACGCGACCGCCAGGAGCGCGGCGAGCAGGATGCCGTTCAGGTACCGGGAACTCATCGTTCTAGACTTGGGCGGGTGCGTGATAATCCTGACGCCGGGCAGTCCGGACGGTGCGTGACCCGGCGTGCCGGAGCGATGACTGCCGTCCGGCTCGAGAGCGGCGGCGCGATCGGCGGCGACGGGGGGAAGGGGACGCTGGCGGCGGTTCACCGGGGGCCGGTCCGGGAGGGCTGCCCGTGCGATCCTCGCGGCGGCGGGTGCCGGGCTCCGCATGCCTTCATGGTATCCGCGGTTCACAGGCACCACCATGGAATCCCGGACCATGACAGGTATCAGCTGGATCCCCGCGCTCGCCGGGGCGCTGGTCCTGGTGCTGCTCGGTATCGGCACCGCGTCCGCGTTCGCATGGGAGAACGAGACGGTGGACGCGGCGGGCTGGGTCGGGGAGTACACCTCACTCGCCCTGGACGGCGCCGGCAACCCCCGGATCAGTTACTACGACGGATCGAACGCTGACCTGAAGTTCGCATGGCGCGACGGCACGGGCTGGCACACACAGACGGTGGACGCGGCGGGCTGGGTCGGGGAGTACACCTCCCTCGCCCTGGACGGCGCCGGCAACCCCTGCATCAGCTACTTCGACAGGACGAACGGCGATCTCAAGTACGCCTGGCGCGACGGCACGGGCTGGCACACGCTGACGCCGGACGCGGGGGGAACGGTCGGGCTGTACACGTCGCTCGCGCTGGACGGCACCGGCAACCCCTGCATCGGCTACTACGATTACACGAACGGCGATCTCAGGTTCGCGTGGCGCGACGGCATCGGATGGCACAGGGAGACGGTGGACGCGGCGGGCGATGTCGGGGAGTACGCGTCGCTCGCGCTGGACGGCGCCGGCAACCCCCGGATCAGTTACTACGACGGATCGAACGCTGACCTGAAGTTCGCATGGCACCACGGTGCGGCCTGGTACACGGAGACCGTGGATGCGCCGTTAATGGTCGGGGAGTACACGTCCCTGGCGCTGACCGATACCGGGTCCCCGCGCATCAGCTACTTCACCACCATTTCTTCGTCCTGAAGTACGCCTGGCACGACGGCATCGGCTGGCACACGGAGACGGCGGACGCGGCGGACAATGTCGGGTGGGAGACCTCGCTCGCGCTGGATGCCGCGGGGAACCCGTGCATCAGTTACCTCGACCTCGCCGACAAAAACCTGAAGTACGCCTGGCGCGACGGCACCGGCTGGCGGAACGAGACGGTGGATTCAGGGGGGATGGTGGGGATGCACTCGTCGCTCGCGCTGGACCCCGCCGGCAACCCCCGCATCAGTTACTGGGCCAACACGAACACCGCCCTGAAGTACGCCCGCGGGATGAACCTCCTGGCCGTCCCCGGCGGCGCCGGCGTGCCGACGGACACGGACGCCGACGGGCGGTACGACGACGTGAACGGGAACGGCCGCGCCGACTTCGCGGACGTGGTGCTCTACTTCAACCAGATGGCGTGATCGGGGAGAACGAGCCCGTTGCCGCATTCGACTACAACGGGAACGGCCGGATCGACTTCGCCGACGTCACCTGGCTCTTCAATAATCTATAAGGCCTCCCCCTCTCTCTCCCTCTTCTCCGTAGCACCCACCCTCCTCGAGACGCGACGGCACCGGTATCCACGGACTCCCCCGCCGCCGTGGTCGATTGTCCGGCCGGTCCGCCCGCAATCATGGCGGAAATATACCCTTCTTATTTTATGAGAGTAGTCTCAAACATCCCTCTACGTCAACAAAACAGTATGTGTGTTAGAAGATCTCGAGAAAAAAGGTGATTTAAGTGTTACAGGGAAAAGTAGCCGTCGTGACCGGCGGAACACGTGGGATTGGTCTTGCAATCGTAAAAAAATTCCTGGAGAACGGGGCGTCGGTTGCCCTACTCGGCTCCCGGAAGGATAGTGCGGATAAAGCAGTGACGGCATTGAGGGCGGAGAATCCCGACTACAAGGTTATTGGACTCTGGCCGAACTTGTCCAACGCCGCAGAGGTCAAAGAGGCATTTGACACGGTCAAATCAAAATTCGGAAGTCTCGATATTCTTGTTAACAACGCCGGGATCGCTGCATCGGATCCTCTCTATACCTACAAGCCCGAGGACTTCGCACGGATCATGGACCTGAACGTGACCGCCGTCTTCACCTGCTCGCAGGCTGCGGCGCGGATCATGAAGGAGCAGGGCGGCGGTGTCATCCTGAACACCAGCTCCATGGTCAGCCTCTACGGCCAGTCCAGCGGGGCTGGCTACCCGGCATCGAAGTTTGCGGTGAACGGACTCACCAAGTCCCTTGCCCGCGAGCTCGGGAGGGACGGGATCCGCGTCAACGCCGTCGCGCCGGGCGTCATCAACACGGATATGATGGCAGCCGTACCCGCAGATCTGCTCAAGCCGATCGTTGCCAAGATCCCCCTTGGAAGGATCGGTGAGCCGGAAGATATTGCTAACGCTTTCCTCTTCCTTGCAAGCGATATGGCCAGTTACATCACTGGCGCCGTCCTGTCCGTAGATGGTGCATCAATGACCTAGGATATAGAGATAAACATAGCCACCACCCCCATTTTACAACCTCAGAGACACGCTTCATTTTAAAAGAGAGTGAAATTGCATCAATCGGATAATCACCATTCTTCCTGTATACGCATCTCTCATAGATTTTAGATATATGAGAATAGCGATAAACCCCAGCTCACCTTTATCCACTCTTCGATCGATCTATCCGGGTGAGCACGTTCGGGAACTATTTCCTCCACCAGGAATATGCGGCTCTCGCCGCCCGTGGTGATCCTCTCAACGAGATCGAGAGTCTGATCGACTGGGAGCTGTTTCGTCCCCGGTTGTCCACGCTCTACCAGAGCGACACCGAGCAGGGCGGTCGTCCTCACACCGATGTGATCGTGCTCATGAAGCTGCTCGTGCTGCAGCAGTGGTATGGTCTTTCCGACTACGAGCTCGAACGGCAGGCCGGGGACCGGATCTCGTTCCGACACTTCCTCGGGTATCCTGCCACGATCCCTGACCGTTCGACGATCTGGGCGTTCAAGAACCGCCTGGTCGACGCCGGCATGATCGACGACCTCTGGACCGGCCTCCAGCAGCAACTCGACGCCCGCGGCCTGAAAATACGCCGGGGTGTGATCCAGGATGCCACGTTCATCACCGCCGATCCCGGTCATGCGACCGCTGATACGCCACGCGGCGACCAGGCACGGACCCGGCGAAGCCGGGACGGCACCTGGGCGAAGAAAGGGAAAAAGAGTCAGTTCGGGTATAAACTGCATACGCTCGTTGACCGAGAGTATCAGCTGATCCGTCGCCTGGCAACAACGACCGCGTCGCTGCATGATAGTCGTATCGACCTCTCGAAACCGGGAGAGACGGTCTACCGGGACAGGGGGTATTTCGGTGTCACACCGGCGGCATCGATGGACAAGACGATGCACCGGGCAGTCCGGGGTCATCCGCTCTCCATCAGGGAGAAACGACGAAACCGGGCGATCAGCCGTACACGGGCCCTCGTGGAGCGACCCTACGCGGTGATCAAACGACAGTTCCATGCCGGCCATGTGATGGTCACGAAGGTCGCCCGGGCGCATCTCGCGAACGTCATGGCGTGCTTCAATGACAACCTCCTTCAGCTCCGAACTATCCAGCGAAAAGAACGCGCCGAGCGGTAGCTTTCGCGATCAGGTAGTGCGGAATGACGAGGGCGGGAACCAGAAGGACAGGAGGAACGATGCTCAAGAGATTTCGTTCAGAGCGGGGAGGTCTGAGTGTTCAGAGCTATACTCAAAGGAAAAACATTACAAGGCGGGCATTCCGTGGAGGCATATCCGTGAGTGGCACCACCTCGTGCCCATAGGGAAGCTTGAGTTAACTGGACCGGCTGATATCGCTGAAGGGGCTGAGATCTGCTGCGACCGTGCCGGCTCGCTCCCGCTACGCCGCTCGCCGGGATCTCCGGGGGAGGGGAAGCCCTCCCCAGCGCCTCGCTGCGCTCGACTCCCCCCTCCTCGTTGCGCCTTCGTCACGGCGAGATAGCCCCTCCCGATGGGCGGGGACGGGACGGATGCCCGCCCAGCGAGCCGGCGCCGGACGAGGCGCAAGCGGTCCGCGTCAGCGGTCCGCGCCGCGCGAGACCCCGACCGCCCACCCGCGGCAGGAGCAGCCGCGCGCCCGCGAACGAGCCCAAGCCGGAGGCGAGACGAGCGGCGGAGCGAGTGGAGGCGAGGAGCGGAGGCGCGGTGTCGACTCTCTCCAGGGCACGCCGTCCCCCACGCGGGGGCGGGTGTTGGGTACCCGGCCCGGTCACGCGATCGGGGAATGGTGGCTGCAGAGCCTCGACGTTCGCGGGCCCGTGCCGGCGGCGGGTTCGTGGTGCGGCGTGCGGGATGGCGACGACGCGATGATTAGGGCGGTTCGCCGGGGGCTCGGATGGTGCCCTGGCTGTCGCATTAACTCTCGGACGCCGGCAAGAAATCGAAAAGAACGGGGCGGCGTCCTCCCAAGAGGCCAATCCAGGAAGATGGCACGCCGCTCCGGCCCCGAAGGGCATCCCATCATGGGCGCGTCGACCGGTTATGCCTGCCGGAAAAGGCGGGGGCAGCGCCGTTCCCCGCCGGCACCGGGGCGGCTAGTTCCACCGGTTACCCCGGGGGGCGCTTGTCCGCCCCCCGCGCCTCGCTGCGCGCCGGGCTCGGGCGACTCGGCGCCGTCTCGCTCGCGCTCGACCGCGCCGCCGGCCGGCTCCCCCCGGTCGCCGGCCTGGTCGGTGTACCGGCGATAGGCGACCGCTCGCCGACCTCGACCGCGCCTGCCGGCGCGACCTCGCCCGGCTCGCTGGCCGGGATAACCGCCGGCCTTTCGATCTTCTGGCAATACTCCAATGGCATCGCCACCGGGATCGCGGGGGAGGGCGCCGCGCTCGAGCGCGGCGGGAGGGGGCGGCGCGAGCCCCCTCCCGTACCGGCGAGCAGCGGAGCGGGAGCGAGCCGGCGGGCCGGCGCGGGCGGGGGCAGCCCCGATGCTGGCGTACATCGTTTTTTCTGATTATATTATCTATTAGATGTCAGTGCATTACGCGCGAAGGAGAAAAAAAATGGGAGATTTCACCCCAAAGTCGGTCGTCAAGTCGGCGGTCCGGGAGCTCGCCGCCCCGTTCGCATCCGTCGCGGCTCTGACGACCGTTGTATCGGACATCCTGGCCAACAACCCGTTCGACTGCACGGCCTACGAGGTCTCCGGGACCACGCACGATCCCGTCGAGAAGTCACGGGAGTCCTACACGGCCCGGTTCATCTACGAGGACGTCAACGCGGAGACCATCGGGACCGCGTCGGTCAAGTGCCCGACCGTTGACGCGTTCAACGACGCGGTCACGGCGCTGCCGGCCTGCACGGGCCTGAACACCGCGATCGGCGCGACCGCGGTGCACGAGTCGGAGGACGACACGTTCGCGGTCGTGCTCAAGTGCCACGACGCGAACGGCGAGCTGTACAACGTCTCGTTCTCGCGGTCGGCGATCACGGTCTCGGGGTACGAGGCGGACGCCATCCTCGCATCCGTCGAGACCTGGGCGGACACGGTCTCGGCGCTCGACTGAGCGCCCGTCTTCCTGGCTGTCATCCGTCTCATCACCTATCGACCTGTGCCGGCGGGACCGGAGCAGCCCGCCGGTTCATCGGCAGGGTCGAGGATCGGGACTCACCAACCCCGATTTTTACGGAGACGTGAACTCTTTTTGCCGGGTCTCGCCGGGAGCGTGGTTCGTGTACCTTCAGAGCTCTCCCCGGCTCCGGGCAGGGTACGCCCGGACTGGCCCGACTACCGGTTTTCACCTCCCACCCGGGCCCTGCCCGGACCGCGCTCCGTGAAGACACGGGGCATCGCGTTCTCCCCGGAACACCGCCGTGTTCGATGCGATCAGAGGGTATTGAAGAGCCAGACGGCGTCCGCGAAGTCGACCCGGCCGTTCCCGTTGAAGTCGAACGCGGCCAGCGGCTCGTTGCCGGCGATCCACGCGATATTCGTGAAATAGAGGACGATATCGGCGAAGTCGGCCCGGGTATTGCCGTTGACGTCGTCGTAGAGCCGATCGCCGTCCGTGTCCGTCGGGGTCCCGGCACCGCCGGGGACCCCCGCCACCCCGGGCTCCGTGGAGATCGGGAACGGGATCATCGTGACCGTCGTCGGCACCGGGGTCGGCTCGGGGGGCTCGGCCGTCGGGGTCGGCTCGGGGGTCCGCCCGGGAGGCTCGGCCGTCGGGGTCGGGTCGGGGGTCGGGATGAAACCGACCGAAGGCGCGAGCGGGTGCTCGTCCACGCTCTGGCTGGCGAGCGGGAAGGCGTCGTCCGAGAAGCCGTCGCCGTCGCGGTCGGCGATGACCTGCGAGAAGCCCGTGCCGTCAGGCTGCGCCCAGTAGTTGCCGCCGATCCGGGGTCCACCCACGATGTTCGGGCCGTTGCGGGGCTCGACCGAGCATGTGTGCGCCTCGAGGGGCTCGCCGGTGAAGTCAACGTTGAGGGTATTGTCGAACCGGTTGTCATAGACCGTGCTCCTCCCGGAGAGGCAGTAACGGAGGCCGGCCTCGGTGTTGGCCGCGATGATGTTGTGCGCGAGGGTGGCGCCGTCCGAGGCGTGGAGATAGACCCCGCACTCGTTACCGGTGATCCGGCTGCCGGAGACCGCGCACCCGGACGCGCCCGAGGACAGCACGACCCCGTAGCCGTTCCCCGTGATGGTGCAGCCCGCGACCGTGTTCCCCGTCGCGTCCAGGTAGAGCACGGCACCTCCGAAGAGGTTGTCAGAGAGCACGCACGACTCGATCCGCGAGTCCCGGGCCCCGTGGAGGTGGACCCCGTAGTCCCAGTCCCGGACCCGGACGTTCCGTATCGTGACGTTGCGCCCCGCCGCCGGGCCGGGGACGCTGATCCCGATCGATCCCCCGGTCCCGGTGCCGTCGACCAGGTGCCCGCCGCCGTCGAAGACGACGTTCGAGGCCCGGATCTCGATGCAGGTCGCCAGGCTGCTCTCCGCGATGTCGTGGGTCAGAACGTACGAGCCGGGACTGGAGATCGTGATCGTCCGGCCGGCGTACGATAGCTCCGTCGTCGCCGCACCGGGCACGGCGGTGCCGGAGAGGATCAGGAGCAAGACGAGGCTTGCGACGCGGAGGAACGGCCGGCCCTTCATTCACATGGTATCGGTAGAAATCTCAATAAGTGTATCGATGAAGGCCCGATCGGGAGAGGTCGATTCGACATCGAGGCGCGGGAGGGAACGGCCACCCGGGATCCGGCAAACCCAAAGATCCACCGTATCCCCCAGTAACTGCGATTGCCGGGCGGCGACGGCACGGCGGACCCTCTGCCAGTTGCCGGGCCGGATGCCGCTGAAGCTTAAAAACGGCCGTGCCACGGCCGGATCGGATCCGGACCCGGTCTTCGTCTTTCATCCCGTTGGAACCCTCCCCGGCGGTCGTTTTCCCGCACCCGGAGTGTCGCCGGCCCGGTGCTGCCACGACGGCAGAGTCGAAAGTATATGTTCCTGCTGCGCCGATGATCAGGTGATGGCGCTCTTCAACCTGGGAAGACCGAACGTCGCGAAACTGGCGGGTAAAGGAGACGTCCAGGGGCTGATCCGGGCACTGGACTACAAAAAAGACCCCGGCGTCCGCATGGAAGCCGCCCGGGAGCTGGGGAGATTCGACGATGACCGGGCCGTTGCCGCGCTCGATGCGTGTCTCGATGAGGCGCGGGAGCCGGACGCCCGCGTGCGGAAGGCCGTGGCAGCAGCGCTGGAACAGCGGAAGTGGTATTAGGGGACCGTCAGGGCAGGGATCCGGCCGCGGATGGGGTTCCTACTCCGGTCCCGTCTCCGTTGGTCCCCGAACGGTCCCGTCGTCTCTCGCTTCGATCGGCGACGGTATCGACGGATGCGTCGGTGACGGGGCCGGGCCCGGCAGCGGGGGTGTTCGGCAGGAACCCGGTTCCGACGAGCCGGAACGCCGTTACACCCGGGTCACCACCCCGGAAGACAGGAGAAGGCTCACCGCGTCTCGATCACTTCCTCGTCGTCCCTCTCCTCCGGGGACAGCGGCGGCTTAAGCTCGATGATAATCGCGCGCTCAAGGAGCTCCGCGCCGCAGGGCGAGGCCAGGTAGATCTCGAGGAGCTCGGGGAAGAGCCTCCGGATACGGCCATCGATCAGGGCCTCGAGGTCGGGGGGAGCGACGGGCGGACCGTCGAGACGGGTCCGTAGCCCCTCCTCGATGAGCGAGCTCACGGAGATCCCGTGCTGTTCCCCGAACGCCCTCGCCTGCTCGAGGAGAAGGGGGTCGAGGGAGACGGTCGTACGCCGCTTCCGGTTCACCATGCTCCCGAGTGGGTGTGGATGGATAAAAAACCTATTGCGTTCGGGACCCGCTCCGCCCGTGCCGGGCCGGATCGATGCGGTCGGTCCCGGGGAGCGAGCCCCGGGGCCTCCCGGACCTGGTGGCACCGGACCCGCCCCGACCCGTCGAAAGAGAGAGGATCCGATCAGGGGACCAGGCGGGTGTATTTCCAGACACCCTCGTAGGCTCTGCCATCCGGTGTGAACACCTTCGCATAGGTCCAGCCGTACGTCACCCCTGCAGGAACGTCCAGCGACTCGAACGGGACCCGGATGCCATCGCCAAGAAGGAAGTGTCCGTCTTCCCAGCTCTCGATCGTCCCGTTCCCACGGAACACGACCCGGTCTCTCTGCTCCCGGAAATTCTCGTCGATCTTCGTCGTCCAGATCTCGATAGCAACCGGGAGGATCGCACCGCTCCAGGTCACCGTCTCGTCGCTGGAATCCCGCAGGGCGGGGTAGACGACGATGCCGTCGTTCTCCGCGTCTGCATCCCAGTTGTCGTTCAGCGTCATGACGTCGGCCTTGACCACGGTCGCGAACTGGGATGTATCGACCGGTGGCGAGGTTGCGGTCGTGATGGGTGTCACGGTGGGTGTCGGGATGCTCGCAGGAGGTGTGGTCGGAGTCGGCGTCAGGGGCGCCGTCGGGGTCACGAGCGACGGCATCGGCACGAAGGTGCCGGACGGGTTCTGGAGCAGGGCGGCAAGGATCTCGTAGTTCGTCCGTGCGTCAGGACCGAAGGACGGCGAGGTGCGCAGCACGGCGAAGAGGTTCATCGCCTCCTGGACGGAGCTCGAGAACCCGCCCCGGTCTCCGACCGTGAGGGCCTGGTACGCGAGTGCCGTGTGCTGCCACCCACGCGCATATGTCGCGAACTCGCCCATGTAGGCCGCCTTGCCGTCCAGGATCGACACGATCGCCGCCGTGTAAGCCGTCCCGTCGCCGAACGAGGTGCCGGAATACGTGACCGACTGCAGCGTTCTGGTCGCGAGGTTGAAGAGCGACTGCGACCGGGCGAACGAGTCGCCGGCAGACTGGAACGAGGTGGACGCCACGGCGAAAGTGCCGGCGGTCATCTGCGAGCGGCCGGCGGCGTTGAAGTCCGCGCCGTCGTACATGGCGGTGGCACCGTCGGCGAGCCCGATGTACGCCGACGAGATCGTCTTCAGGAGCGCGAGGTTCGCCGCGTTCGACGGGTCGTTCACCGCGCCCGAGGTGTTGAAGCAGGCCGTGTAGGACGCCTTCGCCTGGTCGAGGTGCTGCCGGATCTGTCCGACCTCGCTCGCCCCCCAGGCCCTGCTCCAGGCCTGGCCGCCGGCGGCGTAGTGCGCGAGGGCCTGGGCGTAACTGGCCTCCCCCGGCGGCAGGATCGCAGGCGTCACGGTCACGTTGGTCGCCGGCATCGAGGATCCCGTCAGGAGCGCGTGCATGGCCGCGGCATCGGCCAGGCCCCAGCCGTGGACGGTATCGTAGCCCGACGGCCCAAGGTCCGCGGCCGAACGGTAGAGGGCATTGCGGACCTGGGCGCCGGTGAGCGCGGGGTCCGCCGACCAGGCCAGCGCGCAGAGCGCGGCTACGTGGGGGGCGGCGGCCGACGTCCCGATGAAGGGGGTGTTGAACCCGCCCGATCCCGAGACCGAGACGTCGTCGACGCCGCAGATGTCCGGCTTCTGCCGGACGGTCCGCGCGGGATAGAAGTGGGTGACCGGGCCGATCGAGGAGTACTCCTGGATCCTGCCGGGCGAGCCGGCGCCGACGGCGCCGACGGTCACCACGTCGGGGAGGGCCGCGTGTCCCCAGATCGAGTCCGCCGCGACGATGTTGTCGGGGTAGATGTACAGGTCCCCGCTGGGATCGTAGAGGATCACCTCCAGGGTCATCCCCTCAGACGCTCCGCTCACGCGCTCGACCACCACCCCGATCGTCAGATCGCCGGAGCCCGTGTGAGAGAAGGTGAGCCCCTCGAGAGGATCGCCGAATCCGTCCTGCGGGTCGATGGAACCCGCGAGGATCTCTCCCGTCATGGCGTCGATAACGCCGAGATCGAAGTCCGCTGCTGCGCGTCCGAAGGCCTCGTTCCACTGGAGGGCGATCATGACGGATCCTCCGGGTGGCACGGTGGCGTAGAGGTAGGGGGTCCCGGAGCCGGTCCCCGAAAAGTCGTGGAAGCCGGTCCCGTCGTCGCGGTAGGTGCCCTGGAAGTGCGTGGTCGCGTAATTGCCGGCGCACGAGACGAAGACGATCTCGTCTGACGCGATCACTCCCGCCGCGTGCCGGGCGACCACCCCGTCCTCGAAGAATGGCTCGCTCGGCCAGGTGACATCGTCGACGATCACCCTGCAGCCCTGGGCCACGAGGGCGTCGACCGCGTTGTTGAAGGCCAGAACGTCGTCGCCGCAGGTGTGGAAGTAGAGTTCGGCCCCGGGGGCGATATCGTGGACGATCTCGAGCATCGCGGTCCCCTCGGCCTCCACGTCGTCCCGCGCGGGGGTGTTGAGAACGTGGACGTCCTGCGGGAGGTCGCCCCCCTGCTGCGCGGCGGCGAGCCCGTCGACGCCGTCGGATATGACGCCCACCCGTATGCCGGCACCCGTGACGTTGCCCAGCTGGCGGACCAGGTCGGTCCTGAGCACCCTGTCCCCTTCCGTCATGTACCTCCCCGCGCTGACCACGGGGGGAACCACCTCCCGGACCTTCCGCACACCGTCGAGCGAGGCGAGGGCCCGGAGCTCGGCATCGGTCACCCGTGCCGAGGCGAGGCCGTTCCGCTCGTCGCGGTTGACGATCTGCGAGAGGCAGCCGTCGAGGAGGGACGTGCCCCGTCCGGGTTCGAGGGAGACGTAGACGTAGGTACGTCTCTCCGGACCTGTGATGCCCTGCACCTGCCGCGCCTCGGACCGCTCGACCGCCCGGGCGAGGGGGGTCGAGAGCCGGTCCGCCAGTCCGGGATCGAGGTGACCGGTTGCGTCGCGGATGGATGATTCGATCATGGCCGGCGACGCCGCCCGCTCCGGAAGTTCCGAAGCGGCGGCAGGCAGCGCCAGGATGGCGCCGAGAACAAGGATGAGGAGGAGAATGCCCGCCATGTGGGATCCGTCCCCGGTAATCGGATTATCCATATGTCATCAGTGATACAGTAACGATATAAATTTCCCGGGGATATATCTTTTCAAAACCCCCGGGGACACGGGCCGGGGTACCACGGCGGTCTCGAGTCGGGCAGGGCCCGGGGCGTTCCCGGCGATCCGGGACGCCGTTGTTCTCAGGAGTTCCGGAGCCTGGCGACAGCGGCGTTGGATCGCGGTCGACGGGCGCGACCGTCGAGGGGACGGGCACCGCCCGGAAAGGACCGGAGCGGCGAACCGTCAGGACCGTCCCGGGCCCCGGAGGAGCCCGGCGAGATCGTGTCGGCGGTAACTTTCGTCGCCGGGATCGCCGAAGGGACCGTTGGCAGCGACCCAGGAGATCCACCGGGAGCGGGGGTCGTCCCCGTCTCCTGCCGCGGGCCTCATGGCACCGGTGCGGGGCGGGACCACCTCGCGGACCCTGCGCACCCCGTCGAGAGAGGCGAGCACGCGGAGCTCGGTGGGGGTGACCCTGGCCGTGACGAGGGCGTTCGACTCGTCGCGGTTGACGATCCCGGGGAGGAGGCCCTCGAGGAGGTGCGTGCTCCGTCCGGGTTCGAGATGCACGTAGACATGGTACCGCTCCTCGGGGCCGGCGACCCCCTGCACCCGCCGCGCCTCGTGCCGCTCGACAGCCTCGACGAGAAGGGTCGAGAGGCGCTTCGCGAGCGCGGGGTCATGCGGGGTGCCGGCGTCGTGGATTGATGCTTCGATCGTGGCCTGCGACGCCGACCTCTCTGAAAGGTCCGAAGCGGCGCCAGGCACCGTCAGGTACGCGTCCAGGATGAGAACGAGGAACAGGATGCCGGCCATACTGAACCTGCTGTGCGGGAACGGACCGGGCATGGCACACCTGTGATCGGAAGAACGGCGTGAACCCCCAAAAAGGTATCCGGTGCGGCAGCGGCCCCGGTCCGCGGACGGGGTCGTCGGGAGTTCCTCCCGACCGCTGCGAGGGTGAGGGACCGGGTCGATCTACCGGTCATCGGAGACGACCTGGCGGAGAGCTCCATCGCCGAAGACCCGGCGCACGAGGGAAAGGACGCGGATGGGAGACAGCGAGCAGGGGGATGGAGGCACGATCGACCGGGCTGGACCATCCGGGCCCCCGGTCGGCCCCTCCTCCCGGCGAGAGACCTCTGTTCCGCTCCATCCCGGCGGTTCACGACGGGGGCGGTCGTTTCGTTTCGACGGCGGCGGCGGGCCTCAATCCCGTGCTCCGGGTGCCGCGGAGCGTCCGGACACCCCGTCCCCCGTGGGTAGACCGGGTCGGGACGGGCGGCGTCCCCGCGTCGGCTCCCTGCCGCCGTGGAAGCCGTTGTCGCGGGCGAGACAGGGGGACACGCCGCCGGTGACCGGGATGCGACGGTCGGCGGAACCGCGGGGCCCGGGTAAGGCCACCCGCCAGGGGCGGCGTGCGGGGAAAAAGGGGAACCGTCAGGTACCGACGAGCCCGTACCTGGCCTTGAGCTGGTCCCAGTACGGGTCGTTCATCAGGAGGTCGAGGCCCGCGTTCATCGTCGCGAGGAGGGCCGTGTCGTCTTTCCGGACCGCGATCCC
>Ga0209312_1000759_pt1 | contig 26481 bp, 19 predicted proteins | sample BioC13SIPDNA_4_FD_185744 | JGI IMG/M metagenome (GOLD analysis project Ga0209312, IMG submission 185744) | Anaerobic biogas reactor microbial communites from Washington, USA - Biogas_R1_B C13 SIP DNA (SPAdes) (version 2) | ecosystem: Engineered > Bioreactor > Anaerobic > Unclassified | place... | reverse complement strand
CCGGGCAGATCCAGGGCTTTTTCGACATTCCCGTGGATCATCTCACGGGTATGCCCCTTCTTGGAAGCTACTTCAAGGAGAGCATCGCCGGGAGCCGGGCCTGCGGCGCCCTGGTGGTGGTGGCCCCCGACGTGGGAGGGGTGGTCCGGGCCAGGAAGTTCGCCGGCAGCCTGAAGGCGGACCTGGCCATCGTGGACAAGCGGCGGTCCCACGAGGTGGCCAACCTCTGCGAGGTCATGGACATCATAGGCGACGTCGAGGGGAAGACCGCCGTCCTGGTGGACGACATCATCGACACCGCCGGCACCATCTGCAATGCCGCTGCCCTCATCAAGGACAGGGGAGCGGTGAAAGTGTTCGCCTGCGCCACCCACGGCGTGCTCTCGGGGCCTGCGCTGGAGCGTCTCGAAAATTCCGGGATCGACGAGGTTGTTTTAACCGACACAATCCCATTGCCTGAGAGCAAGAAATCGGATAAAATCATTCAATTGTCAATAGCCCCCCTTTTCGCGGAAGCCATTCTGAGGGTCCACAGCGACCGTTCGGTGAGCAGCCTCTTCGACTAGGCTGTTGTTGATTTTCCTGCTTCTGCGGCGGGGATCGTATTTTAAGGAGGATGTGTCGGTTATGTCGGAAATTATGAAAGTCGTTCTTGAAGCGCGTGAAGGAAAAGGCAAGGAAGCCTGCAGCAAGCTGCGCCCCGCGGGGTATGTTCCCTGTGTCGTGTATGGTCCCGAGTACCGAGAGTCCGTGCCGGCCAAGGTGAAGGTATCGGATATTTCCAAGATTGCCGCTTCCGGCCACTGGGAGACTCAGACCATGCTTCTCACCCTCCCCGGCGGCAAGGAGGAGATGGGGCTCATGAGAGAGGTCCAGAAAGACACCATCACCGGCAGAATTCTTCACATCGACTTCCTGCAGCTCGTGAAGGGCCACAAGATTTCGGTGAACGTTCCCGTGGAACTTGTCGGCCGCGACGCCTGCGCCGGAGTGAAGCTCGGCGGCGTTATCGACCACCTCCTCCGTGAAATTTCCATGGAAGTGCTTCCCGGCCAGATCCCTGATTCCGTGGCCGTGGACGTCTCTTCCATGAAGCTCGGCGCCCAGGTCCACGTGAAGGACATCGCCGTTCCCGAGGGAGCCGCCGTCCTCTCCGACCCGGATGAAGTCGTGGTCGCCGTGATCATCCCGAGAGGCGTCGCCGAAGGCGAAGAGATGGCCGAGGAGCAGAAGGAAGTGGAAGTCGTCGCCAAGGGAAAGGCCAAGGAAGAGGAGGAGTAACCCCGTTTGAAGATCATCGCCGGATTGGGCAATCCCGGGCCGGAGTATGTCTTTTCAAGGCACAACGCGGGATGGCTCGTGGTGGATCACCTTGTGGGCCGGTATTCCTGCGGCTCCCCGAGGATGCAGTTTTCCTCCATGGCCTGGACCCATTTCCGGAACGGGGAAAAACTGCTGCTCCTCAAGCCGCTGACCTACATGAACCTCAGCGGCAGGGCCCTCCGGGAGGCGGCGGACTATTTCTCCCTCTCCTGGGAGGAAGACGTTCTCGTGGTATACGACGACGTGGCCCTTCCCTACGGGAAGCTCAGACTGCGGAAGAAAGGCTCCGCCGGGGGCCACAAGGGGATGCTGTCCGTCCTCGGGACGGCGGGAACCCTGGAGGTCTGCAGGCTGCGGATCGGCGTGGGAGCGGCTCCCGGAGAGAACATGGTGTCCTGGGTCCTCGGGTCCTTCTCGGGAAACGAACGGTCGGGTCTGCCCGATCTTCTCGACAGGGCCGCGGATGCGGTGGAACTCTGGTGTACGGAAGGCGCCGAAAAAGCGATGAACGCTATCAACGCAACGGTCTGACGAGGCGGCGGGATACCCGCCGCCTTTTTTGCAGGATGGAGAATGCTATGAGAAACGCTTCCGCCCCGGCGGGAAACAGAATCTGGGATCTCGACGAACGCCTCTGGACGGGAGGCACCGCCCTTCACCTTCCCCTCGACGGAGCGGCACGGTGCTGGATCTGCAGAAACCCCGCCTCACCCGCCCTGGTCGTCTTTCCCGACACGAAACAGGCGGCCCTGTTCTGCTCCGACTGGGAGACCCTTTTCCCGGGAGAGCGGGTACTTTTGCTGCACGAGATTCCCCTGACGCCCCACGGCGTGCAGGACCGGGCCCTTCCCGTCCAGAGGGGCGAAACCCTCTCCCGGTGGAGGGAAGAAGGGGGCATCCTGGCAGCGAGCGGGGGAGCCCTTCTCGGTCCCGTCTACAAGGGCAGCCGGGACATCCGCATCACCACGGGGAAGGAGTACCGCCGGGAAAACCTTCTCGATTGGCTCGTCCATGCCGGATACGAGCGGTCCGACATCGTCTGGGCTCCGGGCCAGTTCATCTTCCGGGGGTACATCCTCGATGTGTTCGACCCGGCCTATGCCCATCCCCTGCGGTTCGAGTTCTTCGACGAAACCGTAGAAAGCGTCCGCAGCTTCTCGCCCCGCACCCAGACCAGCGTGGGACTGCTGGACGGGGCCGACATCCACTCCCTCAGCACCTCGAAGGAAGCCTCTCTGTTCTCCTTTTTTCCCGAAAACGCCGTCTCCGTCTTCTTCGAGCCGGCGAAAACCGAAGTGTCGGCCGACTCCTACGCCCTGCTCTGGAAGGACATCGTGGAAGCCGAGGGCAGGGGCGTCGCCCTTCCCGGGTGGAACGAACTCTTTCTCCGTCTCGCATCGAGACCCAGGCTCAGGGTCACCGCGTCGGCCTCCTTCTCCGAGGCCGGGGTGAGCCTGGAAGAGATACCCCCTTTCCGGGGCAACATGGACAAGTTCCGGTGGATGGGCGATTCCTGGAAGAAAGACGGTTATTCTCTCTTCCTCGCCACGAAGAACCGGCGCATTCTCTCCTTCGGCGAGGAGGCTTCCGTCTTTCCCGTGGACGGCACCCTCTCAAAGGGCTTCCTCGATCCCGTATCCCGCATCGCCTATATTTCCGACCTTGAGCTGGCGGGAATATCGGAGAAGATCACTGGTGGGGGAATGCTCTCCGCTCCTCCCCGGGAATGGAGCGACCGGCTTTCCGAAGGGCAGCTCCTGGTCCACGAGGATTACGGTCTCTGTGTCTTCCGGGGCTCCGAGGAAGTATCCGTCGCCGGGGAGGTGATGGACAGCCTGATCCTCGAGTTCGACGGCAGCCAGCGGCTCTTCCTTCCCGTCCTCCAGCTCCACAAGATCACTCCCCTGCCGGACCACATGAGCGGCGACGTCCGCCTCGACTCCCTCCGGGGCGTCAAGTGGAAAAAGAGCGTGGCCAAGACCAGGGAGCGGGTACAGCAGGAGATCCGTGGGCTGCTGGAGCTATACGCGAAGCGGGAGCTGGTGGAGGGCTTCGCCTTTCCGCCTCCCGACGGCCTGTACCGGGAGTTCGAAGAGGCCTTCCCCCACGTGGAGACCAAAGACCAGCTCACCGCCTCGGCCGAGGTGGCTGCCGACATGGAAAGCCCCTATCCCATGGACCGGCTTCTCGTGGGCGACGTGGGATACGGTAAGACCGAAGTGGCCGTCAGGGCCGCCTTCAAGGCCGTCCAGGGAGGAAAGCAGGCGGCGGTGCTTGTGCCCACCACCATCCTCGCCCAGCAGCACTACATGTCCTTCACCGCCCGCATGACGGGGTTCCCGGTGAACGTGGCCCTTCTTTCCAGGTTTTCGTCAAAAAAGGAACAGCGCATGGTGCTGGAGGCAACCGCTTCGGGAAAGACGGACATTCTCATCGGCACGGCACGGATGCTCCAGAAGGACGTAGTCTTCAAGGATCTCGGCCTCATCGTGGTGGACGAGGAGCACCGCTTCGGCGTGCTGTCAAAGGAAAAGCTCAAGGAAGCCCGGGAGAACGTGGACGTGCTCATGCTCTCCGCCACCCCCATCCCCCGAACCCTCGCCCTCTCCCTGAAGGGCATGAGGAGCATCTCCCTGCTCAACGAGCCGCCCCACAACCGGGTGCCGGTCATCACGGCGGCGGGACCCTGGAATACGGGAATCGTGAGATCGGCCGTCGCCCGGGAACTTGAGCGGGGCGGCCAGGTCTTCTACGTGTCCAACCGGATCTATCGGCTCGACGAACGGGCGTCCTTTCTGCGAAAGCTCTTTCCCTCCGCTGCCCTCGGGATCGCCCACGGCAGGATGAAGGAAAGCGAGCTTGAAGAGACCATGCTGAAATTCTATAATAGACAACTTGACATCCTTCTCTGCACCACGATCATCGAGAGCGGACTGGACGTCCCCGGTGCGAACACCCTCATCGTGGAGGACTGCCAGGAGCTCGGTCTGGCCCAGATGTACCAGCTCAGGGGCCGGGTGGGCAGGAGGGAGGAATCGGCCTTCGCCTACTTCCTCTACCCCGAGGGGCACCCCCTGGGAAAGGAGACCCTCGAGCGGCTCGACGCCATCACCACCCTCAACGAAGGGGGAGCGGGGTACGATCTCGCCCTTGAGGACCTTCGGATCCGGGGAAGCGGCGACCTGCTGGGCACGTCCCAGCACGGCTCCGAAAGGGGCCGGGCCGACTCGTACCTGTACTACGCCATGCTGGAGGAGGAGATCGCGAAACTCCGGGGGACCCTCCCGTCATCGGCGGAGGTGACGGCGGACATACCGTGCCTCATACCGGCGTCGTACATCCCCCAGGAGACCATACGGATCGCCCTCTACCGGCGGTTGCTCCGCGTGGACGGGCCCGAAGAGCTCCGGGAGCTCGAAAAGGAAGTGCAGGACAGGTTCGGTCCCCTGCCGGAAGCCCTGAGGAATCTCTTTTCAGTATCTTTGCTGCGGTCACGGGGCGGAAAGTATGGTATCTTGTCTGTGGAATGCGGGAAGCGAGACATTGTCCTCCGGGGCAGGGGCCCCGCATTCGACGATCTGAAAAAAAGAAGGAACTGGTATGCATCGGAAGGAAAGATCACCGGCCCGGGCGGGTCTTCGGGCCTGGCCGACGTTCTTTCCGTTCTCCGTCATGGAAAGCAGGTGCGGTGAATGAACGAAAACTGCGGCAGCGCTTTCGGGGAGCTCGTGTCGGTGATGAGCCGCCTCCGGGCCCCGGGCGGGTGCCCATGGGACAGGGAGCAGACCTTCGAAAGCCTGCGCGCCTACATCGTGGAGGAAGCCTACGAGCTTGTTGACGCGGTGACGAAAGGCGACAGCGCCGATATCCGGGAGGAGTGCGGCGACGTGCTGCTCCAGGTGGTCTTCGTGGCCCAGATCGCCTCGGAGATGGGTCTTTTCTCCGTGGAGGACGTCATCCGGGGCCTGGTGGACAAGCTGGTCCGCCGGCACCCCCACGTGTTCGGCGACGTTCATGCCGACTCGAGCGGCGAGGTGCTCCGGAACTGGGAACAGATCAAGACCGAGGAAAAGGAAAACAAAAAGAAGAAGGACACGTCCCTCCTCGCGGGCGTCCCCGAGGGACTGCCTCCCCTGGCCAAGGCCTACCGCATCCAGGGCAAGGCCGCCCACGTGGGCTTCGACTGGCCGAAGGGTGATCTTTCCCCCCTGTATGGTAAAGTGGAGGAGGAAATGAACGAACTCCGGGAAGCGGCGGAGGACGGAGCCCCTGAAAAGATTGAGGATGAGATGGGCGATCTTCTCTTCGCCGCGGTCAACCTCGCCCGCCACCTCGGCGTGAACCCTGACTCCGCCCTGGGAAGGGCCAACCGGAAGTTTTCGGGCCGTTTCAGAAAAGTGGAGCGGTACGTGGCGGAAGAGGCCCGGCCCTGGAATGAATACACTCTCGAAGAGCTGGACCGGCTCTGGGAAAAAGCGAAGTCTTCGCCTCTCACGGCGGATTGAGAACAAAAGCACGGGAAATTATAAAACAAGTATGGAGGAGAAAAGTACATGACGAACGGGAAAAAGAACAGGACAGCGGCTCCCGCCGTTCCTGCCGCTCCGGCCAAACCGGACAAACCGGTGGTAGTTCAGAAGGCGGCCGAAACCGTAAGCCCTGAAACCGTAACCGCAGAATCCTTCGCGCCCCATGCTGCCCCCCGCAAGGTCGGCATCACCGACACGAGCCTCCGGGACGGACACCAGTCCCTTATGGCCACCCGCATGAGCATCGTCGACATGGCTCCCATCGCGGAGATGATGGACGACGTGGGCTTCCATTCCATGGAGGTTTGGGGAGGCGCCACCTTCGACACCTGCATGCGCTTTCTTGACGAGGATCCCTGGGAGAGGCTCCGCACCCTCAGGAAGCTCTTCAAGAAGACGAAGCTCCAGATGCTCCTCCGGGGCCAGAACGTGGTGGGATACCGCCACTACGCCGACGACACCGTCCGTGAGTTCGTCAAGCGGGCCGTGGGCAACGGCCTTGACATCATCCGGGTCTTCGATGCCCTGAACGACCTCCGGAACATGGAAGTGGCCGCCGACCAGATCAAGAAGGAAGGGGCCCACCTGCAGCTCGCCTTCTCCTTCACCCTGTCGCCGGTGCACTCCCTCGACGCCTTCGCGAAGCTCTCCCGGGACATGAAGTCCATGGGCGCCGACTCGATCTGCATCAAGGACATGGCGGGCATCATCAGCCCCGTGGAGACCGCCGCCCTTGTCCGGACCATCAAGAAGGAGACGGGCCTTCCCGTCCAGATCCACTCCCACTACACCAGCGGCATGGCCTCCATGGCCTATTTCGCGGGCCTCGAGGCCGGCGCCGACGTGGTGGACTGCGCCATCTCCCCCTTCGCCCAGGGCACCAGCCAGCCTCCCATCGAGTCCCTGGTGGCGGGCATGAAGGGTGGGGCGTTCGAATCGGGCATCGACCTTGAAAAGCTCGTCCCCATCGCAAACCACTTCAAAAAGGTGCGGGAAAAGTACTCCAAGATCTTCGTCGACCTCGGCGGCGTGGACATCAACGTCCTCATGTACCAGATCCCCGGCGGCATGTACTCCAACCTGGTCAGCCAGCTCAGGGACCAGAACGCCCTCCACCGTCTGCCGGACGTGCTGAACGAGGTCCCCCGGGTCCGGAAGGAGATGGGGTATCCTCCCCTCGTGACCCCCACAAGCCAGATCGTGGGCACCCAGGCCACCCTCAACGTCCTCGTGGGCGAGCGCTGGAAGATCATTCCCAAGGAAGTGCGCAGCTACTTCCTCGGCCAGTACGGCAAGCCTCCCGCAGAGTTCGACCCGGCGATCCAGAAGAAGGTCATCGGCGACGAGACGCCCATTACCTGCAGACCAGCCGAGAACATCGCCCCCGAGCTTGAGGCGGCCGCGAAGGCCGTGGCGCCCTGGATTCTCCAGCCCGAGGACGTGCTCAGCTATGTCCTGTTCCCCGCCGTGGCGAAGGATTTCCTCATGAGGAAGTTCGCCCGGGAGATGAAGGTGGACGTGGGCGTGGACGAACTGGTGGACGGCGCGGGGTATCCCGTATAACGGGGCGAAAGGCGGCGACGAACCTGCCCTATGACGAATTTTAACGAAAACGACACGGTCGAGACGGGATTTTCTATCAAGGAAGTCGAGTTTCCGGACATCGATTCCATGTCCCGGTTTGCCGGGAAGGATGACGAAAACATCACCGCCATCGAAGAGCGATACCCCGTCCGGCTTGTCGTCAGGGGGAACCGGGTCGCCGTCCGCGGCCCGGACAGCGGGGTGGTGGACATGGTCCATTCCCTCCTGGAGCAGCTCCACAAGATCGCCGGAAAGGGGCACCCCCTCCTCCTGGCCGATGTGCGCTACGCCATGGACATGATCGCGGAGAAGGGGGCGGTGGACCTCGCCCCTCTCTTCTCCGAGGTCATCTGCACCACCGCCCGGGGAAAACCCATCCGGGCGAAGACCGAGGGGCAGAGGAAATACCTGGAGGCGGTGAGGAACAACCACATCGTCTTCGCCATCGGCCCGGCGGGCACGGGCAAGACGTACCTGGCGGTCTGCCATGCCGTGGCCCTTCTCAAGGCGGCGGCCATCAGCCGCATCGTCCTTGTCCGTCCCGCGGTGGAAGCGGGGGAAAGCCTCGGGTACCTCCCCGGCGACCTCCGGGAAAAAGTGGAGCCCTATGTCCGACCGCTGTACGACGCCTTTTACGATCTCCTCTCCCCGGAGCGGTTCCTCCGCTACGTGGACAAGGGGGTCATCGAAATCGCCCCTCTCGCCTACATGAGAGGACGGACCCTCAACGACAGCTTCATCATTCTCGACGAGGCCCAGAACACCACCCCGGAGCAGATGAAGATGTTTCTCACCCGTCTCGGCTTCGGCTCAAAGGCCGTCATTACCGGCGACATCACCCAGGTGGACCTTCCCACGGGGAAGCAGTCGGGCCTCAAGCAGGTGAGGGATATTCTCGACGGGATCGAGGGCATCGCCTTTTTCTACCTCACCCATTCCGACGTGGTGCGCCACGAGATCGTCCAGCAGGTGGTGAAGGCTTACGAACGCTATGAGCAGCAGCGGGAACAATCCCATTAAAGGCGCCTTCGGGCAGCTCCGGAAGAAGGGAGTCGCCTCCCTTTTCACGGAACAGTATCCCCTGTTCCGGGCTTCCGGCGTACTCATCCTCATCGCCTTCGCCCTGTCCATCGTCCTTTTGCGCTGGGTGATCACCGACCGCGCCACCGGCTTCATCCTCGGCGAAACCTCACCCCGGTCGTATTTCGCCCTCTATCCCATGAGCTACCTTGACGACGAGGGAACCAGGGTGCTCCGCTCCCGGGTGGGGGAGACCGTGGCGGGCGTCCTCGTACGGGACGGAGCCGCCATGGACCGGCTCATCGTCAAGATAGAGGCCATGGCCAAGGGCGACATCGCCCCCCTCTCCCTGTCTTCGGGCCTCGCCGAGCTGCTGAAGACCATGCCCGAGGACAACCGGAAGAAAATCCTCACAGAATCCGCCCGGATCAGCAGCGATTTTCTCAAGAACACAGGAGGCGAAGGTCAGCCCATCACTCCGACACCGGAAACCATCTGGGTGGAGATAGAAAAACTCTCCCTTCCCATGGAGATGAACAACGTCATTTTCCAGATCCTCGACGAAATCCTCCAGCCGCTCACCCGTATAGACGAGGATCTCACCGAGACCCTCCGGGGCGAGCTTGCCGAATCCCTCCAGCCGGTGGAGCGGTCCGTGGCGCCAGGCGACGTGCTCATCGAAAAGGGGCAGACCGTAACGCCCCAGGTGGCCCGAATATTGAAAATGCAGGGATACTCCCAGGTGACCTTCCCCTGGAAGCAGATCCTCTTCGCCCTTCTCGCCCTTCCCTTCTGGCCCCTCTGGGTGCTTCTGCAGACCAGCTTCAGGCCATCGGCGCGGCAGAACATTCCCTGGCTGTACCTTTCCTTCGCCCTGGGGCTGAGCTGGGTGGTGGAATACTTCTCGTCCATGTTCAACGTCCAGGGAATGGGCAGCCTCTTCCTCGCGGGATGCGCCTACCTCACGCTGCCGCCCGGCCTCGCTCTGCCCGTTGTCCTCGGCGGGAGCATCCTCGGCGCCATTGTGGTGACGGGGCTTTCTGCCCTCCACGTGGTGCTTGTTTCCCTCATGGGCCTCATCAGCTCCATCGCCGGCTATTATTCCCTTCGGGAAATTCACTCCCGCAGCCACCTCTGGCGGCAGCTCTTCGTCCTTGGACTGCTCCAGGCCGCCGTGGGGCTTTTCATCCGGTGGGCCTTCGACCTCGGCATCTACCCGGAACTCCTCCTCTACCTGGTTCTGGGCAACGCCGGCTGGAGCTCCCTGGTCATCGCCGTTCTCCCCCTGCTGGAGAACACCTTCGACGTACTCTCGCCCCTCCGCCTCATGGAGCTGAGCCATCCGTCGAACCCCCTCCTCAAGAAGCTCCAGATAGAGGCTCCGGGAACCTACCACCATTGTCTCATGCTCGGGACCCTGGCTGAGGTGGTGGCGGACAAGCTCGGTATGAACTCCAACCTCCTCAAGGCGGGGGCCTATTTCCACGACATCGGCAAACTCCGGCGGCCCCAGTTTTTCGTGGAGAACCAGATGGGCAACGAAAACATCCACGACGAACTCAAGCCGTCCCTTTCGGCCCTTGTGATCATCGCCCACATCCGGGAAGGCCTCGAGCTGGCGGAGGAGTACCACCTGCCCGAGATGATCCGTGCCTTCATCGCGGAACACCACGGTACCACCTGCCTCTCCTACTTCTACAGGAAAGCCCGGAGCATGGGACTCTCCGTCCCGAGGGACCAGTTCTGCTATCCCGGCCCCCGTCCCCGGACGAGGGAAACGGGGCTGCTCATGCTCGTGGATTCCATCGAAGCCGCTGTGCGGGCGGAGATGAGGGCGTCCACCTCGGTGCCGGACCTGGAAAAAACCATCGAGGGCGTGGTGGAGTCCAAGATGTCGGAAGGCCAGCTCGACGAGGTGGATTTCACCATCCGCGACCTGGCGGTAATACGGCAGACCCTGCTGCTCGCCTTCCAGTCCATGTACCATACGAGGAAGGTCAAGGAGATACAGGACAGGGACCAGCTCGAAAAGAAACTGAAAAAACAGGAGGAAGAATCAATTGAAGGTTCACTTGCGTCTCGATAACAGCGAAGACGCCGACCCCGCAAGTAGAGCCCCCCTGGGGGACATGCTTTCAGCCGCGGACGGCGTTCTCTCGGCCGCCCTGGAGAAGCTCGCCCGACCCGGAACCCTTCCGCCGGCGGCGGAAATTTCGGTCACCCTTCTCTCCCTGGAGGAAATGGAAGAGCAGAACAGGCTCCACAGGGGACTTCCCGAACCCACGGACGTCCTCTCCTTCCCCCTGTGGGAGGAAGACGGGGAATTCAGGCCGGAAAAGGGTTTGCCCGTTCTCCCCCTGGGGGACATCGTCATCTGCCCGGACTATGTCCGGAAGAACGCCCCCACGGAGCAGGCCTTCCTGGAGGAGATGGCCCTCATGATCGCCCACGGCTTCCTGCATCTCCTTGCGTGGGACCATGACACCGACGAACGGAGAACGGCCATGGAGGCCGCCCAGGAAACGATCCGCCGCGCCCTCCTCGACGCCGCCGCGAAGTCCGGCAAAGGGGGAGCGGAGTAGTGAACGTGCTGATCACCGAATCGATCATCCTGCTGGCCCTGCTGCTTGTCCTCTCAGCGTTTTTCAGCGCCTCCGAGACGGCCATCACGTCTTCGGGCCGGGGAAAGATCCTTGCCCTCATGGAGCGGTACCCATACGAGAAGCGGTTCTTCGACTGGCTGCTCCGGGACATCCAGCGGGTTCTCACCATCATCCTCATATCGAACAACCTGGTGAACATCGCCGCCAGCACCGTGGGCAGCTCGTTGGCCTTCATGCTCCTCGGCCAGAGGGGGCTCTTCGTATCCGTGGCGGTCATGACGGTGCTCATCGTGATCTTCGGCGAGATCTTCCCCAAGAGCGTGGCCATCGTCCGGTCGGATCCCATACTGGCCTTCTCCCTGCCCCTGCTCAGGCTGCTGGACATCCTGCTCGCCCCATTCCTGTGGATCATGGTCCACGTGGTCCGGGGCCTCGGAGTGATCTTCAAGGTTGACCTCAAGGCGCGGCATCCCTTCGTCACCAGGGAGGAATTCGAGCAGATGGTCAACATCGGCGAGGAATCCGGCGCCCTTGAGGAAGTGGAGCGGAAGATGATCCACGGCATCATCTCCTTCGAGGAGACCCGGGTCTACGAGATCATGGTCCCCCGGACGGACATGGACGCCGTCTCCTCCGACTCCACGGTGGCGGAGGCCATGAAGATCTTCCAGGAACACGGCCACAGCCGGGTTCCCATCTATGACGAAAGTCCCGACGACATCGTGGGCATCCTCTACGTGAAGGACACCATACCCAGCCTCCTTGCCGGGGACCTCACCGTGCCCGTCTCCTCCATCATGCGCCAGGCCCTCTTCGTCCCCGACAGCATGAGGGTGGTGGAACTCTTCAACACCATGAAGGGCCGCCACGTCCACATGGCCATCGTGGTGGACGAATACGGCGGGGTGGCGGGCATCGCCACCCTCGAAGACCTGCTCGAGGAGATCGTGGGCGAGATCCAGGACGAGTACGACAAGGAAAAACCCACCCTCCTTCCGGAGGAGGACGGATCCTACCTCGTCCAGGGACACCTCGGGCTCGAAGACCTCAGCGACTTTCTCGGCTCGTCCTTCGAGTCCGAGGACGCCGAAAGCCTCGGCGGGCTGGTCCTCTCCATCTCGGGGGATTTCCCCTCCCCCGGGGAAAAGATCCTCTACACCTCCCCGGGAGAAGGTCAGGTTTGGGAGATCGAGGTCCTCGAGGTGGAGGATCATCGGATCAAGCTGCTCCGGCTCCGGCCGAAGGAAAACGGGTTCTTCTTTCCGGAGGGCGGCGAATGACCGCCCCCTGCCTGGATCCCTTCCGCGCCCCCTGGCCGGAAGACTATCCGCCCGCCGGGGAGCTTCTCCGGGCGGCCGAAGAGGCCCGCGCCTTCGCCTACGCGCCCTATTCCCGCTTTTCCGTGGGGGCTGCCCTTCTCGTGGAGGGCCGGTCAGGCTTCGTCACGGGGTGCAACGTGGAGAACGCCTCCTATGGTCTCTCTCTCTGCGCGGAGCGAAACGCCGCCGGGACTCTCGCCGCTTCGGGCGGGGGCAGGCCCCTCGCCGTGGCCATAGTCGGCGCGGAAGGAGAGCCGTGCCTTCCCTGCGGTGCCTGCAGGCAGTTCCTCGCCGAGTTCAACCCCTCCATGCTGGTCGTCCTCCGGGAGGGCGCCGGGACAGCCGTGCTCAGCCTGGCCGCCCTGTTCCCCGCGCCGTTCCTTCTTGAAAAGGAGCCCCGGCCATGACGAACGGCACGCCCTTCCGGTCGGGCATCGTCGTCCTCGCCGGGCGGCCCAACGTGGGAAAGTCGTCCCTCGTCAACCGCCTGATCGCCTACAAGGCCTCCATCGTGTCCGACAAGCCCCAGACCACCCGGAACGTCATCCGCTGCGTCTACAACGGCGACGGCTTCCAGATCGTCTTCACCGACACACCGGGGATCCACCTGCCGAAGCACGCCCTCGGCCGGACCATCGTGGACGCCGCCGTGGACTCCATGAACGACGCCAACCTCGTCTGCTACGTGGTGGAAAGCGGGGACCGGTCCATCGGCCCCGAGGACGAGGAGATCCTGGCCTGCCTCGAAAAGGCGGAGACTCCCATCCTGCTGGTGGTCAACAAGTGCGACAGCCAGAAGGACAAGGACCTCCCCGACAGGGTGGCCTCCCTGTACGGGAACCGCGTCTCCCTGGCCGGCGCCGCCGCCGTGTCCGCCAAGACAGGCAGGGGAATTTCCGAGCTTGTGTCCATGATCGTGAAGCATCTTCCCGAAGGACCTCCCTTTTACGACGAGGATATCTTCGTCGACCGGCCGGAAAAGTTCATCGCCTCGGAAATCATCCGCGAGAAGGTGCTCCGGCTCACCCACGAGGAAGTCCCCCACAGCGCCGCGGTGGAGATCGAGGAGTACAAGAGCCCCGACGAATACCCCGAGCGGGAGGTCCTCTTCATCCGGGCCACCATCCATGTGGAGCGGGAAGGGCAGAAGAGGATCGTAATAGGAGACAAGGGGACGAGGCTCAGGGAGATCGGCCGCCTCGCCAGGCTCGAGATCCAGGAACTCACCGGCCACAGGGTCTACCTCGACCTCTGGGTGAAGGTCCGTTCGGACTGGCGCAGATCCGAGACGGACCTCCGGAAGCTGGGGATCAAAGAACGTTCACCGTGAGCGACACCGTTCCCCAGGGTCCCGTCCGCCAGTCGGGGGTCGTCCTGCGCCGGGATGCCAGTCCCGAGGGGAACATCTCCCTCTACCTCCTCCTCAAGGGCATCGGACCGGTCTGGGTTTCCGCCCCCGGCGCCGGGCGGGGGAGAGTCCGGTTCGGCGGGGGGATGGAACCTCTCTCGTGGGGAAACTTCAATCTTTACAAAGGAACGAGAAGGTTTTATCTTAAGTCGGTGGATGTGAAGGAAGATTTCTGGTCCCTTCGGTCGTCGCCGGAAAAGCTCCGGGCGCTTCTGGAATGGGACAGGCTTCTCTGCCTCCATCTTGTTCCCGGACTTCCCTGTGATGAACTGGTCGCCCTTTTTTACTGGTCCTCCATCCTCGTCAGGGACGGGGCGGACCCACTGACGGCGGAGTGGCGTTTTCTCCGCAAGTGGCTGGAAGCCTGGGGCCTGGCGCCTTCGCTCACCTTCTGCCTTTCCTGCGGAAAAGCCCTCGGCGATGCCGTCTGGAACGCGGAAGGGCTGAACTGCCCGGAGTGCGCCCTCCGCAGCGGAGGGGCTCTGCTGGCGGACGGGCACAGGAAGCTCCTGGTCGCGGCGGCGGAGTGTCCCTTCGACGAGGTGAAGCGGCTCTTCCCTGCCTCCGGAAACGACCGGGAGTTCTGGAAAGACGGCTGCAAAAGGATGAAGAACATGTTCGAATATCAGAAATGACCGGGGAACCTCTTCCCGTTCTTTTACAAGGCATTTCCATTGAGGAGGGATTTGGCGTGAATTTCCAGGAAATCATCTTTCGGCTCGAACGGTTCTGGGCGGAGCAGGGATGCGTCGTCCAGCAGCCCTACGACATAGAAGTGGGCGCGGGCACCATGAATCCCGCCACGTGCCTCCGGGTCCTCGGCCCCGAGCCGTGGCGTGTGGGCTACGTGGAGCCCTCACGGCGGCCGGCCGACGGCCGGTACGGCGAGAACCCCAACAGGCTGCAGCACTACTACCAGTACCAGGTCATCATCAAGCCGGCGCCGGCCAACATCATCGACCTCTACCTCCAGAGCCTCGCCGCCCTGGGCATTGAACCGGCCGCCCACGACATCCGCTTCGTGGAGGACGACTGGGAATCCCCCACGGTAGGCGCCTGGGGTCTGGGCTGGGAGGTCTGGCTCGACGGCATGGAGGTCACCCAGTTCACCTATTTCCAGCAGGTGGGCGGCATCGACATGGACCTCGTGCCCGCCGAGATCACCTACGGCATAGAGCGCATCGCCATGTTCGTCCAGAAGGTGGAGAACGTCTACGACCTCCAGTGGGTGGGCGACGTGAAATACGGCGACATCCACCACAAGGGCGAGGTGGAGTATTCCAGCTACAACTTTGAGATCGCCGACACGAAGATGCTCTTCCAGCTTTTCGGCATGTACGAGGCCGAGGCCCTCCGCGTCCTGGAGAAGGGATTCGTGCTGCCCGCCTACGACTACGTCCTGAAATGCTCCCACACCTTCAACCTCCTCGACGCCAGGAACGCCATCAGCGTCACCGAGCGGACGGGGTACATCGGCAGGATCCGGCTTCTCGCGGGCAAATGCTGTACCGCCTATGCCGCCCAGAGACGGGCCATGGGCCTTCCTTTCCGCGGAAAATTCGCCGGCGAAACGGCCAGGAGGTAATCGCCATGGTGCTGAAAAACATCCTTCTCGAAATCGGAACCGAAGAAATCCCCTCTCGCTTCCTGCCGGACACCCTCGAATTCCTCGAGAAGACCGCCAGGGACGATCTGGCTGCCGCAAGGGTAGGCTTCAAGAGCCTTGCCGCCTTCGCCACCCCCCGGAGGATCGCCCTCATCGTGAGGGACGCCGACGAGCGGCAGACCGACCTGGTCAACACCTTCAAGGGCCCGGCATGGAACGCCGCCTTCGACGTCAACGGCAACCCCACACGGGCTGCCCACGGCTTCGCCAAGAGCAGGGGCGTCTCCATCGAACAGCTCACCCCGATGGAGGTTGACGGCGTGCGCTATGCCTGCGCCCAGGTCTCCGAGCCCGGCGGGAGGACCCTCGACATACTTCCCGAGCTTCTGCCCGGCCTCATCAGGAAGCTCGTCTTCCCCAAGAACATGTACTGGGACGATCCCACGGTCCGCTTCGCCAGGCCCATCAGGTGGATCCTCGCCATGGCGGACCGGGAGGTCATCCCCTTCGAGTACGGTGGGATCAGGAGCGGAAACGACACCGTGGGGCATCGGTTCATGGGCGCCCGGCACATCGCCATCACCGATGCTGCCGACTTCATGGACAAGCTCTACGACAACTACGTCATCCTCGACCAGGACAAGCGGCGCCAGAAGATGCTCGCCGGCATCGCCTCCCTTGAGAAGGACATGGACGGCTCCGCGGAGCTCGATCCCGAAGTCATCAACGAGAACCTCTACCTGGTGGAGTACCCCGTCCCCTTCTTCGGGTCCTTCAGCAGGAAGTACCTGGAAATGCCCGAGGAAGTGCTCACCACTTCCATGAAAAAGAACCAGAAGTATTTCTCCGTCCGGGGAAAGAACGGCAGGCTCCTTCCCTACTTCGTGGGTGTGAGCAACAACCTGGCGTCCAACATGGCGGTGGTCCGGGAGGGCAACGAGCGGGTCCTCAGGGCCCGCCTCGAGGATGCCGCCTTCTTCTGGGCGGAGGACCTGAAAAACCCCCTGGCCGCCAACGTGGAGCGGCTGAAAAACATCGTCTACCAGGTGAAGCTCGGCTCCCTCCATGACAAGGTCATGGCCACCAGGGAGCTGGCCCTCCGTCTCTGCGGCGATATGGGGATGAACGACCTCATTCCCGTGGTGGACCGGGCGGCGTATCTCGCCAAGGCTGACCTCGTCACCGACATGGTCTACGAATTCCCCGAACTCCAGGGGCTCATGGGCAGAGAATACGCTCTCCGCAACGGCGAACCCGAAAAAGTGGCCCGGGCACTCTACGACCAGTATCTCCCCAAGGCCGCGGGCAGCGAACTCCCCGGCGAAGTACCCGGCGCCCTTATCGGCCTCGCCGAGCGGACCCACGTCATCGTGAGCTGCCACAAAGTCGGGCTCGAACCCAGCGGCTCCCAGGACCCCTACGGCCTCCGGCGGGCCGCCCGGTGCATCAACGAGATCATCTGGGGGCTCAGGCTGGACGTGGACGTCTCCCGGCTCGTGGCCCAGTCCATGAACCTCCTGGACGCATCCCCGGAGACCGGGGAGAAAATCCTCTCCTTCCTTTCCCAGCGGCTGCTCATGCAGGTCAAGGAAAAGGGATTCAGCCACGAACTCGCCGCTCTCGCAATTTCCGTCACGGGACACCGGCCCCTCCAGGTCCTCCGGTTCCTGGACGTCTTCCAGAAACTCCAGGGGGTGGAGTGGTTCACCAACCTGGTCACCTCGGCGGTGCGTGTGCGGAACATCATTTCCAAGAGCGGCGGGGAAACGGGAACCGTCGATCCCTCCCTCTTCGTAAAGGATGCGGAGACGGCCCTCTACGGGGAGATGGGGAGGATCATTCCCCTCGTGGACGGCGCCATGGAGAAACAGGACTGGAACGGCCTCGCGGGGTATCTCGCCGAATTATCGCCCTTCGTCACCGCCTTCTTCGACGACGTTCTTGTCATGGACCCCGACGAAAGGATAAAATCCAACCGCATAGCCCTCCTCGGCATGTGCAGCGCCCTCTTCCTCAAGGTGGGGGACGTGGGAGTGCTCAAGGGGGCCTGACGTTCATCAGGGGATTCCGCCGGAGATCCCTTTCCGGCGGAATCCCCCTGCAGAGAGTTGAACCATCACCGAACCGAAGGAGAGTGGACGTCCTTGGAAACCCTGACCCTCTATATCGTTTCCGATTCCACCGGCGAGACGGCGGAATATGTGGCTTTGGCCGCCATCAGCCAGTTCGACACCGATTTCTCCAAAATCGTCCGGTACCGGTATGTGGAAGGCCCCGGAAAGATTGACGAGATCGTGTCAAGGGCGGCCGACGTACCTTCTCTGATCGTCTGCACCCTGGTGGACAAACACACCCGGTCGGCCCTGGCGGAAAAAAGCGCTGCGGCGGGGATCCCCTTCGTCGATCTCCTCGGCCCCATGGTGGATGCCCTGGAGATGCGGCTCGGGAGAAAACCCCTCCAGGCTCCGGGGCTGCTGCGGAAGCTGGACGAAGACTACTTCCGGAAGATCAAGGCCGTGGAATTCGCCATCCAGTGCGACGACGGCCGGAGCACCGAGTCCCTCCCCGACGCGGACCTGGTCATCCTCGGCGTTTCCCGGACGGGGAAGACCCCCCTCTCCATGTACATCGCCAACAAGGGCTTCAAGGCCGCCAACATTCCCCTCATCCCCGAGGTGGATCCCCCGGAGATCATCAAAAAAGTGCCGTCGTCCAAGATCGTCGGCCTCATCATCTCGGCGGAGAGGCTCATCCAGATCCGGCAGGAGAGGCTTCGGCTTCTCGGCCTCGAACCGGCGGCCTCCGCCTACGCCACAAAGGAGCGGGTGGAGAGGGAACTGCTGGCCGCCACCGACTACCTCAAGTCCCTGGGAGCCCGCATCTACGACGTGACCGACAGGGCGGTGGAAGAGACCGCCCAGGAGATACTGGACTTCCTCAGAGCGCGTTGAGAAGAAAAGGCGGGTGGTCACCTTCGGTGAACGATGGAACGGCCGTTCTTTCCCTGACGAAGAAAACGTGGATCTCTATGTGCTTTCGGACTGTCTCTCCGATGTGGCCGAGGCGTGTGCGTCATGGATTACCCGCCGCTTCGACAAGACGGGCATCGAAATAACCCGGTTCGGTTCCCTTTCCGGAGAGGACAAAATCCTGGAGGTTCTCGACGAAGCCTCCAGGTCTGATGCCGTGGTGCTTCACTGCTTTCTTTCCGGTGAATTCAGGCGGCTCGTGAACGAAACCTGCCTCCGCCGGGGCATTGACCGATACGATGCCTTCTCGCCGGTTCTCACCACCCTGGAGCAGGCCGCCGGCAAGGGTGCGAAAGAGGACCGGGGCCTCCTTCACCCCATGGACAACGAATATTTCCGGCGGGTCCGGGCCGTGGAGTACACCATTGCCGCCGACGACGGAGGAAACCCCTCCATCCTCAAAGAGGCGGACGTGGTCATCGTGGGCATATCCAGAACCGGAAAGTCGCCCCTCTGCATGTACCTCGCCCACAGGGGCGTCATGGCGGCCAATGTTCCCCTGGTCCCCGGAATCGAGCCCCCTCCCCAGCTCTTCCGCATCCCGCCCTCCCGCATCGTGGGGCTGATCAGGTCTCCGGGCTCTCTCGGAGAAATCCGGACCAGGCGCATGTCCATGATGGGGTTGGCCCCGGAAGAAAGCAATTATGTACGTTCTGAAGAAATTTTGAGAGAAATCGAGTACGCTTCGGGTATAATGGAGCATCTCGGCATCGTCGTCTTCGATGTCACGAAACGGGCCATCGAGGAAACGGCCCACGAAATACTCGCCCTGCTCGCCGGGGCAAAAGAGAGACATTCATTCCATGGAGGTGCAAAATAGAGATGAACGCAGAGAAGTACGTGTACAGTTTCAAAGAAGGCAACGCGGAGATGAAAAATCTCCTGGGAGGCAAGGGAGCCAACCTGGCCCAGATGGTCCAGTACAACCTTCCCGTTCCCCAGGGGTTCATTTTGACTACCCACGCCTGCCTCGAATACGGCAAAGACGAGAAATTCCTCGACTCCATCTGGGATGACGTGACTGCCGCCATGCGTTCCCTGGAGAAGGAGACGGGGAAGACGTTCGGCTCGGGTCAGAATCCCCTGCTCGTGTCCGTCCGGTCCGGCGCTCCCGTTTCCATGCCCGGCATGATGGACACTGTGCTCAACCTCGGCCTCAACGACGAGTCGGTGGAATCCCTCGCCAGGGCCGCCAGCGACAGGCGTTTCGCCTTTGACAGCTACCGCCGTTTCATCCAGATGTACGGCAACGTGGTCCACGGCGTCAACGGGGATGCCTTTGAAGAGGTGCTGGAGCACGTCAAGAAGGGGCTCGGCGTCACCTACGACAACGAAATTCCCGAAAAGAGCCTTGTGGAGATCGTCGGGAAGTTCAAGGAGATCTTCAAAAAATCCGCCGGCTTCGACTTCCCTTCGGATCCCTGGAAACAGCTCCGCAACGCCGTCGAGGCTGTTTTTAAGAGCTGGGGAAACCCCCGCGCCATCACCTACCGGAAGCTCCACAAGATCCCCCATACCCTCGGCACGGCGGTCAACATCGTCTCTATGGTCTACGGCAACCTCGGCGACGACTGCGGCACAGGCGTGTGCTTCACCCGCAACCCTTCCGACGGAACGAAGGAACTGTACGGCGAATTCCTGGTCAACGCCCAGGGCGAGGACGTGGTGGCCGGCATCAGGACGCCCCTTCCCATCGCCCAGCTCAAGGATGCCATGCCCGCCGTCTACGACGAGCTTTTCGAGATAACCACCAACCTTGAAAAGGCCTACAAGGACATGCAGGACATCGAGTTCACCATCGAGCGCAGCAAGCTCTACATCCTCCAGACACGCAACGGCAAGCGTTCCGCCGGAGCGGCCGTGAAGATCGCCGTGGACATGGTGAACGAGGGGCTCATCGACAGAAAGACCGCCGTGGGGAGGGTCACGCCGGACCAGGTCGAAATGCTTCTGCACCGCCAGGTCGACCCCAAGGCGGAGAATGAAGTGCTCGCCAAGGGCCTTCCCGCTTCACCCGGCGCCGGCGTGGGCATCGTCTGCTTCGATGCCGACGACGCCGTTGAACTGGCAAAGTCGGGCAAAAAAGTCATCCTTGCCCGGCCCGAAACCTGCCCCGACGACATCCACGGCCTTTTCGCCGCCGAGGCCATCGTCACAAGCCGCGGAGGCATGACCAGCCACGCAGCCGTGGTCGCCCGCGGACTCGGAAAGCCCTGCGTCAGCGGATGCGAGGACATCGTCATCGACCTGAACAAGGAGACCATCACCAAGGGCGACAAGGTCGTCCGCAAGGGAGACACCATCACCGTGGACGGCAGCGCCGGACGGGTCCTCCTCGGCGGCGCCCCCCTGAAGGAGGCTTCATTCAGCGAGGACTTCAAGACCGTCCTCTCCTGGTCCGACGAATTCTCCCGTCTCCAGGTCTGGGCCAACGGCGACACCCCCGAGGACGCCCGGCGCGCCCGGTCCTTCGGCGCCAGGGGCATCGGCCTCTGCCGAACCGAGCACATGTTCATGGCAGCGGACCGTCTTCCCGTCATGCAGCGCCTGGTGGTGGCCGACAGCTACGAAGAGCGGATCAAGGCCCTCGACGAGCTGAAGGTCATGCAGAAGGCCGACTTTTACGGCATCCTGAAGGAGATGCAGGGGCTTCCCGTCATCATCCGCCTCCTCGATCCCCCCCTCCACGAGTTCATGCCCAAGGAGAAGGATCTTGAAGAGGAACTGGCCGAACTCGTCGCCGCCGGGAAAGAGCATTCCCCCGAGGCCGACGGGGTCCGCAAGGTCATGGCCAAGGTTGAAGCCCTCAAGGAATCCAACCCCATGCTCGGCTTCCGGGGCTGCCGCCTCGGCATCGTCTACCCCGAAATCTCCGCCATGCAGGCCAGCGCCATCTTCGAGGCCGTCCTGCAGCTCGTGGAAGAAGGCATCGACATTCATCCCGAGATCATGATCCCCCTCGTGGGCGTGAAAACCGAGATGGAGTTCTTCAGAAAGCAGATCGACGAAATCGCGAAGGGCTACATGGAAAAATCCGGCAGGAAGTTCAACTACCTCGTGGGCACCATGATCGAGGTACCCCACGCCGCCTTCGTGGCCGACCAGATCGCCGAGTACGCCGAATTCTTCAGCTTCGGCACCAACGACCTCACCCAGACCACCTTCGGCTACTCCCGCGACGACGCCGAGGGCAAGTTCCTCGGCCATTACGAGGACAAGGGCATACTCCCCGTCAATCCCTTCCACGAGCTCGACAGGGACGGTGTGGGAGCGCTCATGCAGATAGCCGTGGAGAAGGGCCGGAAGGTCAACTCCAAGCTCTCCATCGGCATCTGCGGCGAGCACGGAGGCAACCCCTCCAGCATCGCCTTCTGCCATGCCGTGGGCCTCAACTACGTGAGCTGCTCGCCCTTCAGGGTGCCTGTCGCCCGGATTTCCGCCGCCCACGCGGCCATGGGAAAACTCAGCTAGGAAGAACGAAGAGCCACCGCGCCGGGCCAACCCCGGCGCGGATCTTTCTGAAAGGACCTGAGATCATGACAAAGAACGGGAAGCACGAGAACTCCTCCCCGGCCGCGGGAACTCCCGAACGGAAGCTCCTCTGCAGGGGGCTCGCCGCCTCTCCCGGCCTCGCCGAAGGGAAGGTTGTCCTTGTACCCGGATCAGCCGACGCGGTGAAGATCACCGACGGTGACATCCTCGTGACCACCATGACCAAGCCGGACATGATCCCCGCGCTCCGCAAGGCCGGCGCCGTCGTCACCGACGAAGGCGGCCGCACCTGCCACGCCGCCATACTCTCCCGGGAGCTGGGAATACCCTGCATTGTGGGCGCCCGGAACGCCACCGCAGTCCTCGCCGAAGGGCAGAACGTGATAGTGGACGCAACCCGGGGGGTGGTCTTCCAGGGAGAGGCAAAGGCGGCCCCGGCCCCTGAAGCCGTCGTCTCCCCGGCACCGGCCGCCGCACCAAGGCGGGCCTCGCAGACCCTTCAGCCTGCGGCTCCCCAGAGCGTCACGGCCACCAAGATACTTCTCAACCTGGAAGGTCCGGCATCGGTGGAACGGTGCTCGGCCCTGCCCGCCGACGGTGTCGGCCTCCTCAGGACGGAGTTCATTTTTACCGGCGACATCGGCATTCATCCGATCTACCTCGTCCGAACGAAACAGGAGACCCTCTTCGTGGACAAGCTCGCCGAAGGCATCGCCGCCGTTGCCACGGGTTTTTCCCCCAGGCCGGTGCTCATGCGTTTCAGCGACTTCCGGACCAACGACTTCCGCAAGCTACGGGGCGGACAGGACATCGAGCCCCTTGAATCCAACCCCATGCTCGGCTGGCGGGGAGCGTCCCGGTATGTCTCCCCCGACTACGAACAGGGCTTCCGCCTCGAATGCCGCGCCGTGAAGAAAGTCAGGGACACCTTCGGCCTCACCAACCTCTCGGTCATCATCCCCTTCGTTCGGACCCTGTGGGAAATGGAGAAGGTCAGGGCCATCCTCGAGTCCGAAGGGCTCGTCTCCGGCCCGTCCTTCAAGGTCTGGCTCATGGTGGAAGTACCTTCGGTCGTGCTGCAGGCCGACCGGTTCGCCTCCCTCTGCGACGGATTCACCATCGGAAGCAACGACCTCACCCAGCTTATTCTCGGCGTGGATCGGGATTCCGGCAAGCTCGACGGCATGGGCTACTTCGACGAGCGTCACCCTTCCGTCCTGGAGGCCATATCCATGACCGTACGGGCTGCCCGGAAAGCGGGCATACCGTGCTCCATTTGCGGCGAAGGCCCTTCCGTCTACCCGGACTTCGCCGAAAAACTCGTCGCCATGGGAATTGACAGCATCAGCGTCAATCCCGACGCCCTTGACTACACTCGGCGCATCGTTGCCTCGGCCGAGCAGAAGATCATCCTGGACGGCATACGGGGCAGGGTGTAGGGGGGAAGAATTGTCATTCCGAGGAGCAGTCTTTTGCGACGAGGAATCTCGCTTTTGCTGTTATCCTGAGCGGAGAGATCGCGTCCCCGGAGGGGAAGGATCTGCTCTTAGGCTTGTCATCCCGAACGAGCGGAGCGAGGAGGGATCTCGTTTTGGGTTTGGAGTTCCGAAACCTGAGATCCCTCGGCCATAAACCCGGCCTCGGGATGACAACGTTTTTTGTCATCCCGAGCGAGCGATAGCGTAGCATCCTGTAAGGGGGGATGGGGCTGCTCTTAGGCTTGTCATCCCGAACGAGCGGAGCGAGGAGGGATCTCGTTTTGGGTTTGGAGTTCCGAACCCCGAGATCCCTCGGCCATGAAACCGGCCTCGGAATGACAACGTTTTTGTCATCCTGAGCGAAGCGGAGGATCCCGCTTCCGGTTTTCTGTTCATTCCCAAAAGACAGGGCCCCTTTCGGGGCCCTGTTTCCCTTCCGGAACGTCAGTTCGAAATCCCGTACTGCTTCAGCAGCTTCTGGTACTTGTCCTCCACGGAATCAGCAGGGTTCGGGTCCTTGTAGGCCATGTCCGAAGGCGCCACAGCCTCGGAAGGGCCCGTCGGCTTGCTCACCTTCACGGGCCCTGTCTCGGGAGGAGGCGCCGTAGTCCCGGCGTCGGTGTAGAGGCCCGACGACGCATAGGTCTCGCTGTCGTTATGCACAAGGATCAGCCGCGGGGCGTTCGGGTCCTGCGTACTGGCGTACATGTCTCCGCCGTGGATGGGGCAGTTCGTCTTCGGGGCCTCGTTTTTCTTCATGTAAATGCTCACCGCGGAGCATCCCTTGATCGCCCGGAATCCCGACTTCCTGCAGATCTTTACATTCTCGACCTTCGCATCTTCGGGAACGGAGAACTTCAGGGGAAGGTCCCGGCCTTTCACCGCTTCGTCCACAAAGGCCTTCCACACCGGCGCGGCGATGACTCCGCCCGTGGCGCCCTTCTTGGCAAGGGGCTTGTGGTCGTCGTTTCCTGCGTACACCACCGCCGTCAGTCCCGGAACGCCGCCGAGGAACCACGCGTCGCTGTAATCGTTGGTCGTACCCGTCTTGCCGAAGGTCTCCCTGTCCTTGATCTGGGCCCGGGTCCCCGTTCCGGCACGGACGGCATCGATCAGCATGGACCGCACCGTCACCGCCGTCTCGGGAGAAATCCCCCGAGTCGAAGCGGGGCTCCGCGTCTCGAGCACATCGCCGTTCCCGGACCGGATCTCCCGTATCATCAGGGGCGTCACCGTCTTGCCGTTGTTGGCGAAGGCGGAGAAGGCCACCGTCATCTCCAGGGGTGTGATGCTTGCCGTCCCCAGGGCGAGAGACAGGTCGGCGGGCACGTGGGGCGACGTGATCCCGAGATTCCGTGCCGTGTTCAGGATATTCTTCGCTCCCACATAGTCGATCAGCCGGACCGCCACCGTGTTTATCGAATGGATCAGGGCGTATTCGAGGGTCACCTCGCCGCTGAACTTGCCGCTGTAATTTTCCGGTGACCATGTGGTCATTTTCGGCCCCTTCTTTTCATACTCGATCTTCATGTCCAGAAAGTGGTCCGACGGCAGCAGCCCAGACTCGAAGGCCGCCGCATACACCACGGGCTTGAAGCCCGAACCCGGCTGACGGAATGCCTGGGTCGCCCGGTTGAACTTGCTCACGGCGAAATCGTGGCCTCCCACCATGGCCAGCACTTCCCCCGTCTCCGGGTCCATGCCCACGATGGCCCCCTGGCTCTTCAGGCCCTTCATGGCCTTCTCGGCGGCCTCCTGCATCTTCAGGTCAAGGGTGGTATAAATCTCCATGCCTCCCGAATAGACCAGGTCGGGCCCGTACTTCGGCAGCAGCTCGTTGAACAGCAGGTGGGACACGAAATAGGGCGCCCGGTTGAACTCCTGCACCTTGTTGGGAACATGCTTGAACTCCAGCTCGGCTGCGTAGGCCTCGTCCCGTTCCTTCTCGTTGATCCACCCCAGGGTCAGCAGCCTGTCCAGCACGTACTTCTGCCGCATCTTTGAATTCTCGAAGTTCGACAGGGGGCTGTACCGACCTGGCGCCGCAATCAGGCCCGCAATAATGGCCGCCTCCGAAAGGGTGACCTCCGAGGAAGGCTTGCCGAAATAGGTCCGTGCCGCCGTATCCACACCCCATGCCCCGTGGCCGAAGTAAATCGTGTTCAGGTACATCTCCATGATCCGGTCCTTGGTGAAAAGCTGCTCCATACGGATGGAGAGGATGACTTCCTTCGCTTTCCGTTCAAGGGTCCGCTCCTGGGAAAGGAACAGGTTCCGGGCAAGCTGCTGGGTAATGGTGCTTCCTCCCTGCTTGACCCCCCGGTTCGTAACGTTTTCCACGAAGGCGCGGGCAATGGAAAGGAGGCGGATCCCGCCGTGCTGATAAAAAGAAGAGTCCTCAGCGGCGAGGGTGGCCTTGATGATCCACGGGGAAATGCTGCGGAGCTCAACCGGCTGGCGGTTTTCGGTAAAAAGCCGGGCCACCGGTTCGCCGTTCCTGTCGTAGATCACGCTCGCCACGTTGGCCTTGTGGGCCAGCATCTCCGTGGCGGAGGGCAAGTCCTCGGAAATATCCCTCAGGTAGAGGGTCAGAAAGACGGATACAGCCGCCCCGGCAACAAGAACCACTAAAAACAGTACGAGAAACAGCGACTTGAGCAGCGATCGTTTCTTGGGCGGTTTCTCCTTCCGTCGTCCCGAAGACGACGGTTCTCTCTCTGAAGACGAGCTGGAAACACGGGACATGGTGTACCTCCTTACAAGCAGAAAACATCCCCTCGGGGACGCATCGGAATCAGGTTGCATCATATTCTGACTGATTATACCACCCTCGGGAAAAATTTTTTTTGTGGAAAATGAAAAAAAGGGCTTGTCAAACCCTTTTGGGCGTGGTATATTCTTCGCCGTTGCCTCACGGGGCGACACCGGAACTTGAAAAAAGAATACAGTGCATAAAGATGCAAGCGAGGTCCTGTTACTATTTATTTGAGAGTTTGATCCTGGCTCAGGACGAACGCTGGCGGCGTGCTTAACACATGCAAGTTGAACGGGCATACATGGAAGCTTGCTGAAGTGTATGTTAGTAGCGGA
>Ga0209312_1000740_pt1 | contig 27018 bp, 18 predicted proteins | sample BioC13SIPDNA_4_FD_185744 | JGI IMG/M metagenome (GOLD analysis project Ga0209312, IMG submission 185744) | Anaerobic biogas reactor microbial communites from Washington, USA - Biogas_R1_B C13 SIP DNA (SPAdes) (version 2) | ecosystem: Engineered > Bioreactor > Anaerobic > Unclassified | place... | reverse complement strand
GGAGGAGAGGCATCTGGGCGAGCGCGGCATCGTCATGGTGGACACCGAAGACCCGCTCTGTGCGGCCGCCACCTTGTTTGGCATGGAGGATTTCACGATCCTCGCCATGACACAGCAAGACCTGTTCCATCGCCTGCTGAAGAAATGTGCCCGGGTCATTCATCCACGAACCGAGCAGGTCGCGCGGCAATTCCCCGGGCGTCTGTGGCGCATCTACGGACCGGAGTTTGCGACGCAGCCCTATCTGCCGCCGCACCTGTTTGATGAGTATGTCATCAGGTACACCGGACCGATGATCGAAGCAATCCATCGCAGTGGTGGCTTCGCGAGGATCCACATTCATGGCCGGATTCGAAACATCCTGGATTCCGTGGTGCGAATGGGCGCCGACGCGATCGACCCGATCGAGCCGCCTCCGCAAGGCGACGTGGACCTGGCCTTCGTCCGGACCGAATACGGCAAGGACCTGGTGCTGTTCGGAAACATCGAAATCGCCGACGTCGAGAACGCCGAGCCGGAACAGTTTGAGAAGATCGTGCGGAAGGCCTTGGCCGATGGGACGCGCGGGCAAGGTCGTGGATTCGTGCTGATGCCGTCGGCGTGCCCCTATGGCCGGACGGTCAGCACGCGGACCTTGAGAAACTACCAAACGATGGTTCGTTGCATCGCGGATTTCTGACGCGGACAATCACCAGGTGACGGGAGGACACAAATGAACCGAGGACCCATTCTTGTACTGATCGCCGTCTCTCTTCTGTCTTCCGTCGCTGGTGTGGCAACGGGCGGCCCGGCACGAACCAAGATCGCCGGCGACACGGTCACGCTGGAGAACGACACCCTGGCCGTCACATGGGAGATCGGACAGAGGAGGCTGCGCCCGCTGGTGATCCGAGACAAGCTCTCGAACCGCGTCATCGAGACCATCGGAGAAGCGTTCGCCATAACCCTGTCGAATGGACACAGCATCAAGGCCTCGCAGCTTGAGATGGTCGAGGCGCCGCGGATTCGGAACCTGCCGGCCCATCCCGACGCTCCCAGACTGGCCGACCGCCTGGCCGGACAGTCCGTAACGGCACGGTTTCGAGACACCGAGAATGGACCGTACATCCAATGGCAGGCCGTGCTCCGAGATGGCACGCACTACATTCGGAACTCCCTGTCCCTGCGTACCCTCCGCGAATCTCCCCCCATAAAGAGCATCACGCTGGTCGATCTGGTTTCCCCCAACGCCCATGTGGCCGGCACGGTGGCTGGTTCGCCGGTCGTGGCCGAGGGCATGTTCTTCGCCTACGAACATCCGAATTCCGCGAGCGTCGTTCGTGCCGACAATGTGATGAGGCACGTGACATGCAGTCTTACGCGCAACATGCCATTGGACTCGGATCGACCGCTGATCCAGTCGTCTGTCATCGGCGTCGTTCCGCCCGGACAACTGCGGCGGGCCTACAGGCAATACATCGAACTGGAGCGCCCGCGACCCTACCGGCCCTTCCTGCACTATAACTCCTGGTACGATATCGCCTGGGCCGACCGGAAGATGGACGAGCGGCAATGCCAGGATGTGATCGAGCAATTCGGTCAGGAGCTGACGCAGAAGCGCGGTGTCAATCTCGATTCGTTTGTCTTCGACGACGGATGGGACGACAACAAGACGCTGTGGGGCTTTCACGAAGGTTTTCCTCGCGGGTTCGGTCCGCTCGTGTCACCAGCAAAGAAGCATGACTCGGCGATCGGTGTCTGGCTGTCTCCCTGGGGCGGCTATGGGCAGGCCAAAGAGGAACGGATGAAGTACGGCCAGTCACAGGGCTTTGAGACCAATCGCCATGGATTCTCGCTGGCCGGACCAAAGTACTACGCACGCTTTCGCGACGTGTGCGCGCAGATGATCGAAGAGTACGACGTCAACTACTTCAAATTCGACGGGGTGGGAATCGGCAACGACCGTGACGGCGCCGACGCGGAGTTCCTGCCCGACATCGAGGGACTGCTGAGACTCTGCACCGAGTTGCGGGCGTTGCGGCCGGATGTGTACCTGAGCATCACCACCGGCACGTGGCCGTCGCCGCACTGGCTGCTCTACGGCGATTCCATCTGGCGCAACGGACTCGATTGCGGCTTCCACGGCGCCGGCACGATGCGCCAGCGCTGGATCACCTATCGCGACATGGTCACGTATCGCATGATCGTCCAGCGCGCGCCGCTGTATCCGCTCAACTCCCTGATGGTCCAGGGCATGTGTTACGCCCAACTCGGCACCGCGACGCAGATGGCCAGCGATCTGGGCGATCTGGTGGATGAAATTCGCATGCTGTTCGGCTCGGGAACACAGCTCCAGGAGCTGTACGTCACGCCCGCGATGATGACGCCGGCGATGTGGGACGCATTGGCCGAAGCCGCCGCCTGGTCACGTCGCAACGCCGACGTGCTGGTGGACGTGCACTGGATCGGCGGCGACCCCGGCAACGCCGAGGCATATGGTTACGCTTCGTGGTCGCCTCACAAGGGCATTCTCGTGCTGCGTAACCCGGGCGAGACAAAGACCCGTTTCGACGTGGATGTCCAGACGGCGTTCGAACTACCGGCCGGGGCCTCTGCATGTTACCGGCTGAAGCAACCTTGGAAGACCATCGAGGATTCGACCGAGATCACGCTGGAGGCGGGTCGGCCACATACGTTCACCTTGGAGCCGTTTGCAGCGCTCGTCTTCGAGGCATTGCCTGTAAAGTAGAGCCGCTCGTCACACGCGATAGGCGTCGGGGGTGAGTTCCAGGGTCTGTCTATTCTCGATAGCCTCGACAATCTTCAGCGCGGTGGCCGTTCCGGCGTAGGCGGTTTCTCCGGAGCAGTTCAGTTGCGCGCGACCTCGGATCGCGTCGAAGAAGTTCGCCAGGTGCGGCTGGTGGTACGGGACATCCAGCAGGATGGGGATTTCGTATCTGGCCGGCGGTGTCGTCTCCTGCACGTCGATACTCGCGGGACTCGGCAGCGTCTTGTCCTCGCCGCCGGGCTCGCTCAGCAGACCCAGTCGGACCCACTTGCGCCAGTCCGGCGCCTCGGGGTCGCGGTAGACTCCGCCGCGACTGGCCGATTCGGACAGCTCCAACGTCCCCTGATCGCCCATGAAGACTTCGACATGCCCGCCGTAGCCGTTGGTGCAGAGGGTTTCGTACGAGACGGCGACAAGGCCTTTGTCCGTCTCGTATTCCAATATGGCCATCGCTGTGTCCGGCCATTCGTGCGTCTTCGGATCGTAATAATACGTGCCTCCCCGTGCGGTGATCGTCCTGGGCGGCCCGCCCAGGAACCAGTTGATCACATCGATCTGATGGACACCGAAATCAACGGACGGGCCGGAGCCCAGAGCCCTGTACCACATCCAATTCCTGAACTGGTGCATGGAGCTGTAGCCGCACCTGGCCAGCGTCGCTTCGTCGAGGGCCCATCGCCTCGCCCATCCCCGATCCGTACGGGCGGGATGGTGCCACTGCCCGTTGACGGCGGTCAGGCGGCCCAGGAGATTGGCGGCCTCCAGCAACTGCGTCTGCCCGTGGCGATATCGTGGATTGCTTCGCCGCTGCTGGCCGATCTGGAGGAGCTTGCCGGCCTGGCGCGCGGCCTGGACCATTCGGCGGGCACCCGCGATCGTGTTGGACATCGGCGCCTCGCAGTAGACGTGGAGACCGGCCTCCAAGGAGGCCACCGTCTGCTCGGCATGACAGAAGTCGGGCGTGGCGATCAACACGGCATCGAGGTCCTTTTCGTTGTCGAGCATCTCGCGGCAGTCCACGTAGCTGTGGACCTCGTGGCCATAGCGGCCCAGCAGACCGACGGCACGTTTGAGATTCAGGTCCTCCCATACATCGCAGACCGCTGTGACGCGAATGCCGGCTTCAGTGCCCATCTTGAGACAGATGTTCAGCAGGACTTCCCCCTGGGCGCCGGCCCCGATCAGCGCGACGTGGACATCGTTGCCATTGGCACTGCCCGCCGGAGCGGCAACGGACGACGAAACGACCAGGCCCGCACCGGCCGCCGCCGTGGAACGAAGGAAACTGCGTCTGTTCATAGAGGGAACTCCCGCCTGGCACAGCCTGCGCCCATTTCGGAAACACGGCGTCGTGCAGGTTCAAGCACACCAGGGCCGCGCGCGATTACGGACCTCGTCCATCGCCAGGATCCGGTTGGCGATGATCGCGTTCTCAATGACCTGGAAGTCGAACATGCCCACGGCCAGAAAATCGGCACCGCCCTTGAAGCAAAACTTGAAGGCCGATTCGGGGTGAATGGCGCCGGCGGCCAGGGTCTTGAAGGCGATCCAGGGTTTATTCTTACCCGCCATCAAAGCCTCGGTCTTGTCCGGAAACAGGTCGTAGATGTTGTCGTGGTACTCGTTGTGGTCGTTGGAGCGATCCGAATCGACCGACCAATGTTTGCGGCTCTCCCGCGGGTGGGCCGACCAGTAGTTGTCGTGATGGAACGTCTTGAAATAGTAGTCCGGATCGATGCCGTATTCGTCGCCAATCTCGATGACCTTGACATCGTGACATCCCAGCCCGGCCGGATAGCCCTGCTCTTTGATATACTCGACCGCCTTGACGATGACCTCGATCATCTCGGGCTTGCCCTGCTTCATCGCGTGTTCGGTGAAGCCTCCCTGAGTATACATCGTCGTGGCGCCCTCGTCGATACTGCGGTCGATGACCTCCTTCATACCGCCCCAGGTGGGGTTGTCCAGACGCGACCAATCGTCGCGCACACCGACCACAGTTTGCAGCTCGCCGCCCCGCTCGCGTTTGTACTTGTTGATGATCCCAAGCTGGGACGGGTCGGGCGAGATCGTATCGATCCCGTATTCCTCCATCAGTTCGAGCGTATCGAACTGCTTCTCCTCGGTCAGGTAATGGGCGGCCAGAGTGGAAACGTAGAGCAGGTCACGGTTGTGGCACCACCCGCTGATCACGTTGCCGCCGGCGATGATCCGGCTCATCTGGAGATTCCCGATTCTTCCAGTGGGAATCTTGGGCTCGTTCTGCGTCGTCTTCTTCAGCTCTCGCGTCCTGCTGCCGTTGTCCTGTACGGCCGCCAGCAGGTTCTTCTCCTCGAAGCTGCGAATGCCGGCATATGCGGCCCCTGCAGCGATCGATTGGCCCAGAAAGCTCCGTCGGTCGATTCTGCACGCCATGTTGCGACGCTCCTTATTGCGCTGTCCACAATGCGGTCACGCCCACACGAACCTCCGCGCTCGACATCAAAGCCACGAGATCATGGTAGCCGAAGGAGACGCTGGAATCAAGGGGGGGGTGCGTGGGAGATCCAGCCCGGATGGCAGCAAAGGCACCTACGGCATCCAATACAACAGAGCCGCGTAGGCATCGACCACGCCCCAGCCATACTCCGGGTCCCAGCCGAGCGGCCCCACATCCCGCGCCGTGCCTTCGATCGCGGCACGGACAGCGTCCGGGTCCGTCACGCCCTGGGAGACCAGAAGCGCCGCGATCCCGCTGACGTGCGGCGCCGCCGAGGAGGTGCCCTGAAAAAAGTAGTAGTTGAACGTACTTGGATCGACCGTGAAGGTTTGCTGGATGATGCCGTCCGGGTAGCCGTCGCGGTTCTGATCGACCCGCAGGTCGCCCCCGGGCGCGACGACGTCCAGATGGGGGCCGGTGCTGGAGTAATACGCCCTGGTGTCATCGTATCGGACGGCGCCGACGGCGATGCAGTAGTCGTTATGCACTGCCGGATAGGACGGCAGGTTGCCGTCCGCAAACCCGTTGCCGGCAGAACAGACGATGGTCACCCCCCTGCCATAGGCGAAAGCCAGGGCCTGCTCTACCGCGCGGGAACGATCGGGGCTGCCAAAGCTCATGTTGATCACATGCGCGCCGTTCTCGGCCGCGTGATAGACGCCGCGAGCAATGTTGAACGAATCGCCCACCCCTTGGTTGTCGAGCACTTTGATCGGCATGATCGAACAGCCAAAGGCGATGCCCGCGACCCCGCGTGCGTTTCCCGTGCTCTGCGCGATGGTCCCAGTAACGTGCGTTCCGTGCCCCTGATCGTCATTGGGATGGGCATCATCGTTGACAAAATCGTAGCCGGCCACGAACGACGTCTGCGCCAGGTCGGGCGCTTGCCGAAAACGGCCGTGGTCCTCGTAGGCAACCCCCGTGTCGAGAACCGCCACGATCACGTTGGGATCGCCCATCTCGATGTCCCAAGCAGCCTCCATGTTGATCCCGCCGCTCACCTCGTTCTGGAGGTTCCACTGGTAGGGAGCATAAAATGGATCGTCGGGCACGAAATAGAGGCTCGCGTAGAGGTTCAACTCGGCATACTCTACGACATCTTCCATTTCGAGAAGCCAGACGACTCGCTCGGGCATCTCGCCCGGAGGAATGCCCACTCGATGAAATATGCCAGGTTCGCAGGTCTGCAGTACGAAACAGCCATACCGGCCAAGAATCGAGTCTCTGTCCTCCTCGACAACGTCTCCGGAGAACTTGACGATGACGCTTTCCGGACAGTGCCGAGGCAGCGGATCCAGGATTTGGTCGCCGCCTGATCGGCGGCCTCCAGCGGCTTGCATCATTGCGACAGGAGCGTTGCTCCTTTGTGCCCACGCCCCCGACCCACAGATCGGTGAAGACAAGACGACAATGGCGACCACGCAGAACCGTCTAAACATGCCATCACCCCTTTCACAGGCTTTGGTCCCTTGAAGGCACCTACGAGTTGTGGCAGGCGGCGGTTCACCCTCGTTTCCCGCGGAACGGGAGATGGTGTCTCTCACACCCCATCACAACGCCGGCCGGTCTCCGACAAGGGAAGCTTGCCTGCGGTGGGGATTGACCTATAATGGTCGAGACGGCATGTACGGCATAGTCAACGAGTTAGGGAACGCAATGGATTTATCGATCGTCATACCGGCCTATGAAGAAAGCAGGAAGATCGCCCGTGACATTGAGGCCGCCGCCCAGTTTCTCAAGGGCAACGCTCTCGCCGGCGAGATCATCGTGGTCGACGACAGCAGCCTGGACAATACGGCGGAGGTCGCGAGGAAGGTGAGCGTCCCCTCGGAGGTCCGTCTCGACGTCCTGCGCTACGAGTCGCATCGCGGCAAAGGCTGTGCCGTCCGCACGGGGATGACAGCCACGACGGGCCGGTACGTCATGTTCGCCGACTGCGGCTTGTGCATCCCCTATGGAAACGTCCTTCAAGGGCTGGAAATGCTCCAAAAGGACCAGTGCGACATCGCACACGGCTCCAGACGACTGATTACCAGCGATATCCTTCGCGATCAGCCGTGGCACCGCCGTCTGTTCTCGCGCACGTTCAAGGCCGTGGTCCGAACCCTGCTGGGCGTCCCCAGGCAACTGAGCGACACGCAGTGTGGCTTCAAAGTGTACAAGGGCGACGTGGCCAGAACCCTGTACGCACAATGCGTCACGGATGGGTTCATGTTCGACATCGAGATCATCCTGCGGGCGATCCGCCAAGGGTACCGTATCGGCGAGTTTCCCGTCGAATGGGCCTGCGACCTCGACAGCCGACTATCCGTCACGCGGACGCCCTGGCCGGTGCTGGCCGAACTGCTCGAACTCAGACGTGCCCTGTCACAGAACAACCCAGAAGTCCAACAGGACGGTGCCAAACCACACCCGGAGGCATCGCACTAATCAACCAGTTCCCCCTCTCGCCAGGAACCGGCTGCAACGATCCGTTCACCTCGATGGCCGTCGGAATCGGGCGGAACGATGAGCAAAGCGGCGACTCCCAGGTGGCTCGCACAATACTGCCGCACCTCGGTGACAGACATCACCATGAAGGCCGTCGAGAGGGCGTCGCCCGTAGCCGCATCGGGCGCGATGGACCAGGCGGCGATCTTCCCTTCGATCGGCCGACCGATTCGCGGGTCGATGATGTGAGTGCCCTTCTCCAATCCGGACCCGCTGACCGCGACATCCCTCAGATTCAGACGTGCCAGCGTCCGACTCCGATCGCGCGGGTCGCTCAGCGTTACGGGCCATCCGGCGATGCCCTGCGGCGCTTCAAGCGCCAGGACTGAACTGAACCCCCCGTGAATCAGCGCTCGCTCGATGCTCCAGTCCCTCAGCATCGCCGCCATACGGTCGACGCCATAGCCTTTGCCAATGCCTCCGAGGTCTACACGGATCGGACTGGCCGCCAGTTGCACGGTGTACCGGCTCTCGTCCAGATCCAGCAGGGACATGCCGGTGTGCTCGCGTGCGAACGCCAGCTCTTCAGGCGACGGGGTCCGCGGCTTCTTGTCCTTGTCGCGCCAGCAATCCACGAGCAGACCGACCGTCACATCGAAGGCTCCCCCGGTCTGTGCGTGAACCATCGCACTGATTCGCAGGCATTCGAACGTATCGAGGCCGAGCAGAAGCGTCTGGCCGGCGGGAAGGTTGTTGATACGCGCAACGTCGCCGTTCTCGACGTACCGACTCAGCTCGTGCTCGATCCGGTCCAACTCATCGAAGGCGGCATCGGCCGCCTGTCGCGCGTAGACCTTGTTCTCATGCTGAACGATGATCTCGAACGTCGTCGCCATCGCATGATGTGCGAATCGGTGGACGTCGGCGACCGTATTCCAGTCACCTTGGACGAACGGCCCCGATGGTCCCGGAGACGGATTGTTCGCTTTGTCGGTCATGCATGCCCTTCAACAGTTCGGTCGGGTCCGGCCGCTGCTGGAGGAGTTCCCAGACGTCCTTGCGAACGAAGCCGAGCAGTTTGACCTGCGGACGCAGCCACATGAAGTAGGGATCGTCGAACAGGTACATGTACATCCGGCGATCCTCGGCGGGCGTCTCAACGTACAGCCGCCGAGCCAGAGCCCCTTCCAGGTCGTCCGAAATGACGATCAATGGCCCGATCTTGGGAGGAAGCTCGATCGACCACGCGACGGCATGGGATCGAAGGTACCAAGGCAGCGGCCAGTAGTCTTTGCCGGAGCATACCACCTGGATCGGCACCGATTCGCCCAATCCGCCCACACCGGCGTACTCCTGAATGGCGTCCGCCACGGCAAAAATATCCTCAGCGGTGTGCGCATAGACATAGGGATTGCGGCTGTCGGCATGATAGACGAAGCTGCCTCGATAGCTCTGGAACGCCAGGTGCCCTACCGCGACGACCAGCAACCCGGCAACCACCCATCGAGCGGCGGGCTTTCGCATCCAACTCAGCAACGCGACTGCACCGGCGCCGGCCAGAAGGATCATGCCGTGCAGAAAGCCCAGCAGGCACCACGGCGTTTTGTAGGGGATCGCGGAATAAACCACCGTCAAGGCCACCGTGTAAATCGCGATGAACCGCAGCAGGGCTGGGTCCATGCCACAGATAGGCTTGCCTCGAACGGCCACGATCAGCCCCACGACCGCCAGCAGAAAAATCGCCCCTTCGCTCCAGACCGGGCCGCCCTCGTATCGGGCGAAAGCGAGCATCTGAAGGTAGTAGTGCCACGAATGAACGTGCGCGGTGTCGTGCCCGCCGCCTCGGGCCAGGTACGTCGTGTACGTCAGGTACGAGTCCCAAATCCCCTGCGACCGGGTGAAGAATGAGGAATACAAGATAGCCGAGATGCCCACGGCGGCGACCAGACCGACGACAACATGTCCGCACCGCACGCCCGCGAAACCAGCGCGCCACGATCGCTGCCGGACCATATGGTTCAAGACCAGGAGCCCCGCGGCCAGCCCCATGCCACCGAACGCGATGATGCACGTCTCTTTCGTCGCATGCATCAGCCCGACAAAGACGCCGGCCGCCACCATCCAGAACAGGGCCTTCGTCCGAGCATAGCGATGGCCCGAGACGATGGCGCCAAAGGTGAAACAGACCAGTAGCATCTCCTGGATGTAGTAGCGACTGTAGAAGAACATCGCCGGCGAGACAGCGGCGAGCAGAGCGGCCACGATCGCCGCCGGCCCCAGACCATCCAGGAGCAGTATGGTCAGCGCAATGAGAAGTACGCTGAAGATGACGGGGACAACGCGAAGGGTCACCTCGGTGATCTCGGTGTACTTGTGCCGGCCGGCCAGCCAGGCCGGAATCAGTGTGGAGTAGTTGAGCGTCGGGCCGTGATACTCGTGGGGTTCGTACTCGTACTGGCTCGCTTCCAGCAGATCGCGGAACTTGTCCGCATGCACAGCCTCATCGGTATGCATGGGCCGTATTGACAGTCGTGGCACTCGAGTCGCCAATGCCCCGAGTGCCACGACGATGATCACAAGTCCGTGTAGTCCGATCCCTCTCTCAGAAGGGACCCAGCTCTGCCGTTTCATTGCACCGGCTTGCCGTAGACATCCACCTCGATGTAGTGGTTCAGATCGTTGCTCGTGTTGCCGTTGCTGTAGAGCCGAACGTAACGACCTTTGGGAGTGCCTTGAGAGACACAATCGATCAACTCGCCTTCGGACGTCTCGGTGTAGTGCATGTCCGTGCCGATGCCCAGGCCGGACGAATTGTCAATGTCATTGTTGAACACGGTCTTGACGTCGGTGATGAAGTCCTTGTCGTTGGAGATCTGCACAACGACATCGAAGTACACGCGCGGCTGCTTGTGGTAGTGCCACACCACGATCGCGGCAATCTCGGCCTCCTGCTCGAGGTCGACCTGCACCCATTGCAGGAACGGCCCCAGTTCGACGTAGCTGCCGTCGGCCGCTTCCTTGTCGCCATCGGTAATCATCTCGATGTCGCCGATGATGGGCTCTTCGTCACTGGCCGAGACCGGCTTGTTCAGCGACAGGAGCTGGGCGCCGACGGGCGCCAGGAACGGCGGGCGGGCCTTGCCCGTGGGCTTCCGAAGGTTGGCCACGCGCGTATCCTGCGGCGTCCCGACGAACATCGGCTTGGGCAGCTTGATGTCGAGCGGCGCCATCTCGGCCCCCGCCGTGACTGCTTCTTTGACTTCCTCCACAACTTCCTTGACTTCTTCCTTCGCCGCATCGGCCAACTGCGCCGCCGTCGAAGGCTCCTGTGTGCTGGCGGGCGCCGGAGCGGCCGGCTGTGACGGCGCCGGCTCGGGCTCCTCCGCCTTCTTACACGACGGGCCGAAGCACAGAGCCACAGCAAGCAACACCAGACAGATCAACTTTGCCATCGAACCTGCATTCCTCTTTCCCATTTCCTTGACCTCAATAAGTGCAGAACTTCCTATCCGTACTTCGCCGATTCGGCCCACGCCACTCACGCCGGCCCCAACAATAGAGAGCCCGTATGCTACCGACCTGCTCCCGTCTTGTCAAGTTGCGCCGGGAAGGATTTTGTTACATCCAGCAGAGACGTTCTGTGTCCACCCAAGGCACCTGGGAACCGCCCGCACACGCAGAAAAGAGACAGGGGTTTGACCTCAGTCAAACCCCTGCTACGTTCATACAACCGTGAAACAGATCGGGGCGTCCGTGCCTCTATTTTGCCTCGGCGCCCGGCATCGCCACCACGGGCGGCTGAAGCCCGGCCTTGGCCAATACGAAATAGATGACCGCACCCACGATGAAGGCCACCAGCGGTGCGGCCGGAATGTTGGCCAGTCCGACCAGCGGTGCGATTCCCACAATGAAACCGACGGCCCATGAGATCCAGCCGGCCTGGTTCCAGCCCTTGCGAGGCCCGGCCCATTTCTTGCCCGCCAGGAAGTAGTCCACCATCATCGCGCCGCAAATCGGGCCGAACGAGGCGCCGATGATGCCAAAGACACTGGCGAGGTCTCCGGCCCAACTGGTGACGGCCAACAGAGCACTCACGGCCGCGCCGATCCCCACCGAGATCGATGGGTTCACCTTGGGCATGGTCGTCTTGAAACTGTTGGCCGCGATGAACGACGAGAAGCAGGCCGATGGGAACGCGGCAACCGCCAGCAGCAAGCCGATCCACTTTCCGGCAGCGGTAGAACCCATCAGGGAGCTTATGAAGCCGGGGTCTGCGGTATTGAGTCCGTAAGTACCCAGAAGCCCGAATGCACCAGCAGCGATCAGGACGGATGCGCCTCCGGCAAGAACGATGATCAGCGCGATGCCGACGAGGCCGCCCATCTGAACGTCCTTGGCATCCCTGCTGTTCGTACCGAAATCGACACCCGCCGCGCCGGCGGTGGCGAAGAACCCGACGATATAACTGATACTCAGTGCGATGACGCCAAACGCACTCAGGCCGGCGCCCGTACCCTCGGGGGCGGCCGCCATCAGTTTGGCAGCGTCAAAATCACCAATGCCGCCGAGCGCCTTGACCAGCAGCAGAACCAGAATGGCCACCGGGATCAGAGGCAGGTAGGTGGCCACTTTCGCGACATACTGGATGCCCTTGAGGGCGATAAAAGCCGCCAAGGCCGCCCAGAGAACCGCAATGATCTTCTGCGCTACGGGATTGTTGTTGAACAGCGGCGCCAGGGCCATGGAAGAGGCGTACGCATTGACGCCCAGCCACCCAAACTGCAGGATACCCATGAGGAAGCCAGGCATGAGCAGGCCACCCTGCGTCCCGTAGGTCGAACTGCCCACGACATAGAGCGGCAATCCCGTCTGAAGTCCCAACATGCCGGGAACCAGGTAGAACAGGAAGTGGCACAGCAGCGCTGCGATGACCAACCCCAGCAGCGCCACGCCGATGCCCTGCGACAGGATGCCGCCGGCCACAGCCGCCCCGCCACTGGCCACCGCACTCCAGAAGACGAACCACAGGAAGACCCCCGCGTAGCTCGGCGCGGTGTTCTTGTACCAGGGGGCCCGGTTCGTGGGCGGGTTGGGCTTGGCCATGCTCAGATAGTCTGGTAGTACTCCGTTGCTCATGATCGGCTCTCCTAAATCAAATACCCCGACTCATTTACGTCCAACTCATAGAATCGGCACAAATGCGGCATTCTCAATAGGCAAAGTGGGGCATCTGCACCGGAGCCCTGCCGGAGAGGAATCCGACCATCGGATGCACGCGTTTCTCCCCATGCCTTTCGCGAACCGTCGCCTCGGCCGTCACAAAACCAAAACCACGCCCGTCCCGTGCCGCCTCGGCCGGTTCAGGCGTGGAGAAATCACGAATGGGCCACCGAAGCCCTCAGAACCTGACACGCGCCGCGAGTACCCGCTCACTGCGCGAATCGGACCCGAACGGCCAGATACGTATGAACGATCACCGCAACGAAGAACGCAATGCTCGTCCACCGATGAATCGCCAAGGCCAATTCCTGATAGTATGTCCCGAACAGCGGAAACATGCTCAGTACGATCGAGAGGATCAGGGGCAACGCCAGGACGACGATCGCCCAGAACGCCGCCTTCTGTGCAGTCGAGGCACAACGACAGGCCTCCTCGGGCGCCGGGACGTGCAGCCGCGTAACGCGGCGAAGAAGCCGTTGCACACACGGGCAGTCGCCCACGACGAAACGAGAGCGACTGGCCCAGGTGATCGCCAGAACCGCCAGGCAGAAGGCGAAGATCGGGGCAAAGGTCGCGTGCACCATCATGAGATAACCGGAGATGTGCTCGTCCCCTCGCACGAGGAGCGGCCAGAAGCCCGTGAATGCCAGGACCAAAAAGCACACCACGGCCAGAAGATAGCACAGCTTCTTCAGCGCCCCCAACAGACTGTTGCGTTGCTCGATCAGCAGAAGACTGAAGGCGTGGACAAGGCCACGGACGAAGCCGGAGCCGCCCCGGCATTCGCGACCGGCAGGAAAGGCAAACCAGTGGATCACGACGCCGATGAAGGTGGCCAACACGATGAAGATGGATATGGTCTGAAACATCTGGATTACTCACCCAAGCAGAATCTATTCGTCTTCGGCCAGAACTCTGGCAACGGCGCCCAGTGCCTTGAGCCCATACAGTAGCAGCACGATGCCCAGGACCGCCGATGCTCCCAGCGCGATCACCTTGAACCATGGGCGGAACACGAACGACGCCGAGAACGCCCATGCGTAGAACGGACTGATGTCCTGGAAGCCGACCATCTGTCGGGTCGTCGGCACGTCCGAGGCAATCGGACTGTCGATCGCAACCTTGCCGAAGAAGAACGGCGAGTCGGTCGCATGACAGTCAGTGCAATAGCGAATGCCCAGCGACTGAGCCGCGGGCCGCACGGTGTGCGCCAGAGGCCACATGTACGGCTTCGCCACAGGGTGATTGGCTTGTTCCTCGACCTCGCCGGCCTCGTTCAACGAATACAATGCTCCGCCGGCCACGTAGACAGCATTGGCATCAACCGCCTGCGAAAGGGATTGGAGAGCCGCAGCGATCTGCTCTGTGGAAATGCCCGGCCAGGTCCCACTGGAGGGGATCTCCAGCTTGTCGAAGTGACCTTTGATGGCCTTTTCGACAACATCCAGCGCGATCGGCGTCACTGTGTCGTCGGCGCGAGTGCCCCAGTAGGCCGGCCAGACCACTTTGTGCGGCGCGATCTTGTCGCCGTCGTGGGCGAAGACCGGCGAGAGGATATGCGGCACCATCTCCTCCGACTTGTTCACGTTGGGCGTACCCAGCCGGTGAGCGCGGGAGGTCTTCGTGAAAACGGCCTGCTCGCCCGGCCAGGGCCCGGAGTGGCACGCCGTGCAACTGAGCCGTTCGAAGTGCACTGGAGGCAAGCCCACATGCTGAGGCACCGGAGCGCCCAAACGACCCGCATCCGGCACATTCGGCCCGGCAGGAAGATGACACCCCTCGCACGTCGTCGTTGCCGCGAGTCGGCTGCCCGAAACCTCCTCTTCGCCTGGGTAGCCACGGATGATCTCGTGATGGATATCATTGCGATGGCAATCGACGCATGTCAGGCCGGCCTTGAGATGGACGTCCTCTTCGGACGACCATTTCTCGGTCTTCTCCTCGCCGCTGAAGTAGACATCCGAATGGCAGTAGTAGCACCGCTCGTTCGGCACCTCGCGGACGATGTCGAACAGCACCTGGTTGTCGGCATCGAACGCACCTTCGTGGTACACCACATGCGGCTCTTTTTCGTCGCCCTCGGGCATGAACGGGTCGAACGCCTCGCTCATGTCGGCAGCGGACCCTTTAACCGAAGCGAACTCGCAGGCCCCGGCCGCTGCCCAGCGGTAGTTCTCCTTGACCGCGATCTGAACCGCCCAGCCGTTGACGCCTCCCATGTCCTGGCCGTAGTGGCCGTTGTGGCAGGCCAGGCAGTTGATCGGGAGTGAGCCGGAGACGTATTGCCGGCCGATGTCCTTGACGTCGGTCGACTTGACTTCGCCCGGTCCGCCGCCCGGCATGTGCCGGCCGAAGAACTTGGTGAACGCGAATTCCGACAGCCCAAACGCACTCGGTTGAATCGTCCCGGCCCAGGAACGGTAGGAAAGCGGAACCTGGATCCCCAGCTTGCTGTCCACATAGATCCAGGGTTCGCCCGGCCGGCCGGGTGGCACATTGCTGTCAACCGCATTGAAGTGCCACCCGTGCTGGATCAGGTCGTAACTGTGGCATTCGCCACAGGTGAACTTCGTCGAAAAAGGCAGCAGGGGATCCGCATCGGGCTTGATCGGATCCCCTTTTTCGCCGTCTTCATCTTCTGCAATCAGAGGAATCAAATGGACCGAATGCGCCCGGCTCCCGTCGCTCTCGTCGCCCAGCAGACCTTTCGCTGCCTCCGGCGACTCCTGCGCCCGGACCACCGCCAGAGACAACACCGGCAACAAGAGAGCGGCTAAGATCAGTTCTCTTCTCAAGGCTATCTCAGTTCCTTTCTTGCTGTGCCATCGATGACAGACCACCGGGCGGATATCCTCAAACACCGACTAAACGTGGAACTCTTCCGGCTTGAACTCGAGCTTGCAGGCCGCCTCGACCGCCTCGTTGACCTTCAGGACGGTGACCGCGCATTCGTAGCCAATCTCGCCCGGGCAGTTGAGCTTCTCTTTGCCGCGGATGGCATTGAAGAAATTCTCCAGGTGCGGCTGGTGGTAGGGCTTGCCTTCCATGGTGACCGGGATCTCGTACGCCGGCGGCGCGGCCGTCTCGCGGACGTCCAGCACGGCGTCGGCCGCGGCTTTGACCTCTTCCTTCTTGGGCTCGTTCACGAACCCGAGCTTGACCCACTTGTCCCACTCGGGGGCCGTCGGCTCGCGATACACCTGACCGCGACTGGCCGACTCCGAGATCACCAGCGTCCCCTCGTTGCCCATGAACTGCTCGAAATAGGCCTGGGCGCTGTTGGTCGTCAGAACCTGATAGAACGCGCGCACCACGCCCTTGGGCGTGTCATATTCGAAGATCGAGAGGATCGTGTCGTACCACTCGTGCGTCGCCTTGTCGTAGTAGTCGGTCCCGCCGCTGGCCATGACGGAACGCGGATTGGCGCCGATGAACCAACTGTAGATGTCGATCTGGTGGGAGCCGAGGTCCACGATCGGACCGCCGCCGAGGCCCTTGTACCACCGCCAGTTGCGGAACTGGGCCATGTTCTTGAAGCCGTACTTGGCGAGCACGTCATCCGGAATGGCGGCCTTCTCGGGCCAGCCCAGATCTTCGCTGGCGGACCGGTTCCACTGCCCGTTGACCGTGGTCATGCGTCCCAGGATACTGGCCTGCTTGATCAGCTTCTCATAGCAGTGGATGTAGCGCGGATTGCTGCGACGCTGGTGGCCGATCTGGAGCAGCTTGCCCGTTCGCCTGGAGGCCTCAACCATCTGCTTGGCCTTGGCCAGTTCGTTGGACATTTCCTTCTCGCAGTAGACGTGCAGACCCGCTTCCATGCAGGCGATGGCGTGTTCGGCATGCCAGAAGTCGGGCGTCGCGACGATCACCGCGTCGATCTTGCCCTTCTCCTTGTCCAACATCTCTTTGTAGTCCACGTAGGTGTTGTTCTCGTGGCCGTAACGAGCCATATATCGAGAGACACGTTTCTGATTGTAGGCCTCCCAGATGTCGCAGACCGCTTTGAATCGCACGCCCGGGATCTTGAGGGCGGCTTCCATCAGCGCCTGCCCTTGGGCGCCGGCACCCAACAGGGCCACATTGATATCGTCAGGCTTCGCGCCGCCCGCCTGGGCAAAAACACGGGGAGCTATCGCCAACCCGGCCCCTACGGCCGCCGTGGACCGCAGAAAGCTGCGTCGATCCATCCCTTTTTCGTTCGTCTGGTCACTCATTGTATTCGTATTAGCTCCAAAAAGTTAGCACTTCAATTTTGCGATGAACTGTCAGAATTTTGGCCCGTTATTATGGCGGCCCCGGCGCGGGTTGTCAAGCGAACTCCCCTGATTTTCCAGGGCCCGATAATACCCCGCCCCGGCCAACTGGCGGGGCCGTCGTCGGGCCTCCACTCAATTGAGCAGGGGTTTCACAATGATGTTGCGATAGGCCACCGGCCCATGGTTGCCCTGGAACATCAGCGGGCCCACGGGCGATTCCTTACCCGTCAGGCCGCCCGGCGTCTGCTGGGGCATGACGAGGTTCTTGTGCAGCAGACAGCCGTTGAGCTCGACCTTCACGAATTCCGCGTTCTGCGTCTTGTTGCCATCGGCATCAAATCGCGGGGCTCGGAACTCGATAACGTACTGCTGCCACTGGCCCGGTTTCTTCGACGCATTGACCGGGGGCGAGAAGCCGCCGTAGATGGCGCCCATGTCCCCGTTGCCCATGCGCATCTTGCCATAGCTGTCCAGCACCTGGACCTCGTACTCGCCCATCGCATAGATGCCCGAATTGGACCCCTGCGGAACCATGACCTCCAGCTCGATCCGGCAGTCGCTGAATTTTGCCGTCGAGTAGATGTCCCGGCTCTCGCCATGCTTGGGCGACAGGTTGATCAGTTCGCCGTCCCCCTCAATCTGCTCTAACTGCTTCGCGTCGCCCGAAGCGACCTTGGCCCTGCCGGCCGTCCACAGGTTCGCCTTGCCCGAGCCGGCGCTTGTCGCCCATCCATCAAGGTCCTTGCCGTTGAAAATCAACTGCGCGTCACCATAGGCAGAACACAGGCGTTTGACGCGGATGTCCTTGAAGTCCACGATCATCGGCGGGCCGGCGTGAAGCTGGAGCGCCAACAGCCCTTTCTGCGAAGCACCCTTGCGGTCCTGCGGGTCGCCCGGCGCGGTCAGCCGGTCGTTGTCGATCAGCTCCATCGTCTGATAGCCGTTGAGGAAATGCTGGAGATGGTTGCCCTGGCAGATGATGTCGTACTCATTCCAGTCCTTGTCCTTGTAGTAGCCGGCCTCGACGAGCTGCTTCTGGTCATTGACGCGACCGCGAACGATTTTCTCGCCAGCCCCATCGATCACCATCAGATCGCCCACGTTGACCAGCCAGGCGCGCCCGCCCTCATCGTACAGAAAGCCGACCGTACCGGGATTGTTCTCCACCTCGGCCTGATACCCGCTGATCCGCCGCTGGGCGAACTCCTTGCTGCGGTACTGCACGCCGGAGTTGCCGCTGTGAATACGAAACTTCAGGTTCAGGTGGAAATCGCCGAACGCGCCGCCGCGATAGACCAAAAACGTGTTGCCGCGAGCGGGGTTCTCGGGCGTCGTCTCGCCGCGAATGAAGCCGTCCTTGACCGACCACAGTTGGGGTTCGCCGTCCCAGGCGCCGAGGTTCTTGCCGTCGAACAGATACTCCCACTTGCTGACCGCCAGATCGGACGCCGTCCGATTGAACCAATCCACACAGCCAGCAATCTCCGGCACGCTGTTGTCCCAGTTGTATTCGTATTCGATGGAGAAAACTCCGTCGAACTTCTGCCAGGCCAGTTCGGCCAGCACCGCGCCGACCTTGCTCTTGCCCGTGCCCCAGATCACGTCGTGGGCGCCCTTGTTGCCGAACTCGTTGAGGTCTTTGAAATGCAGGCTGCGAATCCTCCCGGCGCGGCCGAGCTTCTTGACCGCTTCGACCGGATCGATTCCCGAACGGGACCAGTGCCCGGTGTCGGCGCAGGCGCCGATCCATTTGCTGCGTCCTTCGCAGACCTTCATCACGGTGTCCGGGTTCCAGTAGTGAGAGGGCTCCGGGTGGTTGTGGATCGCCACGCCGATCTTGTATTCCTGGCAGAGCCGATCGATCAGACCGATGGCATCCTCCGGCGGCTCCGAGACAATCGTCTCAATGCCCATGTCGCGGGCGAAGTTGAACACCTTGCGGCATTCCTCCTCGTTGTTCGGCAGGCCCACCACGCCGTAGTTGACCAGCTTGATCCCCTGCTCGGCGAGCATCTGCTTGACCTGAAGCCGCAATGCGGCCGACATGTTGTGGTCCAGCCTGGCGTCGCCGTCTTCCTGGCTGAGCTTCTGGCCGGGATAGGCCTCGATGTAGCTCAGGCCGACCGACTTCGTCTTGGCCACCGCCTCATAGAATGTGAATCGATTGAAACTGTACGCCTGCGTCCCCGGGCGCCATTGCTCCTTCGCCTCGGCGCCGGACACGGCAACACCGCAGATACACATCCCCGTCACTGTCAGAACGACTGCTGTCTTCATCCATCTGTTCATCTGGAATTCTCCTGAACACAAAACCTCTGTCGCTGCACGGTTGTGAGATCCCCTGTCGCCGTGGCTACAGGGTCCATCCCTGGCGATACCGCCGGCTGAGATGTTCGTTCACTTCCGGCATGTTCGTGACCTTCATCGCCGCGCTGTCCCACTCGATCTTTCGACTGGCCTTAGCCGCAATGTTGCCCAGCAGGATGGCCTCGGTCAATGGACCGGCGTAGTCGAAATTCGACAGAGGCTTGGGCCCGCCCTTGCACGCCTCAACCCATTCGAGGTAGTGACCGTTGGCCCCCTGCTTGAACCGCCGAATCCACGGATCGGGCATCTTGATCCCGCGCATCTTCGAGTACGGAATCAGCTCCGGCCGACTGCCGTGCGGCAGGAGGAGCGTGCCCTTATCGCCGTAATACAGACCGCCCTGATCGGGCAGGTTGCGTCCCTCTTCCAGCTCGTTCGGTCGCGGCGGGCGGTTGTCGCCGTCGAACCATCGCACCGTCACTGCCGGACGGTCTCCGCGGGCGGGGAATTCCCATGTGATGACCGTTTTGGTCGGGTAGGTTTCGTCGCTGAACGGTCCGGGCTGCGCCTCGATGCTCGTCGGCGCATCGAGATCCAGGGCCCACCAGGCCGGGTCGATGATGTGGCATCCCATGTCGCCGAGCGTCCCGGTGCCGAAATCCCACCAGCGCCGCCAGTTTCCAGGCAGATAGGTCGGGTGATACGGCCGATAGGGGGCCGGTCCGAGCCAGAGGTCCCAGTCGAGCGTCTCCGGTACGGGCGGCGTGTCCGTCGGGCGCGTGCCGCCGCCCCAGTTCTTGCCGCTCCAGAGGTCCACCTTGTGCACCTTGCCGATCATGCCGGACTGGATCATCTCGACCATCGTCTTCATTTCCGTCGTGGCGTGAAGCTGGGTTCCCATCTGCGTCACGACGCCGTACTGCCGGGCCGCCATCGTCAGACGACGCACCTCGTACACATCATGACAAAGCGGCTTCTGACAGTAGACGTGCTTGCCCCGCTGCATTGCGGCCATGGAGGCGACGGCGTGGATATTGTCCGGCGTCGAGACGCTCACGGCGTCGATGTTCTTGTCCTCGGCGTCGAGCATCTTGCGGAAATCACGATACTTCTTGGCGTCGGGAAATCTCTCAAACGTGCCGGCCGCATGCCGCCAGTCCACGTCGCACAGCGCGACAATGTTCTCGCCGGCGAACTGGCCGACGTCGCTGGCCCCCATGCCGCCGATACCAATGCAGGCGATGTTGAGCTTCTCGCTGGGCGCGACGTGGTTCGGTCCGCCCAGGACATGACGCGGAACCACGGTGAACGCCGCCACTGCCGCCGCACCCCCGAGAAACCGCCGTCTGGTGATTCGTCCATCTTTCATCGTAGCTATCCTTCAACTGGGTGAGTGATTGGATCTCGTTGGCTTACAGTGTCCAGCCTTCGCGATATTCCTTGGTCAGATACTTATTCGCTTCCGGGACATTGGAGAACTCGTACTTGTCGGCATCCCAGAGCAGTTTCGTTCCCAGATACTTGTCCGCCTTCAGTTCCGGGCGCAGGGCGATGTTGCCCATCAGCACGACCTGTGCCAGCAGGCCCGCATGGTCCGGGAAGTTCGAGCCGGCGGGCTTGCCGCCCTTGCACGCCTGAATCCACTCGACGTAATGACCGGGCGAACGCTCGAGCTTCTGGGGCGGCTTGCCATAGTCCTTCTGCCGAGACTCCGGCAACAGGCGGCCGCCATACAGCTTGCCCTTGTCGCCGATATAGAGCGCGCCGTTGGTGTCCCAGCGACGACCATCCTCCAACTCTTTCGGCCGAGGCGGCTTCATTCCGCCGTCGTACCAGTGCAGAGTAACGGGGGCGAGGTCACCACGGGCGGGGAATTCGTACGTCACGCGGGAGGCGACGGGGTACGTCTGATCGTTGACGAGGGTGCAGCAGGCCTCCACGCTCGTCGGATATCCCAGCTTCAAGGCGCGGAACACCGGATCGATGCTGTGGCAGCCGATGTCTCCGAGCGCTCCGGTGCCGAAATCCCACCAGCCCCGCCAGACGAACGGGTGATAGACCCTTTGCACATACGGACGCATCGGGGCCGGACCGATCAGGAGGTTCCACTTGAGGGTATCGGGGACGGAATCGTTGCCCTGCGGCCGATCCACCCCCTGCGGCCAGTACCACTTGTTGGTCCCGTTCAGCGGCCGGTCTGTCCAAATGTGAACCTCGCGCACCTGGCCGATGGCGCCGTCCCAGATCGTTTCGCACAGTAAACGAGTCCCTTCGGAGGCCTGGCCCTGGTTGCCCATCTGGGTCGCGACACCCGCCTGGCGGGCGGCGTCCGCCAGCATCCTGGCTTCCAGCACGGTATGGGTCAGCGGCTTTTCGCAATACACGTGCTTGCCCCGTTTGATCGCCGCCAACGAGACCGGCGCGTGCATGTGATCGGGCGTGCCGACAACCACCGCGTCGATGTTCTTGTCTTCCTTGTCGAGCATCTCGCGGAAGTCGTAGTATTTCCTGGCGTCGGGATAGCGCCGGAACGTTCCCGCCGCATGCCGCCAGTCCACATCGCACAATGCAACGATGTTCTCGCTCTCCATGTTCCTCAGATCGCTGCCGCCCTGTCCACCGATGCCGACGCCTGCAATGTTCAGCTTCTCGCTGGGAGGCGTGTTGTTCGGCCCGCCCAGCACGTGGCGCGGAACCACCGTGAACGCCCCAATGGCCGCTGCGGCACCCATGAAATCACGCCGAGATAATGCCTTGTCTTTCACAATACTACTCCTCATTCTGATGATTGCGCCATAGACGATTCTGTTACAGCAGCGATCCACCGGGGCCTACAGTGCCCATCCATGACGGTATTCGTCGCGGATGTACTTGTTGGCCTCCGGCAGGTTGGTGATCCGCATGTTCGGGCCGTCGCAATGGAGCTTGAGCCCTTTCTCGTACAACTGCTTCTCCATTCGCAGGGCAATATTGCCGTAGAGGACCACTTCGGTCAGCGGCCCCGCCCAGTCGAAATTCGCGCGCGCCGCCGGACCGCCTTTGCATGCAATCAGCCACTCTTTGTGGTGTCCGGGCGAGCGCTCGATCCGCTGCGGGGGCTTGCCGTACTCGCGCATCCGCGCCTCGGGAATCAGGCGATAGCCCAGCATCTTGCCCTTGTCCCCGATGAAGAGGTTGTCGTCGGCCTCGCCGAACTTGCGTCCCTCCTCCAGCTCCGCCGGTCGCTGGGGCATCAGCCCGCCATCGTACCAGGTCAGAGTCAGGGGCGGGAAACCCTCCCGCGCGGGAAACTCGAAGCGGACAATCGACGCCTTGGGAGCGGTTTCCTCTTTCACGGCGGCTCCCTCATCCATGTTGCTGGAGCAGGCCTCCACCGTCGTCGGATACCCGAGCCTCAACGCACGGAAGACCGGGTCGAGCTGATGGCAGCCAATGTCGCCAAGCACGCCTGTGCCAAAATCCCACCAGCTTCGCCAATGGAAGGGCAGATACGCAGGATGATATGGACGATATCTCGCCGGCCCCAGCCACAAATCCCAGTTCAGCGTGGCGGGCACCTGCGGCGTGTCCTTCGGCCGTTCGATCCCGCGCGCCGAGATGGGCCGGTTGCACCACGCGTGCACTTCGCGGACTGCGCCGATCGCGCCGTCCCAGAGGATCTCCGAGACGAGCCGATTGGTCTCCGTCGCCTGGCCCTGGTTGCCGAGCTGCGTGGCGACGCCGGCTTCGCGGGCCGCCTCGGCAAGCTGGCGGCATTCCCAGATCGAGTGGGCCAATGGCTTCTCACAATAGACGTGCTTGCCGCGTCTAATGGCCGCCATGGCGATCACGGCGTGCGTGTGGTCCGGTGTGGCGATCACGACCGCGTCGATGTCCTTCTGCTCGTCGAGCATCGTGCGGAAATCGCGCCATTTGCGCGCCTTGGGATACTTCGCAAACACCCTGCCTGCGTAGGCCTCATCGACGTCGCACAGCGCAACGATGTTCTCGCTGCCGACCTCATCGAGATCGCCTTCGCCGCGCCCGCCGATGCCGATGCCGGCGATGTTGAGCTTCTCGCTGGGCGGCACATGACCAGGCCCACCCAGCACATGGCGGGGAACAATCGTCAATGCCGCCAGACCGGCCGCCGTCCCAATCATGCAACGACGAGACATCAGAGAAGGCGCTCCGGCGCCCTCGGCACGACCCGGGGAGTTGCCACCGGCGTTCGCGCCAACGGTCGTAGGCATTTGCATGATCGGTCTCCTTGCGACATGGCTCCTGCGATGGCTGTCCCACAGGGGTCGTGTCTTGCCGTGAATCGACCAGCCGCCTACATGATGCTGTAGCCGGCACGATAGAACTTCGTGATGTAGTTGTCCGCCTCGGGGCAGTTGGGCGAGCGCAAGGCCTTGGCGTCCCACTCGACGCGCTTCTGCAGACGCACCGCCAAGTTGCCCACGAGCAGCGCCTCGGTGAACGGACCGGCGTACCAGAAACCGCTCCTGGCGTCCTCTGGCTTGCCCGCCTTGCAGGCGTCGATCCATTCCTTGTGATGGCCGCTCGAGCGAGGCAGCGTCTGCGGAGGCTTGCCATATTCCTTCATGCGCACTTCGGGAATCAGCCTGGGCACCCCGGCGTGACTTCCCCCGAGCAGCTTGCCCTTGTCGCCGATGAACAGAATCCCGTTGTCACCGAGCCGGCGTCCCTCTTCGAGATCGTCCGGACGCGGCGGCAGCTTCGAGCCGTCGTGCCAGGTCATCCGGATCGCCGGACGATTGCCCCGGGCAGGAAATTCGAAGCGGATGATATTCCAGATCGGAAGCGTCTCATCGTTGACCCCGCTGGTCTCCGCCTCCACGGCGGTCGGCGCATCGAGGTCCAGGGCAAAGAAGGCCGGATCGGCATTATGAACCGCCATGTCGCCGATGGCGCCGCAGCCGAAATCCCACCAGCCGCGCCAGTTGAACGGAACGTAGGTGGCCTCGCCGCCTCGACCGTTGGGGAACTTCGCGTAAGGCCGCCACTTGGCGGGGCCAAGCCACAGGTCCCAGTCCAGATGCTCGGGCACCGGGATGGTCTGCGTCGGGCGACCAATGCCTTGCGGCCACCAGGGACGTTCGGCTGTGCCCGCTCGGTCGCTCCAGACATGGACCTCGCGGACCGTTCCGATCGCGCCGTCTTCGATGAACTCGCGGTAGAGCCGAAGGCCCTCGCCGGCGTGGCCCTGGTTGCCCATCTGCGTGACGACACCCGTCTCTTTCGCCACCTGCGTCATCCGCCGGGCCTCGTAGATCGTATGGGCCATCGGCTTTTCGCAGTAGACGTGCTTGCCCATCTTCATCGCCATGATCGCCGCCGGAGCGTGGATGTGGTCGGGCGCGCCGATAACGACCGCGTCGATGTTCCTGGCCTCCTTTTCGAGCATCACGCGGAAATCGCGGTAGATTTTCGCATTCGGATACCGCTTGATCGTCCCACTGGCCCGATTCAGATCGACGTCGCAGAGAAACGCGATGTTCTCGCTGCTGACGGCGTTGATGTCGCTGCCGCCTTGTCCACCGACGCCGATACCGGCGATATTCAGCTTGTTGTTGGCGGAGTCCCCGCCGGCCTGACCCAGCACCCGCTTGGGAACATAGGTGAAAGCCGCCACCACAGCCGCCGCCCCCATGAAATGCCGCCTCGACAGGCTCAGGTCCGAGGTCCCCGCCTTCCTGCCGCCGCTTGAATTCGTCATGGAACACCTCGCATTCTGGCAAAGGTGCTGCACGTCGGTGTCAACGTGCAGCACCCATCGTAGCAAAGCGTGTGTGTCAAGCCAGTTAGACCTTCATCTCCAACGGACCCCAACCCGCACGTGGCTCGCGCCAGGCCAAATCGTTGATGGCCGGATCGCTGGTGATCTCGCCGGCTTCATTGAGCTCGAGCTTCTTGCCCGCGCGAGCGCAAAGGTTGCCGAGCTGGATGTTGGCGGCCATGGGACCAGAGTAGCTGAAGTTCGACTGGCTGAACTCGCGCGGCTTCTCGCCCCGGCAGGCCATAAAGAACTCCTTGTGATGGCCGGGAGACCGTTCGAGCAGTTGCGGCGGGCGACCGAACTCCTTGCGCCGGGCCTCGGGAATAATCATCGGGGTTTCCCAGTAATCGCCGATCACCAGCATCTTGCCCTTGGAGCCAATGATCAGGTTGCCGGTCCTGGGCAATTCGCGGCCATCGACCTCGAGTTCCTCCGGGGTGTCCGGCATGAAGGGCTTGCCGTTGCCGTCCACGCCCTCGTACCAGAAGGTCTTGAACCCCGGCCGGCCGTCTTTGGCGCGGTAGGTGTTCTTGACCACCATCCCAGCGGGCCATTGATCCTTGACGGGCCCGGTCATGATAAACGGCTCGGCGGTGGCGGCGTAGCCCGGGTTCATGATCGAATAGATCCCGTCGGTCGTGTGACAGGCCATGTCGCCCAGAGCCCCGGAGCCGAAGTCGACCACGCCGCGCCAGTTGAACGAATGGTAGACGCCCTTCTTGTAAGGACGCATCGCCGCCGGGCCGATCCAGGCCTCCCAGTTCAGCGTATCAGGGATCGGATCCGACCCTTCCGGACGGTCCCCGCCTTGGGGCCAGATCGGGCGATTCGTCCAGGTATGGAACTCCTTGACGTCACCGACGGCGCCGGCCTTGATGTACTCGTATGCCAGCCGCCAGCCGTTCCCGGCATGGCCCTGGTTGCCCTGCTGCGTAACGACCTTGGGGTTCTTGGCGTAAGCGGCCGCCAGGAGCTGCGCCTCGCGGACCGACCAGGTCAGTGGCTTCTCCGTGTAGCAGTGAATGCCCATCGACACGGCGGTCATCGTCGGCGCGAAATGGCTGTGGTCCGGCGTCGCCACGAAGACCACGTCAAGGTTCTTCCCGTGGTTCTCGAAGACCTTGCGCCAATCCGTATACCCCTTCGCCTGTCCCCAACCGTCCTTCTCCAACACACCACCCCAGCGGGTCTTGTCGGTCTCGGCGAAGGCGATACACTGACAGCCTTCTCCGTGCGCGGCGCCGGTGTGGGACCCGGCCTGCCCGCCAACAGCAATGAACCCTACCTGGAGTTTCTCATTGAGCCCTTGGGCCCGGATGAGACTCGGAAAACCGATCGCAGATACCGCTCCGAGCGCGGCTGTGCGTTTGACAAACTGACGACGTGTGATGTTCGACATGAGCTTGGCTCCTTAACTCACAGTGAATGAAAGAATCGACCTTCTGCTACATTTCGTATTTCACTCAGACCTTCATCTCCAACGGTCCCCACCCTGCGCGCGGTTCGCGCCACGCCAGAGCGTTGATGGCGGGGTCACTGGTGATCTCGCCGGCTTCGTTGAGTTCCAGCTTCTTGCCCGCACGGGCACAGAGGTTGCCGAGCTGAATGTTGGCAGCCATGGGCCCGGAGTAGCCGAAGTTGGACTGGCTGAATTCGCGCGGCTTCTCGCCCCGGCAGGCCATGAAGAACTCCTTGTGATGGCCGGGAGAGCGTTCGAGCAGTTGCGGCGGACGGCCGAACTCCTTGCGCCGACTTTCGGGAATAATCAATGGGG
>Ga0209312_1000737_pt1 | contig 27073 bp, 22 predicted proteins | sample BioC13SIPDNA_4_FD_185744 | JGI IMG/M metagenome (GOLD analysis project Ga0209312, IMG submission 185744) | Anaerobic biogas reactor microbial communites from Washington, USA - Biogas_R1_B C13 SIP DNA (SPAdes) (version 2) | ecosystem: Engineered > Bioreactor > Anaerobic > Unclassified | place... | reverse complement strand
CACGGATGCCGTCGATGGCCTCCCGCACCGCCTTGACGTAGCTGGCCTCGTCGATGTTCGCCGGCTCGTTGACGAGGTTGAAACTGAGTTGCGCCGGCGGGATGTCACGATAGCGCCGCGCGAAATTTGACCATTGAAATGCGAATTGCTTCTGGGCCTCGGCGTCCTTCCACAGGTTCAGCGTGTGCCTGGCAGCGGCATTGACGCTGTAGCCTGGTGCGTTGTGCAGGTTCAAGGAAACGTGGATTCCATACTTGCGGCCGAGTTCGATCGCCCGATCGATGTGCTCGAGCACCGGCTCCTTCAGCGCGTACGCATCGTTGGCATCGGTCCATTGCCGGTAGTCCATCGGCAGGCGAACGAAGTCGAAGCCCCATTCGCTGATCCACTGAAAGTCGCTCTCGCGAAACGGGTCGTTGCGATAGAACTTCTCCAGCAGGTTGAACCCCCGCCATCGCGGAATCGCCCTGCCGCCGCCGGCCCCTTGCGTCTGGCCCGCGCCCAACCCCGCCGACAAGGCTGCCGCCGCCGTCATTCTCAGAAACTCACGTCGATTCGTTCGCATGGTATCCTCCTTGTCAAGTAGACGACCGCCCGTTGATAGCATATTCGGCCGTTCAAAGCAACCATCAGGAACTCTGGTGTGGTCCCATGAGAGGACGACGCCCCCCTGCAACAAGGAGACGAGCGGGGACGCTCGTCCTACTCAGCGGGTTCGGAGCAGGTTGATGAGGTCGTCGGCGGTCAGGGCGTGTGCGGCGTCGGTGCCTTCGAGCAGGGAATCGGCCAGGTCGCGTTTGGCGTGGTGAAGCTGGACGATCTTCTCCTCGATGGTCTCTGCGGCGACGAGGCGGTAGACCGTCACGGGGCGGGTCTGGCCGATGCGATGGGCGCGGTCGCTGGCCTGGTCCTCGACGGCGGGGTTCCACCACGGGTCCATATGAATCACATAGTCGGCGGCAGTGAGGTTCAGACCGAGCCCCCCGGCCTTCAGCGAGATCAGGAACAGATCGCCCTGGCCGTTCTGGAAGGCATCGATGCGTTTCTGCCGCGTCCGGGCGGGCGTGCTGCCGTCGAGATACTGATAGCGAATCTTCTTCGTGTCGAGGTGCTCGCGCAGCAGGCTCAGGTGATCGACGAATTGCGAGAAGACCAGGGCCTTGTGCTGGTTGTCGAGCAGTTCGTCGACCAGTTCGGCAAAGGCCTCCAACTTCGAGCCAAGCAGGCCGCAGTCGGGGACCACCAGACGCGGATTGCAGCAGCAGCGCCGCAGTTTCATCAGCTCGGCCAACACCTGGATATGGGCCTGGCCCTTGTCCATGTCACGGACCCCTTCGAGCCGCTCGAGCGCGCGGCGGCGCAGCGACTCGTGCAGGGCCCGCTCGTCTTCGGTCAGCTCCACCAGGCGCATCACCTCGGTGCGCGCAGGCAGGTCTTCGAGCACCTGCGACTTGGTGCGCCTCAGGATGAACGGCTGGACCAGGGCCTTGAGCGTCGCGCGCGCGGAGGAATCGCGATCGATCTCGATGGGGCGCACAAACCGGTCGCGGAAGCGGTCCTCGGAGCCGAGCAGGCCGGAATTGATGAACCGGAACAGGTTCCACAGCTCGGCGAGCCGATTCTCGATGGGCGTGCCCGTAGAGATCATGCGGAAGTCGCCCACCAGCCCCATCGCCGCCGAAGAGCGCTTCGTCGCGGCGTTCTTGATCGCCTGCGCCTCGTCCAGCACGATCGTCGCGAAGTGCACGTCCTTGATCGCATCGGCCTCCTGCTGGAGCAGCGTATAGGAGCAGATCACCAGATCGAACGGCCCGACGTTCTCCAGCACCTGCTCGCGACGGCCGCGGTCGTCGATCCCAAACCGAATCGGGTGCAACGTCGGAGCGAACCGTTGCGTCTCATTGACCCAGTTGGCGCAAACACTCGTGGGCGCCACCACCAGCGTCGGCCCTCGCGCCGCACGGTGCAGGATCAGGGCCAGGGCCTCGATGGTCTTGCCCAGGCCCATGTCGTCGGCCAGGCAGCCGCCGGCCCCCCATTCGGCCAGGCGGGCCAGCCAGAAGAACCCGTCCTGCTGATAGGGACGCAGCGTCGCCTGGAGCGTCGAGGGAATCGCCGCCTGATACGATTCGATCGCGCGGAACCGCTCGACCCAGTCGTGGAATGCGGCATCGGCCTTGAACCGGCCCACCTCGTCTTTCCACTGCTCCAGCGTAATCGCCGCCAGCGGATGGATGCGAAGGGCCCCGCCTTTGCGTACGGGCTGGCCGCTCATCGAAAGCCCCTGCAACTGCTTTCGAAGCTGGCGCGTCAGCGCGATGTACTGGTTTTTGCCGATGGCGATGAACCGGCCGTTGGCGCTCTCGATCTGGTCGAGGAGCGTCTGCATTTTGATCATCACGTCCCGATCGACCTGCACGGTGGCCTCGACCTCGAACCAGTTCTGGGCCGAGCGGATCGAAAATTGGAACTGTTTGGCGGAGATCGGCCGTACGGTGATCGGATCGCCCTTGGGCCACTCGACTGTCAGCAGTTCGGGCGAAATGCCCTGGAGTTGTTCCAACAGCTCGAGCGCTTCGAGAGGATCGCCGAACGTCCACGTGTAGTCGCAATCCGCTCCCGCCTCGAGCATTGCAACGGCGGCAACCGCTTCGGCGGCACGGGCGGTTTCCTCCTTGAGATTGCGGTGGGCCTGGACGGTCCGCCCGGCAACGGATTCGAGCAGGTGCGAATTGCCCGCGCCGGGCGTAAACGCCCGCTGCGATTCGCCGCCCATAGGAACGACGACCATCTGGACCTGCAAACCCTCTGCGAACCGCTGCAAGCGCAGTCGCGGCCGACAGTCCGGCTCGACCGCCTCGGCCTCCTCGCCGGCCAACGCCACATTCGACTGAATCGCAACGTGCCGGGACAACCCCTGCAGGCGTTTGAGGGCCTCTTCCGAACGGTCCCTGGGGATCGTCACGCCAGTCGGCCCGAGGATCTCTGCCATCTTCCGGTGCACCGCATCGAACTTGACAATTCGCAGCCGGCTCGCGGATTCCCTCTCGATAGCCCAGACGCCATCGCAGTAGTAGGGATCGGGGTAAGGGTCCATCGTAATGTTGAGCTTCTGGCCCTTGGGCATGATGCGCACTTCCGGCGTGCCTCGGACGATCTCCACCGGAATGTCCGGAGCGCCCTCCCAGAAGACGTTCGTATGGCCCACCAGGTGTTGCAGGACCGGGCCGGGGTTCAGGTCCACAGCGTAGTTGTAGCTATAATACCCGCCCGAGCGCCGCCCGGTGGCGCCCGCCAGGGTCGCCTTGTCCTGATCGGTCAGGTAATCCAATCCGCTGATCTCAGGACTCATCAGTCGGTGCAGGGCCACCTCGCGACCGCCCGTCCAGGAACCCTTTTTGGAACGCTTCTGCTCGACCGGCGTGACCAAAATCATGCCTTCTCCGGCATCTGAAAGCCTCCAACCCAAGCGACGCGTATTCTGAGCAACCTCGCCTGCCGCCGACTCGCTTTCCTGTACGAGTTGCTCCAGGGCCCCGATCTGACTTTCCCACATCTCCTTGACGGCCCAGAGTTCGGACAGGTCGCGCGCCGGACTTTGCACGAAGAACGACTCGGCCCGGGCCGCGTACTGCGGCAGCGCCACGCCGAACCGGTCCATCAGTCGCGACAATTGCATCACGGGCCAGCGGGCTCCCCGTTGGTCCCACTGGTCGAGCAGATTCTCCATATCCGCCATCGCTGCGCCGTTGCGGGCCTTGAGGGCCTGGGTATCCGAGGCGTAGAGACCGTACATCATCTGCATCAGACACGTGGCCAGACAGACCAGCGACGGCCCCTGGCGATGCGACGGACGCCACGCAGGCCCGCCCGGCGTCGTACAGCCCTCATAGAAAGACAACAGAGCATCCAGATAGAAGTAGGCGCTGTAGTAGCGAGCATGGGACCCACCCTTGAGGACCCATCCCAGCCAGGTCCGCGCCTGGTGACGATCCTGTCCCGACGTCGGCAGCGACTCGGACTGGACGAGGAGCAGCACGTGCAACAGTCCGGGGAAGCTCCCGAGATAGGCCATCTGGTCTCGTTTGGTCTTTCCCGCGTGCTGCACCGCCCGCTGGTACGCCAGGCGGGCCGCGGACAGGTCGCCACAGAGCAGTTCCAGGGTCCCTCGCATGATATGGGTGTCCAGGTCGGCATACGTGCTGAGCAGAGCCCGTGCCCCGGCAAAATCGCCGGCCAGAATATCCCGTTCAGCAATATGGTTGATGCAGATCTCCAGAGTGGATCTATCGAAGGAATCGCGCTCGGTCAGCACTTTGGACCGTGTGTAGGCGAAGACGGGGCTTTGCAGATTGAGGTCGTATACGGCAGATCGCAAGATGCCATACAGCAGATCGTTACGATAAGGCCCGGCGAGTTCGATGTATTCGGGTCGGAACGGATCGCCGCAGACCTCAAACAGCACGTTGACCAACGATTGCACGCGCTCGTCCTGTTGGCAAAGCTGGGACAGGCGATCCAACGCACCGTGATCGGCTTTCTCCAAGGCCAGAAACGCATCCCGGCAGGCGTGAGAGAACGACTTGAAACGCTGCCGGCGCCACCGATATTCCCAGGAATCGAGCGTCAACTCCGCCGGCACGGCTTTTCGCAGACCGTCTCCGAGACGACGCAGATCGCCCCTGGCCCGGGCGACCTCGATCGCATCGGAACGGACGTCGGCGGGACACTCGGGCGTATTGCCACCGCGCTCGACAATCCAACCTTTCTGTCGAAACACCCGAACGGAAGGTCCAAGCTTCACCGCGGTAATTGCTGAGCCGTCGGGCATGACAACGCCCGCCTGCTTGAGGGCGGCGACCAGATCAGTCCGTGTCAGGGGTCCGAAAGACAACGCGAACATCGTCAGCACCGCACCGTCGAGGCTCGACAACTGTCCCATCGCAGCCAGACGAGAGCCGGGGGCGTGCCCGTGGAGTTTGCCTTCTTCTTTCCGCGTTCGATTTGTGGCGACATCCATCAGGACGTCATCTCCTTCTATTGCAGAGCGCAAGTCACGTGCAGGCGCATCCCACTGATTCGACAAGCCGAGACGCCGAAGAGCCTGGCCCCTGTCCGGCCAGAATACCCTCGACCGCTGCCCCTTACAAGATGCGACGTCGTCATTGACCGCAACAACCTTGCAGAAACCGCAATACGCGGCGGCGTCACGACACGAGAACCGGCCTTGACCGCAGCCCGGCACTTGCCCGCAGAGACAATTTGCCCAAAACAGGTGGATTGCGATGGTCGGAAGTTTTTGCAAACGGCAAAGGGGATGCTACAATGCCGCCTTGTCGCGTGGGTCACGGGCCCACCGCCGAAACGAAAAGGACATGGGTCGATCCTCCCGATTCCGATGAACGTCGGGACGGGACGCATCAGGCCCGCCACAGAAAAGCAGGTTTTGACAATGCCAAGCAACAACACCGAATACACGATTGAGCCGGCAACACGAATCACCCGGCTGCCGCCGTATCTGTTTGGGCGGCTGAACGCCCTCAAGCTCGCCAAGAGACAACAGGGCGCCGACATCATCGATCTGGGAATGGGCAACCCTCAGGATCCAGCCCCCCCGCTGGTCATCGAGAAGCTCTGTGAGGCCGCCCGCGATCCGCGCAACCATCGCTACAGCGCCAGCAAGGGCATCAAGGGCCTGCGGAACGAGATGGCCAAGAAATACGCCCGCAAATGGAACGTCGATCTGGACTGGGAGCATGAGGTCCTGGCGTGTATCGGCTCGAAGGAAGGCTTCAGCCATCTGTGCCTGGCCATGCTGGGGCCGGGCGACACCGCCATCGTCCCCGACCCGGCCTTTCCCATTCACAACTACGGGGTCGCCCTGGCCGGCGGCAACGTCATCACCGTGCCGCTGGGCAACGATCAGAAGTTCCTCGACACCATCGCGATGGTCTGCGAGCATCTGTTCCCCAAACCCAAGCTGCTGATCCTCAACTACCCGCACAACCCGACCACGATGACGGTCGACGAGGGTTTCTTCGAGACCGTGGTCGATCTGGCCAAGCGGTTCAAGTTCGCGGTCATTCACGACTTCGCCTATGGCGAAACCGTCTTCGATGGCTACAAGGCCCCCAGCTTCCTCTCTGCCAAGGGCGCCAAAGACGTCGGCGTCGAGTTCACGACGATGAGCAAGCCCTACAACATGGCTGGCTTTCGCGTCGGGTTCGTCGCCGGCAACCGGCAGATGATCGACTATCTGGCCACGATCAAGGGCTATTACGACTACGGCATCTTCCAGGCGATCCAGATCGCCGGCATCATCGCCATGCGGCACTGCGAGGAGACCATCGCCGCGCAGAACGAGATCTATCGCCTGCGTCGTGACGTCGTGTGCGAGGCCCTCGAACGGATCGGCTGGAGCGTCGAGAAGCCCCGCGCCGGAATGTTCGTCTGGACCCGCGTCCCGGACGAGCACTTGCGGGGCAAAGGCACGATCGACTTCGCGATGGACCTGATGGAGCACGCCGAGGTGGCCATCAGCCCTGGCGGGGCCTTCGGCGAGAACGGCGAAGGCTACTTCCGCATCGCCCTGGTCGAAAACGAGCAGCGCCTGCGCCAGGCGATCCGGAACATCAGCCGATTCCTCCAGGAAAAGCCCATCCGAAAGGCCAAAGCCGTCAAGCAGCCGGATGAAACCTGAGGTCGGGGAGAACGATAGAGGCTGTTCGCCGACTATGGAGACGCCAGCAGGTTTCTGACCTTTTCCAGGACCTCCTTGTCTCCGAGAACGAGCACGACGTCACCTGCCCGGAATTCAGTGCCGCCGTTGGGGACAATGTACTCGCCGTTCCTCTCGATCATGGCGACCAGCGCACCCGGTGGCAGCTTCGCGTGAATGATCGACTGTCCTGCTGCCGCGGAATCGGGCGAGACGGCCAGTTCCACCATCGAGGTGCGGAAGGTCCCTTCCGTCCGGTCGAATTCCAGGGGCATGCGCCACTTGGACCGCAGAGGCCGGTCCAGCTTCAGCCAGTGCGCCACACGCGTCAGTGATCGGCCCTGGAGAAGCACTGAGGCAATGACCACGAAGAAGACGAGATTGAAGATCATCTCGCCCTGCCGGATGCCCGTTGTCATCGGGAATGTCGCCAGCACGATGGGTACGGCCCCGCGCAGTCCTGCCCAGGAGACCAGCAGCTTCTCGCGGACAGTCAATCGGCTGCGGATCAGGCAGGCCCCCACCGCCAACGGCCGGGCCACGAACATCAGAAATGCCGACAGAAGCAGTCCGGACCCGATCAGAGGGGTCAGATGCGAGGGGTAGACCTGCAAACCCAAAGTCAGGAACATCGCGATCTGAGCCAGCCAGGAAAGCCCGTCATGGAATCGCTCGATGCTCCGTTTGTGGATATAGTCGGCGTTGCCCAGCACCAGGCCCGCAATGTAGACCGCCAGGAAGCCGTTGCCGCGCACCGCCTCCGTCACGCCGAGGACCAACAGGACCAGGGCCATGGTCAGGACCGGATAGAGGCCTTCATACTCCAGACGGATGCGATTGACCAGGCCGCTCATGGCCTTGCCCAGCAGGAACCCCACGGCGCCGCCGATGAGCATCTGTCGGGCGAGCGAGGGAATCGCGGACCACCACGGCAGCGGCGGGTCGCCCAGCAGGCTCAGCATCGTGACCGTCAGGAAGATAGCCATGGGGTCGTTGCTGGCGGATTCCAGTTCGAGCAATGGCTTGAGCTGTCTCTTCAGGCTGACCTGGCGGGAACGGAGCACCGCGAAGATGGCCGCCGCATCGGTGGAGGAGATCACCGAGCCGAGCAACAACCCTTCCAGCCAGGTGAACCCCAGGACCAGGACCGCAAAGGCCCCCACGAAAACCGCCGTCAGAAGGACCCCCAGTGTCGCCAGAATCATGCCGCTGCGAAGCACCGGCCGGACGCTCGGCCAGTCCGTATCCAATCCACCCGCGAACAGAATGTACGACAGCGCGAAGGTACCCAGAAGACGCACGGCGTACGGGTCGTCGAAGTGAATCCCGCCGGGACCTTCGGAGCCCGCCAGCATGCCGACCAGCAGGAACATCAGCAGGGCCGGCACACCCAGACGTTCCGAGGCCTTGCTCGCCAGGATACTGGCCAGCAGCAGGATCGAAACGCCCAGGATCAGATAGGGCGTCGCTATGGCATGGACCAATCCAATCATCGCTTGTTGCCACCTCACCACAAGGCCCGCGCGCTCACATCGCAGCGAGACGCCCGGAGTATAGCAACCTGTGCAGGGAATGCCAACGAAAGGTGGTGCCGGCGCCGATCAGGTCGATATCGCGAGCAGGCGCTGACCGGCTTCCCGGACGAGCACCTGCGAGGCAAGGGCACGATCGATTTGGCGATGGACCTGATGGAGCATGTTGAGGTGGCCATGTGCGTCGGCGATGGAAGCAAGCGGCCCACTTGCCTTCCCGGAGGATTCTGCTATGCTCACCATGTGGGCGAAGTCCTGGAGTCTCTCGACGCCAAGGATATGGCTGGCTTCAGCAGAACGGCAGAGTCTACCAGGTGTTGGAAGCCAGATAGATCCGGTAATGAGTGGACTGCTCTGCCAAGCATCTGCCACCGATCTCGTATCTCGACTGAAAGAGACATGGGTTTCGTCAGAAAGACCTTTGACGCCGTTGCCTGGATGCGCCGGCGACGAACGCAGATTGACGACGAAGACGGGTCCCTGACATGGGAACAGAACCGGCAATGGCCCTACGAACTGGCCCGCCGAGATCCCGTGCTGGCCCACCTGTGCGATGAGACCAGCGCCCCCCCAGGCGCAGTCGTCGGGAGATTCGTGAAGTCGTCGAAGAACTGGTATCTGAAGAAGAGGATTCCCGCCAGGCACATCGACACCGTCGAGGTCTCCCAGCGCCCCACCTGCCTGCTTTTCGGCGACGCCGACCGCCAAATGCTCTTCCCCACCCCCCGCTCCGCCCTCTACCGCGTCCAAAACCTGGGGCAAAATGTCTTGACAGGCCGCAGCGGCTCCCATAGAGTGGCCCCTCCGTATGTGCAAGCTCCCATGGGCGGGGCATCGAATCGCTGAGGAACCCCTCTTACAGACGTGTGAACAGAATAAGGAGAACGCAGATGGCAACAAAGGTGGCAATCAACGGTTTCGGCCGAATCGGCAGAGCGGTCGCACGCATCATCATGCAGCGCAAGGGCGAGCTGGAACTGGTCGCGATCAACGACCTGGCCGACACCAAGAGCCTGGCCCACCTGTTTAAGTACGATACCGTGATGGGCCGATGGAACGGGACCGTCGAGGTCAAGGGCGACGACATGGTCATCAACGGCAAGACCGTCAAGGTCCTCGGCGTGCGCAACCCGGCCGAACTGCCGTGGAAAGACATGGGGGTCTCGATCGTCGTGGAGTCCACGGGCATCTTCCGCAGCAAGGAATCGCCTAAGGGCGGCTACGGCGACCACCTGAAGGCCGGCGCCAAGAACGTCGTCCTGACCGTCCCGGCCAAAGACGCCATCGACGCCACCGTGGTGCTGGGCGTCAACGACAAGGACATCACGCCTCAGACCCAGTGCATCTCGAACGCCAGTTGCACAACCAACTGTCTTGCCCCGCTGGCCAAGGCCCTCAACGACGCTTTCGGCATTGAGAAGGGCCTGATGGTCACTGTGCACGGCTACACCAACGATCAAAACGTCTGTGACCAGATCCACAGCGACCTGCGTCGTGCCCGCGCCGCCGCCCAGAACATCATTCCGACGACCACCGGCGCCGCCAAGGCAGTCGGCAAGGTCATCCCGGCATTGAACGGCAAGCTCGACGGCTACGCCCTCCGCGTCCCGGTCATCACCGGAAGCGCCGTCGATCTGGTAGCCGACCTGAAGAAAGAGGTGACCAAGGACGAGGTCAACGCCGCCGTCAAAGCAGCCGCTGAAGGCCCAATGAAAGGCATTCTCGCCTACTGCGACGAACCGATCGTCAGCAGCGACATCATCGGCGATACGCATTCGAGCATCTTCGATTCGCTGTGCACGATGGTCCAGGGCAAGACCGTAAAGGTCGTCAGTTGGTACGACAACGAGTGGGGCTATTCGACCCGCACCGTCGATATCATGGAAAAGATCGCCAAGATCTAATGGACATCGGGCGTCTGCGCCCTGCTCCTGGGGCGCAGACGCTCTTTTTCTTGGCTCAATCACCCACACCGGGCCGGGTCGGAATAGGTCCGATCAGTCCTATGGGACCTATTCGAGTTGTGAGGAACCGCGTCTATGGACAGTAAGCAACTGGAACAGACCCTGGTGCTCATCAAGCCGGATGCCCTGAAGAACTCCGTCACTGGGTTCATTCTCTCGCAGCTATCCGAGTTTCACACCGGGTCGCGCTTCGCCGCCGCCAAGATCGTCAACGTCCACAGGATGCTGGCCGAAGAACACTACGCCGAGCATCGGGGCAAGGCCTTCTATGCGGCGCTGCTCGACTACATCACTGGCGCCGTCCACTACCCTGTGGACGTCTGGAAGCGGCGGGTCATCGCCATCGTCTACCTCGGACCCAACGTGCTCAAGACCGTCCGCGAGATGGCCGGACCGACCAACCCGCACAAGGCCCGCGAAGAGAGACCCGGCTGCCTTCGGGCCCTCGGAACGGTCGTCCCCATCCTCGACGCACAGGGAAACAAGATCGACGACCGCATGGACAACCTGATCCACGCCTCGGCCACATACGAGGACGCCGAGCGGGAGATCAAGCTCTGGTTCCTGCCCCACGACATCCCACCGTTGATGCGCGCCTACCCCACCGAGGTCTGCCAGACCCACTACTACTACAAGGACGATTGCGTGTACAACACGTACGAGCCCGACAGCGTCTTCCTGCTGGCGCCCGGGGACGTGGTCTGGAAGTCCGACCTCGAGATCCTGCGGCAGCATGCCCAGGGCCAGCCGTCGGAGGGGCAACTGAACAAGGTCGTGGCCAAATATCTCGTCAATCGAACGGCGCAGGAGCAGTAAGATCCCTGGCGTTTCTGCGAAATCGCAGCGGCCCGAAGCCGGCGTCCCGCCGGGGCCGTCCCGGAAAGACGCTTGACAGGCCCCGCGGACGGACATAGTGTTTCACTTCAATCGGTGCTGAGACGGGGCCACGGTATGGTGACTCCGATCATGCGGCTTGACCATAGAAAACGGACTTGTTTTTGGGTTGGATCATGGCGAAAAAGACAGTAGCTGACATCGATGTCAAAGGGAAAAAAGTCCTGATGCGGTGCGATTTCAACGTGCCCCTGGATGAGAACTGCAACATCACCAGCGACGACCGCATTGTCAAGGCCCTGCCGACGATCAAGCACATCCTCGACCACGGCGGCGCGCTGATCCTGATGAGCCACCTGGGCCGGCCGAAGGGCGTCCCGGAAGAGAAGTTCTCGCTAAAGCCTGTAGCCAAAAGACTTTCCGATCTTCTTGGCCAGCAGGTGGTCTTCGCGGCCGACTGCGTCGGCCCGGACCCGAAAGCCAAGGCGGCCGCCCTCAAGAGCGGCGACTGCATGCTGCTGGAGAACCTCCGCTTCCACAAGGAGGAGACCATCAAGGACAAGGCCGCCAAAGAAGATGCCCAGTTGAGGCAGGCCAAGGACGACTTCGCCAAAGAGCTGGCGTCGATGGCCGATGTCTACGTGGACGACGCCTTCGGCACCGCCCACCGGGACAATGCCTCGATGTACACCGTTCCGGCCGTGATGGAAGGCAAACCCCGCGTGATCGGCTTCCTCATCGAGAAAGAGCTGAGATTCCTCGGCGACACATTGAAGGACCCCGAACGTCCCTTCGTTGCCATCCTTGGCGGCGCCAAGGTCTCCGACAAGATCGGCGTTATCGAGAACCTCACCAACAAGGTCGATACCATCGTGATCGGCGGCGCCATGGCATACACTTTCCTCAAGGCCCTGGGCAAGCAGGTGGGCAACAGCCTGTGCGAGGACGACTTCCTCGACAAGGCGACCGCGCTGCTCGATTTGGCCAAGGAGGCCGGTTGCGAGGTCGTTCTGCCGGTCGATTCCGTGGTGGCCCAGGAAGTCAAGGCCGGTGCGGCCAATAAAGTCGTCGGCGAGGACATCGAGGCCGGGTGGCTCGGACTGGACATCGGACCCAAGAGCCAGGCGATCTTCGCCGAGAAGGCCAAGGGCGCCAAGACCGTCGTCTGGAACGGCCCGATGGGCGTCTTCGAGACCGAGCCGTTTGACGAGGGCACCAAAGCGGTCGCTCTGGCCGTCGCCGAAGCAACGGACAAGGGCGCCAAGAGCATCATCGGCGGCGGCGACAGCGCCAGCGCCGTAACCAAGCTCGGCCTGGAGGATCGGATCAGCCACATCTCCACCGGTGGCGGCGCCTCGCTCGAATTCCTCGAGGGCAAGAAGTTTGTCTGCCTCGAGATCCTCGACGAGAAGTAAAGGTTCGTCAGAAAGCAATCGCGAGTGGCAACCTCAATCGCAGCTTGGGAATGGCTTCTTCCCGACCATCCCCGATTCGTGCGGACTAAAGGCGGCCACCCGCCCGTGTCCGTCCATCGGTGCCAAAGGCAATAGAGATATGCGACTACCGCCCGCCGGGACAATTCAGATTGCGCCGTCGATCCTGAGCGCTGATTTCGGCAAGCTCGCCAGCGAAATCGCCGAGGTCGCGGCCGCCGGGGTCAAGATCGTCCATCTCGACGTCATGGACGCCCATTTCGTTCCGAATCTCACCATCGGTCCGCCGGTGATCGCCTCGCTCCGCCGGCACAGCGACCTGGTCTTCGACAGCCATCTGATGATCAGTGAGCCGGACAGGTACGTCGAGGCCTTCGCCAAGGCCGGCGTCGACAACATCACGTTCCACATCGAGGTCGTCGACGACCCGGCGGCGATGGTTTCGAGAATTCGCGACCTGGGCTGCACCGTCGGGGTCACGCTGAACCCGGAGACCCCTGTCGAGGCAATCGAGAAGGTCGCTCCGTTGTGCGACATGGTCCTCGTGATGACCGTCCGCCCCGGCTTCGGCGGCCAGCAGTTCATGCCCGACGCCGCCCGGAAGATCGCTGACGTGCGCCGGATCGTGGGCCCGGACGTGCGAATCGAGGTCGACGGCGGCATCGACCCCGACACGACGCCCATCGTGGTCGCCTACGGGGCCGACACGCTGGTGGCCGGCAACGCGATCTTCGGCCGACCCGACCGGGCCGACGCCATCGACGCGATTCGAAGGGCGATAGAATAGGTCTCATGGGTCCTGCACGATCCGTTGGAGAGACGAGGATGACGAAAAAACCGAAAGCGACCTGGAACGGCTTCTCGCTGAAGCCCCGCAAGGAAATGCCCGAGGGGCTCTGGGTCCGATGCCCCGGCTGCGAGCACATGCTCTACAAGAGCGCCGTCCAGAAGAACCTCGACGTCTGCCCGTCCTGCAACTACCACTTCCGCATCGGCGCCACCGACCGCATCCGCTACCTGGTCGACGAGGACACCTTCCAGCCGATCCTTGAGGAGATGACGTCTACCGATCCTCTCGATTTTCAGTTTCGAGGCACTACCTACAAGGATCGCATCCGGGTCGATGAACAGAAATCCGGCGCCCGCGAAGCAATTCAAATCGGCAAGGCGTTCATCAAGGGTCGTGGCGTCGTTCTCGGCGTCATGGAGCCAAACTTCCTGATGGGCTCGATGGGCGCCGTCGTCGGCGAGAAGTTCTGCGTCGCGGTCGAGAAGGCCATCGACGACTCGCTGCCGCTGATCGTCGTCAGTTGCTCCGGCGGCGCCCGCATGCATGAGGGCGTCGTCTCGCTCGGCCAGATGGCCAAGACCTCCGCCGCCCTGGCCCGCTTCAACGACCGCAAGGGCCTGTTCATCTCCGTGCTCGCCGACCCCACCACCGGCGGCGTTACCGCCAGCTTCGCCATGCTCGGCGACGTCATCATCGCCGAGCCCAAGGCCCTGATCGCCTTCGCCGGCCCGCGCACCATCGCCGAGACGATTAAGGTCGAGCTGCCCGAAGGCTTCCAGACCGCCGAGTTCCTCCTCGAACACGGCTTCGTCGATATGATCGTCGACCGCAAAGACCTCCGCAGCGAAATCGCCCGCCTCATCGACTACACCCAGAAATAGCCCGCCCCAAGACCCTGGCTGTTTCCCTGGTGCGAGCTTCTGCCCTGCCCTGCCGTTTGGGGACAACGAGCGATATACCGCCGCGCGCCGGCGTATGGCTTGGGCCGATACGGATCGGGATTGCCGGTTGCATACGAAGCGTGCGGCGGGCATAATGGCAAAGTCGGGCCGTTGGGCCTGTGGCGTGTGACTGTCGAACGAGCGATCCAGGAAAGGGGCGTTGTATGAGCGTGCAGAGCGAGCCGTCCACCAGCCGTCGTGACTTCCTCAAGCAGACTTCCGGGGCCTTGGCCGGCGCGGCGTTAGCCGGTGCGATCGGCGCGCGGGCATGGGCGGGCGAGCAGAACACGATCCAGGTCGCCCTGGTCGGCTGCGGCGGGCGCGGCACCGGGGCGGCGGTCAACGCCCTGTCCACCCAGGGCCCAACGCGTCTGGTCGCGATGGCCGATGTCTTCGACAGCCACCTGAAGAACAGCCTCAAGAACCTCACGACGCAGTTCGGCGAGAAGGTCGATGTCCCTGCCAGCCGGCAGTTCGGCGGCCTCGACGGCTACAGGAAGGCCATCGACGCCGTCGCCCCCGGCGGCGTCGTGCTGCTGGCGACCCCGCCGGCGTTTCGCCCGCTGCACGTCGAATATGCCGTGGCCAAGGGCTGCCACGTATTCATGGAGAAATCGTTCGCGGTCGATGCCCCCGGCATCCGCCGCGTGCTCAAGGCGGGCCAGGAGGCCGAGAAGAAGAACCTCAAGATTGCCGGCGGGCTGATGAGCCGGCACTACAAGCCGCTCGAAGAGGCGGTCGAGCAGCTCCACAAGGGGCTCATCGGCGATCTGATCACCTGCTGGGCCTACCGCGAGCACGCCCCGGTCGGCTTCGCGCCAAAATCGCCCGGCATGACCGAGATGGCCCACCAGATCCGCAATTACTCGAACTTCACCTGGCTCAACGGCAGCTTCCTGCTCGACTGGCTGATCCACAACCTCGACGTCTGCTGCTGGTGCAAGGACGCCTGGCCCGTCTCGGCCCAGGGCCAGGGCGGCCGCCAGGTGCGGACCGCGCCCGACCAGCTCTTCGATCACTATGCGGTCGAGTACCACTTCCCCGACGGCACGCGACTGTACGCCCAGGGCCGACACATGGACAACTGCTGGGGCTTCTTCGGCGACATCATCCACGGCGCCACCGGCTCAGCCGTACTGGGCGAGGGCGTCAGCCAGCCCCGCATCTTCAAGGGCCACCGCCAGCGGCCCGAGGACACGATCTGGCAGTACAAGGGCCAGCGCACCGAACAGTACCAGGTCGAGCACGACCTGCTGTTCGACGCGATCCGCACGAACAAGCAGTACAACGAGACGCAGCGCTGCTGCAACGCCGCGATGGTCGGCATCCTCGGCCGCATGGCCGCCGAGTCGGGCCAGATGATCACCTGGGACCAGGCAATGTCGTCGAACCTCGAACTCGCTCCCGGCCTCGACAACTACACGATGGACACGACCCCGCCCGTCGTCCCCGACGCCCAGGGCCGCTACCCCATCGCCCTCCCCGGACAGACACAAGTACTGTAGAGAATGCTATCTCGCGCAACGTCTGGCTTGGCGCATGCGCGACTTCGATCAAACGGGCTTGCACGGAGGGCCTGTAGACAATGGCGAAGATCAGACTGTCTGCCGACCCCGGCCGGTTCAAGATCGAAAAAGCCAGTGCGGGCAATTACATGGTGAGGAATGACCGAACGGGCAAGAACGAGGTGATTATCCCGTGTCGAGACCGCGATCAGGCCGAAGACATCTGCAAGCGTCTCAACGAGGGCGATCACTCCGGCGAGATATGGGTGTGATGGTGGATGGCAGCTTGTACTGCTCGTAGTGTGCCCGTAAGAGCTTGCCCTGAGCGAAAGCCAAAGGGGCATACTCCGCGCTGAGCGGCTAACGCCTCACGGCGTCACTACGAACCGGTCACCGGTCCGGCTTGGCCGGGCCCTTCTCGACTCGCGCCTTCTGGCGTTCCTTGTAGAAATCCACCAGGCGCTTCGGGTCGAACCCCACCCGCCGAGAAATCTCCCGCCTGATCCGCCTGATCTGGGCAATGGTCTCATTGTCGTTCATGTCAAGACCCCATCAACTCCAACGGCGTGAGAATCTCCGGCGTGTGCATTCTCAGCCGCTCGTTGATACTTCGAATGTGCCTCCGCTTGTTGGCGTTGGCAAGGTGATTGCAGTTCCATGTCAGCAGATAGTCCATCTTGTGATACGAGGCCACCGCCAGATGCAGGGCATCGCCCAATTCATCCTTGGGCATCAGATAGTGGGCAATGTAGACCTCGACGATCTCCCTGATCTCATCGGTGATCTCCAGCAGTACGCAATCCTCGATTAGCGCAACCTTGTCCTCTTTGTTGGGATGCTCCCCCGACTCAAGTTCATAGAACACAGCCTCAGAAGTATAGCAGTCAAACGCCCCCCTGCTTTGCTCCCACCACAGGCGGGTCCAATTGCGCATCGCGATGAACTCGGGTTCCGTCCGCGTTTCATGATAGAACGATGGTATCGACGTTTCGATGTAGACCGTCTGCATGGTGAAATTCTACCACATCGGCCCGCCTCACACAAATGCCGGCCGGCTGCGGGCAGGACCCTCCACTTGGCCGCTACCGCGTCGCCATCCCCGGCCAAACCATCGTGCTTTGAGATTTGTGGAATTTGAGTGGCAGCCTCAAGCGCAGCTTGGGGATGGCTTGGAGCCGATTCGAGGTATTGACATCGCCTGCGAGGCGGGCGGCCGCCATGCAACCGCGAAACGCTGTGGCGTTTGTCCGCCGCACGCGCAGCTTTTGCGATATCCCCGACGGCAATAAACATAGCCCATCATTCACACAAGCCCATAATCTAAAAGCATTTACATACATCACACCGTTCTTTGACTGATGGCTGATTTCTGGGCGTTTTTTCTGAACCCGCCCGATTCCGGCCTGTAAACATAGTAAGCCTACAGTCATAGTAGCATATCATCCCTTGCCTACACCGGGGAACAGGCCAATGACTACCTGCGGCAGGAATGGCGCTGCGTCAGCGATAGGGACTCCTTGCGGGGTGGTTCTCCATGCCTGCCGACCACATGCCGCGACCCACATTTGGCACGTACGCCGGCCCTGCTCTTGACCGCTCATCCACACTCCAATCGAAAGGACTGACCATGACGCCCACCCTCACATCGAATGAACCGGTCGTGGCCGATGCGCACGCAGGCCAGCAGTTGTTGGGCAAGATGATCGGCGGATGGGTGACCCAGGCGGTCCACGTCGCCGCGGAGCTGGGGATTCCCGATCTGCTGGCGCGCGGTCCGCAGACGGCCGAAGAACTGGCCGAGCAGGCCGATGCGCATGGCGAGGCGCTCTATCGCGTGCTGCGTGCGCTGGCGAGCGTCGGCATCTTCGACGAGGACGCCGATCGCCGGTTCTCGCTGACGCCCCTGTCCAATTGTCTGCGCACCGACAAGCGGAATTCGCTGCGCGCGTTCGGCATGATGATGGGAGCGGAGTTTTATGACGCCTGGGGCGAGCTGCTGTATTCGGTTCGCACCGGCAAGCCGGGATTCGACAAGCGGTTCGGCGCGCCCTTCTTCGAGTACATGACCGAGCATCCGGACCGGCACGCCATCTATGACGCCGCCATGATGGTCCACGGCATCGCGGAGACCGAGCCGATGCTGGACGCCTACGACTTCTCCGTCTTCGGCTCCGTCGTCGACGTCGGCGGCGGCCACGGGCGGATGCTGGCCGCGATCGTCGAGCGGTATCCCGGCGTGGAGGGAATCCTGTTCGACCTGCCGCCCGTGGCGGATCGCGCGCGGGCGGTCCTTTCCGAGTCGGATGCGTCCGGGCGGTGCCGGGCCGTGGGCGGCGATTTCTTCCGCTCCGTCCCTTCCGCCGACGCGTACGTGTTGCGGCACATTCTTCACGATTGGGACGATGCGGAGGCGGTCGCCATCCTGCGGAACTGCGGGCGTGCGATGAATCCCGGCGGCCGCGTCCTCGTGGTCGAGACCGTGATCCCGCCGCTGACTCAGCCCTGTTTCGGCAAGTGGCTCGATCTGATGATGCTGATCGTCGGCGGGCGCGAACGCACGGCCGAGCAATACCGCCGCCTGTTCTCGCAGGCGGGTCTGGCGCTGGGCCGGATCGTCCCCACCACCCACGAGGTCAGCATCGTCGAAGCCGTCCGCCCCACATAGCCCAGGACCAGCCGAAGCTGCTGAATCGCATGGCATCCTGCACTGTTCGTAGTGTGCCCGTAAGGGCATACGTCCGGGTAAGCAGCTAACGCCTCACGGCGTCACTACAAACGGTCCATGTCACCGTTCCGGCCGGGCCGGCCCTTTCGCGGCACGCGCCTTCTGGCGTTTCCTGCAGAACTCGATCAGGCGCTTCGGATCGAAATCCACCTTCCGCGAAATCTCCCGCCTGATCTGGGCAATGGCCGTGTTATCTTTCACCGCAATAGGCCCAGTGCCGTCTCGCATGGTCCGCCGTCGAGCTGAGCACGCCATCCATACACTGCTCGATACGCCCCTCTCAAAGTCGATACACCCACAATCAGTGAGAGGCTGCGCCGCCTCCAGAGGATCGTGCAATTTGCCCAAAGTTCTTGACCCACATGCGATTGTGGCCCAGTAGAACCTTGGTCGCCAAGGTCTTCTCCAGCGTGATGGTCATAACATGATATGCTGTCAGAACGGCGTCCTGAAATGCTTGATCGCTTTCCAGGTCTTCTATCTGGCTCACACCCTGTCTACGCGCTTCCTCTCTATCAATGCGTCGCCCGTGACTTTTGTGCGTCGGGGCGCGGAAATAGGAGGCCACGCTACGTGCAAGCTCTTCCCTGTTTTCCAGCCCCTTGAACATTCGTTTGGACAGCCACCCTGCAACCATGTCCTCTGCATAGTCCAGCGCGTTGTTAGCCTCTTGCAGCAGCGCAGGACCGAGATGTTGAAGAATAGGTGCCCACACGTGGGCCATTCTCAGATCGCCGTCTATGCCGTGCTCAGGATCGCCGATTATCTCTCTCTTCGCCTGGGCAAACTGATCGACAATGGCACAGGCCGAGACCGTCCTATTGCCTATCGGCATCTGAGGATCGATTGGCCCCAATTGACTTTGTCGACCCATCACGATCTTGTCTGCAGCCAGACAGAGCATCGTTCCTGCCGACATGGCGTACGTCGGAACAACGACCTCGATGCGATCGAACTTACTGTGCAGGTAGGCTGCAATCGTCTCTGCTGCATTTGTTATGCCACCCGGCGTATGCAGAAGAAGCGTGAGGCCCTTCGTGCAGTTCATCCCATGCAGGGAGGACATGAAGCCATTGATCTCTTCGAAGGTCAACTGAAGATTGAAGGCGGGAACACCTGGCTTTTGGAGGAACGCCGATGCGTAGAACACCACATTCGTGCCGCCTCGAACCTTGCTGATCGCAAGGATGGTCTCCCTCTGCTTCCTGCTAAGCCATTCGGTTTTGGCCTGATCGTCGCGCTGACTCTCCAGATCAGCAAGGAGGTCGTTCCACACCGCCATTTCCTCTCCCCTGCCATACAATCCCCAGCGGATAGTTCACGTCTCGCTGCGAGTAGTCCTCGAAATCGCACGATTCCATCAGCTCACAAATGCGCTGGATATCTGCATAGGCGGCACATGCATCTCTCGCTGCTTCGAGCGCTTTCAACGCATGGTCCTCTGCTGTCATCTGCCTGTCCATGTTCTGACCTCTCGTTTCTGCCTCTGATGAACAGCGATCACCCACCAGTCCGCGCCGTCTGAGGAAGGCGCCGCTATGTATTCTAAGCCTTTGGCTGCTCATAATGTATCATTTCAATCGGCCATTTCGCAAAGAAACTTGAGCCCAATAACCTGTGTGCTCCTACCTGTACGCTCGCTCATCGCCCGCGTTCGGTTCGAAGCGCCCCCTATGGGAAGGCTTCGCGAATCGCGCGGCCCCCTGCATATAACGGGCTACGGCTCCGCAGACGCACCACACAAAGAACAGCCGTCGGCAGCCTTTTGGGCGGGCTCCCGGTAATGCCCAGTACCCGGCGCAATCGCTCCTGCGCTCGTCCCCAACCGTGTTGACCGAAGCCTGCGCGATGCCCAAACCGACAGTCGCCGATTGTCCGGTTGCCTGATTGCACTCTCGCGGATTCGTGGCTTCGCACGGTCTCTTGGTCCTCTCGAATCGTCGGGCGCGGATGCGTGGGGGACGGGGGCGTTGAGGAGGAGCGGTTTTGGTGTCTGGTCCTCGACGCACGCCGGGCCGCACGTCCGGCTGGTTCGCATTTGCCGTATTGTCGCAGAATGGGGGTGCGAGGGCAAGGGAAAACGCGAAAAAACGTCGCTCGTCGCGCGTCGCTGGTCGCTCGGGGCAGGAGGCTTCGCCCGTATCTCGTGTTTCGTATCTCGTATCTCGCGGTACGGCAGGCCGGAGACTGGAGGCTGGAGGCGAAAGGGCGCGTCGCTCGTCGCTCGTCGCGCGTCGCTGGTCGCTCGGGCGACGTAGAAGCGTCGGAGCGTAGATGGGTAGACGGGTTTGGGGGCGAGAGCCCGGCGGCGTGTCCGTTGTCGTCCGCATCTGCGCTTCTACGCATTTACGCTTTTACGCGTCTACGCGTCTACGCTTTTACGCTTCTACGCGTTTACCGGCGGCGTCGAGGAGGGCTCGGAGGATTTTGGCTCGGGTTTTGGTGTCGTCGGGCGGAATGCGGTCGGCTTTGATCTTGCGGGTGGCGGCATCGAGGGCGCTTTCGAGAGCGGCGAGGTCGAGCAGAGCCGCGGACCGGCAGTAGCAGCTCTTCGAGCGGCCGTCATCGAAGCCCGCGAGCATCCGTTCGAGCAGCTTGATCCGCCGGGCCTGCTGTTTGGCGAACGCCTTGATGCCGTGCTCTCGGATGGCCTTCAGGTTCGCCATGACCTTCCGATACGGCGGGTACGAGGACGATTCCTTCACCTGCTCATATTCCTTCTCGCTCTTGAACTTGGCGCAGGGAAAGTCGGCGCACTGGCCGCAGGCCTCCAGGCCCTTGTTCCTGACGGCGCAGGTGATGAAGGAGCACGAAGGGTGCTTGTGGAAAAAGTCGGGGCCGGCGCATCCGGGACAGCGTGAGGGCCCTGCTGTGTAGTACCTCGGGCACAGGCCGCAATCGAGGCCGCACACGCCAATCGCCGGATACTTCTTCACGACCGGGTTTGTCGGTTTCTTTGCCATTTCAGTCAACCCTTATCTCAGGTTCCGGGGGCGTCTCGGCCATCTCACCACACTCCCGGCAGCAGGCGATAGCGCACCCGCTCGGCGTACTCGTGGTAGCCCGCCAGTTCATCGTGCAGGACGCGATCCTCCAGCGCGGTGCGGACGACCAGGATCGCCGTCAGGAGAACGGTCGGAAGTAATGCCCATCGCGAATCGAGAAAGACGGGCGTGGCCAGGGCCGCCAGCAGCGCCCCGGCGTAACCCGGATGCCGCATCCAGCGGTACGGGCCGCTCGAAACCACGTGGTGGCCGCGCTCGGACTGGATACGCACAACGCCGGAGAAGAAACGGTTTTCGAGCAAGGCGTACGACGCCCAAGCGTAGCCGGCCAGGATCGCGACCAGCGAAAGGACCTTCGCCGGCCTGCTGAACGGGGCCGACCAGCCCCACCGTGCATCGAGTCCGGCCACGAGCGGGACGAGGCCATAGCCGAAGCCGACGAGGGGAGCCAGAAGCCGGTCCCACCGTTTGGTGTTCTCGTGTTGCGCGAAGCGGGCGCGTTCGGCGATCAGGTCGGGATGCCGCCGGGCGGCCAGGGCCCGGCTGACAACAAAGCCCAGGATGAAGATGACCGCGTACGCCCACGCCTCCCACCAGTCCCATCGCCACGAGAGCAGCAGCGGCAGGAACGGGATGCCCACGACCACGGCCAGCAGCCCAACCGCAGTGCCGGGAGAAACAGTCTTCCGCCGATCGTCCATCGTCCGCTCCGCATCGCAGGCACGACAGGGACAACACATCTCGGTGTCGCACGTCTGGGCACACGCCGGCCGCACGGGCCGCCGACTTTCGTCGGGTTCATTATGTCGCAGCGCCGGCGGGCGGACAAGAAGAAATGCGGCCGGGGGCCGCGTCGCCCGTCTCGGGGTGACCGGTCAGTGGGCATAGAGGCGGACGGTGCCGACCAGGTGCTGGAGGTTGTTCAGACGCGCGGCGTTGGAAAAGACGCAGCGCCAATCGGCGGTCGGCGGAATCGCGAGGATGATCTGCCGCTCGCCGACCTGGCGATAGACACCGAACGCCTCGAAGGGCGCTCCAGCGACAGACTGCTCGTATCCGACGCCATCGGCCACGAAGAAGTCGATCCGGCCGCCTTCAACCTTTTCCAGATGCTGTGTAAATGGGGCCACGTCATCAGCCCAAACGTCGCCGGCAAGCAGTTGCTCGGGCACGGCGAATGAGACAATGAGCCGATAGGGACTGTCGTCAGCAGCCGGGGCCTCGATCGGCGCGGCATCGAGTGCGGGCATCACGCCGGCCAGCGTAACCGAGTGCGCATATCGTTCGCCTGCGACCGCCGCCGAGACCAGTTCGATCCGCTGGTTCGGCGCGTTCGGCTCGCTGCCGATCGTGGATGTGACGCGGGCGGCGTAGTCCAAACGGTCGCCCACGACAAACGAGCAGCATCCCTCGTTGTCAGTCAACGCGTAGAAGTCGGAGATGAACCTTGTGGCGGATGGGCTCTTGGCGTACAGGCGCACCTCGGCCCCATCGACGGGATGGCCGAGGGCATCGGTGACAGTCAGATCGATCGTAGCCGTGCCGGTCGTATAGCGGTCGGTCGCGCCGCGAACCTGCCCGTCGCTGCGAATCTCATAGACCGTGCCGAAGACCTTGCCCCATCCGGTCGCATAAACAAGCGGCTCGTCCACTGAATTGTTCACCGGCTCCCACTGGATCCAACGCTCGTGCCAGAATTCGTTCCAGATGTGGTCCGTCGAGGTCGAGGCGATGCTGGTGCAGGGAATCAGGGCGGCGCGCGCGGCGGCAGCCGCCAGGTCGGCATATTCGCCGCAGCGGCCAATGTGCTTGTCGTAGATGCGGTTCGGCTGATGTGGACGTTCGCCTTCACTCGTGAAGCTCATCGACGCATTGATCCAGCCATTGACGGCGCCAATGGCGCTGTCGCCGCCCAGGCTCGTGCCGTCGCCGGCGATCGTGCATCGCGACAGGCGATCCCGCAGAACGGGATAGCCTGGATCGGCGTGATTGAACAAGTAATCGCGCCAGAAGGCCCCGGCCGGTGGCGGCGCGATGTTCTCGTTGTGCGACCGATTGCTCTCAACCAGATGCGGATCGATGAACGCAGGAATCTCGCTGGAGACCTTCGGATGGACAACGTACCAGTAGTAGACATCCCTCGGGGCATCGATCGTCGTGACACTGGGAACGCCGCTGCGCGTGCCGGCGATGAAGGATTGCACGTAGCGAGTCGTGGAGTAGTAGTCGTCGTTGCTGTCGGAGGAACCGACGTCGATCACTTCGACGTAGTCGAGCGCAGCGGCGTTCTCGTAGATCAGCTCGGCGTTACGCACGAACAGGTCGGGACTGCCGTAGCCACTGGTCAGATACTGAGGCGACGAATGCGCGACGGCGAAGGCAATCTCGTCGACATAGGGATCGTTGGCGTCGTGAATCGCGGCTGCCCACAGGTCCTGATCGTCTGCGGGGATCTGCGTGAAGACCCAGGTCAACTCATGACGTAGCCAGCGCGGCGCCCTGTTCACGGCCTCTTCAGCCGCGGCAGTCAGTTTCAGTTCGTAGTCGCGACGCGGTTCGATTCGGTGGAGCGTCTGTGTCGCGGGGTCATAACGCACGCCGAGGTGCCGGCCGGCCTCCAGATACAAGTCGAACGCAACCTCGTCCAGCAGAGTCCATCCCGCGGGGATGATGTCCGAGACTTCTTCAGAAGGCGACTCACCCGGCCCCTGGTCGTCTTGCGACAGGCCGCCACGCGGACAAAGCAGCAAGATGAGGATCGTCCAGAGCAAACAGGTGAGATTGCGACTCTTCGTCCCCATGGCTTTGTCCCTCACTCTGTTGTTTTCATGCCGTGGCCACAGATATATAGTACATGGCTTGGCGATCATCAATGCGATCAGACCGAGCCGGGCCCCTGCTGAGGCGAGTAATGCATCATATCTTCTATGAGACGATATTCTGAAAGGTCGATATTCGTCTTGATGATCTTCGCCGGAACACCGGCCGCACACGACCGCTCCGGGACGTGAGAGAGCACAACCGCATTGACGCCGATCACGGCATCCGGGCCAACGGTGATATCGCCCAGAAGCTTTGCACCCGAACCGATGAAGCAGTTGTTCTTGATCACCGGCACACATCCGGTGCCGTTGCGGCCCCCAATCGTGACATTCGTTCCGATATAGACGTTTTCACCAATGACGCAACCCGAGTGAATAACGGTACCCAATCCGCCATAGGCCAGATGCGTTCGGCGGCCGATCTGCGCCCCCAACGCGATATGGCAGGCACACGTCATGCGACTCGCATACTGAATCATGACCGGCAGCAGGGGAACGTGCCACCGCCTCAATTGCATCGCCACGCGATACAGGAACAGAATGACCTTGCTCACGGAACCAACTCTCCCGGATGCGGTAACTCCGGGCCCCTTCTTCTCCGTCCTTGGAGGGACCTGGACGGTGACCCAAGACCTCCCGTCCGCGGCTCTGAACGCCCCGGCCGCACGCCGCAACGTATGAACCACAGACACTTCTCAAGTCACCAAGCTACCAGTCTCAAACCACGTTCTTGCACCTCAATCCACAGCCTACCAGTATATCACTTTGAAATGGCGGCGGCAAGAGAAAAGAGCCGCCACGCGGGCCGGGGGTGCACGGGACGTTTGTAGGTAGCTTCTCAATGAGCCCGGCCATCGGCTTTGTCATTCCGACCGGAGCAAAGCGGAGCGGAGGAATCTGGCCGCGAACGAGCGGTATGCCGGGTCTCTGGCCAGATGTTTCGACTGCGCTGCGCTTCGCTCAACATGACAAATAGGCCAATCACTTGCGTTACCCACAAACACGCAGTGCACCCGCGGGCCGGATCAGACTATCAGATCATAATTCGGCCTTGACAACACGGCCCTGGTGGTCTATGATTGCATCATATGGTTATTGTTCTGTAAGAGAAGTCAGGCTCCGCCGAGCAGGATCGCAGGCGCATGGTTCACATCGTTGCCATGTGTGGCGGTAGTGGTATGACTTCTCACCTTCCCCAAGTCGTTTCTTAACACAAACATGTTCTATCGATGCAAAGGTAGGGGCAGCGCATGCGCCGCCCCTACCGGATCGAACGGAGATTCAGATAATGGCAACAGAACAACCACCAGCATTTTTCTACGAGATTTTCGACGCGTCACTGCCTCGCCTGGGTGTCGGTGATGACGCCTCAACAGAAAGGGCCCTTAGTACGCTGCTGGCCGCAACGTCACGACGTAAAGGCCCGATGCGGGTCCTCGACATCGGCTGTGGCAACGGCCCGCAGACGATCTGCCTGGCACAGCACGTGGATGGCTCGATCCTGGCGGTGGACAACCACCAGCCCTTTCTGGACGAGTTGCTGAAGCGCGCCGCGGCGGCCGGTGTGACCGCGAAGATTCAGGTTCTATTGAAGGACATGCATACCCTGGCGCAAGACGACGGGCCCTTTGACCTGGTCTGGTCGGAAGGCGCGCTCTTTGTCATGGGTTTTCGCGCGGGGCTTACCACCTGCCATGCGCTGCTGGCGCCGGGTGGCGGCTTGGCGGTCAGCGACATCGCCTGGCTAAGGCCCGACGTCCCGGCCGAGTGCCGGCAGTTCTTCGCTGGGGTGTATCCGGCCATGACCGGTATCGCGGAGAACCTGGCGACGATCGAGGCCTGCGGGTATGAGTTACTTGACCACTTCACTGAGCCGGAATCGGCTTGGTGGGAGCCCTTATATCACCCGCTCGAAGAGCGACTCGGCGTGCTGCAAGAGTCGTGCGCGGCCGATGCGGAGAAACGGGCGTTGAGCGAGGCCATCGCGACGGAGATCGACATCTATCGCCGATACGCCGAGTTCTATGGCAACGTATTCTATGTGATGCGGCGACGCTGACCGACGGCCCTCAGAGGCCACAGGCACACACGTTCATCTACAGCAAGACCTCGTGGGCTGGGCTCACGGGGTTTTGTCGTTTCCGCCGGACAGACTCACCCGATAGCAACTCCTGCGGTCATGGCCTGCCCCTGTGCGGCGACAGACGCGGACGGGCGGTGATCGTGCCTTCGTGTGTCCACGTCGTGACGAATGGGTTGATCTGGGCGAGGACATGGGCTACACTGCAACCAGTCCTGCATTTGGGGATAATACGATTTGGCTGGATTACGAGGCATATCTCGTTCGCTATCAGAGGCCGCGATGGTCGGCTGTCTGGGTTTGTTAGCCGTGCTGCTGCTCGACGGTGCATCAGCAGCGGTCGCAGCGGCCAATGGCTCCACCGATGTGCCGGCCTTGAGCCCACCCACCCGCGCGTGGTTCCCCAAGGCCCCGCCGCTTCCGCCTGCAACCAGCAACCGAGCGGAGGTCTCAACCGTCGAGGAGCTTATCCGGGCCGTTGAAGGCGCCGAGCCAGGCCAGACGATTCTGGTCGCCGAGGGTCATTACCTGCTGCCGCGCTACATCGAGATTCGCGCCGATGGCGTGACCTTGCGTGGGGCCTCGGGCCGGCGCGAGCGGGTTGTCCTCGACGGCGCCCGCAGCATGCACGGCGAACTCCTCGGCTTCCGGGGCTGTTCAGACGTGACAGTCGCCGATCTGACGATTCAGAACATTCGGTACAACGGGTTTAAGGTCAACTCCG
>Ga0209312_1000732_pt1 | contig 27232 bp, 14 predicted proteins | sample BioC13SIPDNA_4_FD_185744 | JGI IMG/M metagenome (GOLD analysis project Ga0209312, IMG submission 185744) | Anaerobic biogas reactor microbial communites from Washington, USA - Biogas_R1_B C13 SIP DNA (SPAdes) (version 2) | ecosystem: Engineered > Bioreactor > Anaerobic > Unclassified | place... | reverse complement strand
CGACGCGCTGCCTGGCTTCGTCACGGCGCACTTCGTCCACGTCGCAGACGGCCAGCACCTGGATCTCCGAGTCACCGGCCAACCGATGCAGATGGCCCCGGCCCATGCACCCGTGCCCGATCAGACCGACATTGATCCGCTCGCTCGGGGCGGCGTTGCCTTGCGCGCCCCAGACCGAGGACGAAACGATCCACGGAAATGCGATCGCGCCGGAAACGGCTGCTGTTCGTTGGATGAACTGACGGCGTGAACATCGTTCGATATGTCTGTCTTGTGTCATATGGCTATACCTCAGGTCGGCTTGGCTACAGCCTTGTCGAAAGCCTCGATCGTCCGCTCCAATTCGTCGTCGCCGGACTCGACGCAGAAGATCACGGGACCTTGCTCGTACCGACGCGTCTCGTCGAGAAGCGAATGGATACCTTGGGCGCGCGCGGCCTCGTCCAAGCTGACGATCTGGGGGAGTTTGCCTTCTGGTGCAATCCTCGTCCCTGGTGCGACGACAGCCTCGATGCCCATCTTTCGGGCAAATTCGACGATTTTCAGTTGGCCCGCGCTGTCGGAGGGCATCGCGTCCACGTGATAGGTGAGCAAGCGGACGCTTGCGGCATCCAGCTTGAGTCGAATCTGCTGCATCTCCTCGGCGGTCAGTCGGTCGTGGAACTTCTTGGGGATATCTCGACTGATCTTCTGTCGATTGCTGCCGCCGACGTACAACATACCCAGTCGGCTGGCCTTGTCGACGGTCTCGAAGAACGTCGATTCCCCAGGCTCGGCGGCCACGAGATTCAGTCGCCAGCCGAGTCGCTCCTGGGCGCGAACGGCCGGGGTGAGCTTGGCGCTGGGCGTCGTCGGGGCCGGCAGGTCGCCGAGGGCAAACTGCGTGGCCGCGAGGTAGAACCGCAGCATTCTCGGGTCCCAGAAGACCGAGGGATGGTGCGCAATGGTGCAGTAGAAGACGCGCCCTCGCCCATACTGGCGCACCCAGGCCAGCGCGTAATCGTCGTCGGCCCGCACGACGGCCCCGTAGGACGGCTGCTGTTGCATGTCGGTCCTGGCGGTGTCAATGCTCATGAGCACACGAACGCGGTGGCGCGAGTACGGCTCGTGGACGCGGAAGAACTCGTCGCGGTAGTCGAAGTCCTGCCCGGCGAAGACCCGATTCACCGGATGGGCCGGATCGTCGAGCTTGATGAAGACGTGCTCGTCGTTTGCCTTGTGGTTGGCGCCGCGCGCGCCGAGCATGATGCCGAACTCGGGCCAGTCCTCGATCGCGCCGGGCCACTTCGTAAAGGCGACGGAGGTGCCGTGAACGCCCATCAGGCCGCCGCCGCTGTAGACGAACTCGATCAGGCTCTGCCTCAGAGCGGGGTCCTCGAAGCAATTGCCCACCGTGTTGTTGAAGAACACCGCGTCAAACTGTCGCAGACTGGCCGGCTCGAATACGGCTGGGTCCCTGCTGACCACCGTTTCGAACGCGCCGGTCTTCTTGCCCATTAGTGTGAACGCAGTGTTTGCGGTGGGTATGGAGGCGTGGCCGCCATAGTTGACATTCAGGTCGAAAATCAGCAACTTGCGAGGGCGCAGCGGCGCGGCCGGCGCAGCGGCGGGAATCGCTCGTTCGATGCGCTGTCGATCGTCCGGATCTCCTCCGGCTTGCGGCTGCCCCATGACCCGCTCAAGCCCCGATGCAGCAAGCACACCGGCCGTTGCCGCCGTTCGACCGAGGAACGTTCGTCGAGTGACAGGTCCCCTGGGCATCGTCTCTTCTTTCATTCTGTGTCTCCCATTGAAGTCCGCAGGACAGGAACCGCCATGGGCAGGTCGGAACCTCCCAACCAATGTAGCGAATACGAACTGGCGGAGCAACGGCATTGTCAAGAACCGTTGTGCAACGACCCGCAGCGACCCTTGCCCGGATCCCCTGTGTGGAGAGGGCGGCGGCCGGAGCCGTCACATCCGCCAGGGCGAGCGCATCGCACGCCTCAGCATGCGATCCGCCTCGCCGTCGTTTACGAAACGCTCCGTCGCAGCATCCCATTTCACGGCCCGCCCCAGACGGGCCGAGATATCCACCAGATTGCACGTGGTGGTGGCCTGATGCCCCACGGCGGCACAAGCAGCGGCCGGCTGGCGGCTCTTGATGCAGTCCAGAAAGTTGCGATGGTGTCCCGGGCTGGCATACAGATGAATCTCATCAGGTCCGATGACGGATTTTGACACGTCCACGGGGTTGGCGCTGAGGGTTCCGGCGCCCGTGATGTGGATCCAGCCGTCGGTCCCCACGAAACGGATCCCGTCGGGATGGGGATGCCCCTCACTGCTGTAGCTCATCCGCACGCCGTTCTCATACAGCACCTCTGACTGCCAGGCAATCGCATCGTCGACCAGACCGTCGGCAGGTAGATCGGCCGCTGTGGTGTGTACCTCCACAGGCTTGACGTCATCGCCGATGCCCCACTGTGCGATATCAACGAAGTGCACGCCGTTGCCGCTGATGAAGCCGGTCGTGTAGTCGGAGATGTAGTACCAGTAGCACACCTCGTTGCCACGGGCGACCCGCTGCGGCGAAAATGGCTTCACCGGAGCGGGGCCCAACCACAGGTCGTAGTCAAACCCCTCCGGTATCGGAACCGCCGGAAAATTCCTGCCCACCTCTACACCGGCGTTGATCCCGATGATGCCGACCTCCACGTGCGTCAATCGCCCGATCCGTCCGTTGCGAACCAGCTCACAAGCGTATCGATACGCCGCGCCGGAACGACGCTGCAGGCCTGTTTGAAGCACCCGCCCATATCTTGCAGCGGTCTCGACCACGCATCGGCCCTCGCCGACGGTAAACGTCAGCGGCTTCTCCACGTAGACGTCCTTTCCCGTTTGCATCGCCGCAACAGCCAGCATTCCATGCCAATGGTCCGGCGTCGCAATACAGACCGCATCGATATCCTGACGCGCCAGCAGGTCGCGAAAGTCGCGGTAGTCGACGCACACATTGCTGCTGTAGGCCTGATTGATGCGATCGCGAAAAGCCTGACGTCTGCTCGCGACCGGATCGCAGACCGCAACGATACGCACATCCTCCTCAGCCAGAAAGGTCTCGCGGTGGTGACCGCTGATATTGCCGGCGCCGATCAAACCCAGCGCGATGCGATCGCTTGGCGCAACGGTTCGCTCACAACCAAGTGTGGACGACGGACCAACATACGAGAAGAACGCTGCATTCGCCCAACCAACCGCAGCCATCCGAAGAAACCCACGTCGCGTCATTCCGGCAGGTGATCGACCACAGGGATCAGAAATCCTGGTCGAGGTTCGCTGTTTTGGGTCCATTTGACACCTCCCTCGCCAAGATGGCACAATTGAAGCATTCTTCGGCAGCGTCATCGAACTGCCCCTTCGAGACACTTTGCAGATGTCCGAGATCGAGCACCACGCTCTTGCCGGCCCATTGTTCCCGAGGGAGACGGACAGTCACCAGACTGAGACTCTCGCTCTTGTTCCATGTGGCAACCCAGTCGTCCGTCCGACCCTCAATGCAGGCATTCAGCCGTATCTCCAGCTTGTCGTGTGTGCGTGAAGGGTCGCATACGGCAATCGTTTCTATTCGATTGCCACATTGCCTGGCCATCAAAATACAGGGCCTGTCCACGGACAAATGAAGGCCCTCTGCCAGGTCGATCGCGCCGGCCTGGTAGAACACAATCTGGGTCATACCGAGGCCTTCATGGCGGACAGCCTGCAACACGGTGGTATTCGAGAGGATCGTCACCGGCAGTGCTTTGCGATAGTCCTCGACCGCCGACAGGTCCAGTCCGGGAACGACAACATACTGATACCCACTATTGCGCGGCCTCGCCCCATGATCGAGCCATAGCGCAAACACCTCGGCACGGATCTCTCGATCGGATGCCCCTGCCTGATGGCTGATCTGCCGCCAACTTCCCGTGGAGATGGCGTTGCGTATGTGTACCTCATCGGCCGAAGGAAAGATATACGCCACCTCGTCGTGATGCACCCAGGACACTCCTTTGACGGTGTGCTCACCTCGCTCAAGGGTGGCCATCGCGCCGTCGCGCCCAACGGAGATACTCCCCACCCGATGGCGCTGGCTGACGGTCGTGTTGACGGGACCGTCGGCTTCGGCCGTGATGCCACTGCCCAGGCACACATACTCGTCATCGAAAAAGAACCACGCCTTGCGGGCTTTCAGCGGATCGTGAGGACTCTCAAAGTCAAAGGCGGCCGCACCGTATTGCCCGTCGGTCACACCTCCGACAAACGTCGTTCGCCCTTTCCTGGCGATCTGGTTCCAATGCGGCAGTTCGGGCTTCTGAACGACGGTGGTGCCGGGAATCCGCTGCCAATCCCATACGGGGAAGATCTGAACATACTCCTGCGCCGTCCTCGTCAGGAAATTGGAGCCATCGGCATAATGGTGGTTCTTCAGACCCTCTTCATTGTGAGGGTATTCCATGTTGTGGTTCCGCGCCGAGTGCATGCGAACGGAGGCGAACCAATCGGGCCGCTGGTGGATGAAATATTCGGAGTGCCAGAAGAAACTGCTGTAGCGAAGGTCGGGTTTCCTCTGGCCGCGACGGATCTCCGCGATGGCCTTCAGCTCCTCGCGGCGGTAATGGGAGACTCGATACAGGTCTTCCGCCATCTGCGGGCCTGCCGGACTCAAGGCTCCTGTACGCGATACTTCCCTGTTTCGTGCCCCAGGGTCCGGATATCGGCCATACGCCATCGACCGACACACCCCGTCGAGGAAGAAATCGACGAGCAATTCCGTCGCCGGTCTGGGAAACGAGAATCGCGTGCCCTCGATAAACTGCGCCCAGATCGCGAACTGGCTGGGAAGGTACATGCCATAAGAGAGGGTCGATATGACGTTGTCATGGCGATGGTGGTGGCTCAGGTCGGGTTTCAATCCACGCTCCGTGGTCGTCTTCATTTCGGAGGCGATGATCCCCACAACCTCCTCCAGGACGGCGGTATCGCGCATGAACACGCCCCGCTTGCCCCAGATCGTGGCCACGCGGATCAGGTCGCCGCCGGGCCGGGCGCCCGCCGATTGCATGTGCGCGCGGCCGGCGATCTCTAACCCCTCCCGCCTCTGGGTCTCCGTCAGTTCGGTATCCATCGTCAGCATCAGGTTGACAATCGACAGAGGAGTCCCCATGTCGTTCCACCACCAGTTCTCGCAGCGGAAATCGTGCTCGATCCAGAAATCGAAGGCCGAATGGACCGCCTTCTTCAGATCCTGGTTGCCCGTGAAGCGGTTGCCCGGCTTCTTATAGGCCCTGGCCATGTGGAGCATGTTGTTGAGGTGCTCGGAATGCTGGAACCCCGTGCGAGACACGTCTTCGTAGTCGATATCAGGCCAATGGCCCTGGGGACTGATCGTGTTCAGCATCCTCTTGACGCGGTCTTCATCCACGCCGGCTCTCATCACATAGGCTATGACTCTGTCCCGCACAATCTCAAGGTCGGAATCGATCCCGCCGGCTTCGGCTTCGCACCGTGCGACCGGTAGAAAACAGACCGAAAGAAGAAGGAACGTGCCGCCTGACAGACGAAGAGGACTCTTGTGTTTCATAATCCGTCCATTTCAAGAACAGTGAGTCATCGCACCACGACGCGCGAAGTCCTTGACCCGGAGGTACAAGTTCGGCACGTGCTGGGGAGTGATCCGCTCCGACGGCCCAGGTCCCCTGTGCAGGATCCCATCCATACCAGAGGTGTCAACATATCCGTAGCCCTTCCTTCATCCATCGGATACCGTCACAGACACCTCGCCCGACCGAGGGACACGAATCACCCGGATGCCCCGAAAGACCTGGCCGTCCGGGTTCGACGCCTGAATCTCAAGAAGCTGCACGCCCGCCGTCAGCCCTTCAGGAAGTTGAGCCGTCCAGAGATGCCGACAGGTGCCCGGTTGCGGAGGATCGCGCCAGGGCCGCTCCGCGACGCGATCGCTTCGGGCCCGGTAGGCAACGAAGACCGGATCGGTCTGCAACGTGCGCTCCATCGGCCACCACGTTCCTTCACGACCGACCCGCATCTTGACGTCAGCATCGGGCCACGCATTGAAGATGTTGGCAAAGACCGCTTGGGGTTCGTCACCGTCGGCGGACGGCGTCTCCGATACCTGAATGTGCATCTGAAAATCCGCCGGCCGGCGAAAGACCTTGTAACGGTGACGATACGTGTTGCCCTTGATTGTCAGGATGCCGTAGCCATTCGGTGTTCCATCCGCCATCATGGTCGGCGGAACGCCGTATTCATCCGGCGGGCCCGACCACCACGCCCCGCAGATCGTGCCGTGAATGATATGGTGATGGGGCCGGCTGCTTCGCCAGCCGTTCGTTTCGTCGAGGAACCAATGCTTATGAGAGTGCGTATGGGCGGCGAAAGAGAGGGTGTAAGGACGGTCTTCGATGATCCGATAGAACGCTTCGAGTTCCCCGTCGTTCCAGCGAGTCGAGTCAACAAAGGGGATGTGCATCAGAAAGACGACCAGCGTGTCTCTGGACACGTGGGCAAGATTGTTGGCGATGAAGCTGCGTTGGTCTTCGTGCAAACCACCCAGATAGTGGCGGCGTTCTTCCCCTTCGTGCCAGGTGACCGTATTGAGCACCACGAAGTGGGCCGGACCGTAATCGAAGGCGTAGTAGCTCGGACCATACATCCGCTGGAAAGTCTCGAAGCTCTGCGAGACATGCGGCGCATCGTAATTGCTGTCGTGATTGCCCAGGACATTGATCCACGGCAGGCCGATCTGTGCGATGGCCGCGTTGAGCGGTTCGAACGAGTTCAGGTCGTCAAACGCAATATCGCCCAACGAGATGCCAAAGGCCGCTGTCTTGTGAATGCCCTCGGCGACAAGCTCTTCGACGACGTCCTGAATCGCATAATCGATTTCCTCGATGTTTCGCGGCTGAGGATCGCCGAAGACAACTACGCTGAACTCATCGGGCTCCTTGGCCGGCGTCAGAGGAAAGTCCACGGACGCGGGCAGCGGACCCGTGGGTGCGACTCCGGCGAATCGCGTCGCCGCCGAGCCGTTCGGGCGGTGCAGGTAATAGAACTGCGGCAGATTCTCGTTGTTTCGCGGCACCTGATAGTCACGCGGCTTGATGACGAAAACCTCCGCCTCACCGTCGATCCCGAGCACATAGCGGCCATTGGCATCCGTCAGGACGACGTCGCGGCCGTTGCTGACCCGCACGCTCTCCAGGGGACAATCGCCTTCGTCGAAAACACCCGAGGCATTCTTGTCGGCAAAGACCCTCCCTGTGACGGTCTGACGGCCCTTTGCGTCCTGCGGGGATCCTTCCAGCCCTTCACCCGCGACCAGCGGTCCCGACAGTCCCCCTACACCAAGAATGCAGATCAGAATTTGCAGAGTCGGATTCACACGCGTCCTATTCGATCGCATGACAGAACTCCAAAATCATCGTCATCGTTCACCGCGGCGGCCGCCCTGCTCTCGTCAGACCCTTGCCCAGGCCAGGCAGCACGTCGTGGGCTTCCTGTGGCCCGTAATTGAATACGGTGAAGCCGCCCGTCCTGAGCCTTCTCGTAATCTCGATCTGCTCGATGAGCTTGGCCACGTCCGTCGGGTCTTTCCACACGCTCAGGCCGATTCCCGGATAGCAGGGAACACGACCGGCCCAGTCAAGCTGGTTCACGACGGCGCGTTCGAAGGTGACACTGGAGGAGAAGTAATCCATGGGACAGACAAAATCGAGATAGCCCTTTTCGCACCAGAGCTTCCAGTCCTGTCCCACCCCGTCGCGATCGACGGGCCAGTTGCCGAAGACGGCGGCAGAGATCTGGATCCGGGGCCGGAGCTGGGGGGCCTGCGCCGCCACCTCCGCCACGACATGGGTAATCTGCCGGCGCCGAAAATCGAGCCACTCCGCCGCGAGTTGCGGATCCTCTCGAACGTCGGAAGGCCACGTCTCGATCTTTCTGCCCATAGCCTCTTCGAAGCGTCGGCGGCATCCCTCGCAGAAGCACCCGTCCCTGCCCGGGTAGCGGATGTAGTCGAAGTGCAGCCCGTCCACATCGTACCGGCGGGCCACCTCCAGCATGGATGCGATCTCAAGTGCCTGGTTCTCCGGATGGGACGGACACAGCCACCGCTCGTTGACCGAGCCGTCATAACTGACCTGCACCCGGCCCTGCGAACGCATCGTCTCGACAAATGCCTCGTCCGTAGCCGAGCCCATGTTGTAGTTCACCTTCCAGACGTGGCAGTGCACGCCATACCGCCTGCAGGCGGCCAGGCAAAGCTCGATCTGATCCCCTCTGTCCTCAAGGTCTCTGTAGGCGGGAAGGACTTCACTGCGGTAGAACGCGATGCCCGCCCACAGCATATTGGGCAAGATCGCGGTGAAGCCGTTGTCCGCCAGACGTTTGATCGCCTCATCCCAGTCCATCCCCGCGACACCGAAAGTGCTATGACACCAGAAGGCCCGATGCTCGCCGGGCAAAGGCTGCTGCGCAAGGCAGTAGGCTTCGAGCAAGGCCCGACGTGATTCCTCCGCGGCGGCAATCGCTTCCGGAGACTTTCCTTCGGACAGAAGCAAGCGCCCCTGGCGACGCGACTGCTCCGCTCGCGCCAGCGCTGCACCGGCACGTCCACCGTCCGAATCCAGCCGGGCGATAGCCTGCGTTGCCGACTCATAGCCGTCGTACGGACCGAATCGACCGATCTGATCGAACGTCCCCTGCACCGCCTCGGACCACAATGACGGAACCAGATGTCCCATCATTGCAAGAAGCAGTTGCAGCTTGTTCGCCATATCATCCGACTGCAGCACGTGCGTCAGGTAGATGCACCTGGCGCCGGCGACGATCGCGGGTTTCCCCGTGGAGTCCCCCTGACTCGTGTGCCACCACGCGGCCACATGCGCGTCCGGACCGGCAGGCCGAGCCTCCTGGATATTCCATGACGCCTGGCGCGTCATTGCAGGCATGTTTCCCAGCGCCTGCGTGCTCGGCCGGATCGAGGCGAAGTAGCCGGCGTACGGCTGACGCACATGCCCGCCGATCTGAATCCCCGCCAGAGAGGCAAGCTTCCGTGGCAGGTGATAGCAGGCAAGCAGCGTCCCGTCCGCCTCCAGGAAGGTGGCAATCTCGTCGGCTACTTCATCCGGCATGGCCGGGTTGTGCGGAAGGACGACCAGCTTTGCCTGGCGAAGTCTCTCTGCTGTGACATCCCGATCGCTCAGGACCAGATGCGCCAGATTCGCACGATCGAGCAGATTCGCCATGATGCTCGTGTATTCGCGAACCGCCCCCATCTCGGCGTCAGCGTACTCGGCGGCAGAATCGCCCCGCACGACGACAATCTTCGCCCCCCTGCCGAACATCGCGAAATCGGCGACATGGAACTGCGTATCCCGGTCCTGACCGCGCCAGGCGGAGATGCGCAGGGTGTCGATCTTCGACCATCCTGCCGGATGGCCTTCAACGTCCATATCTGCCTTGGAGACTTGGACTGGCACCCACTGTCCGGAAGCCGGGGCGTCGAAGACACCTCGATACCAGCCATTGCCGCTACGCAAGTAGAGACTGAAGTGCGCAACGGCCGAGGCATCGGAACAGTAGAACAAGAACCGCACACCCCGGCACATGGCAAGATCCTGCCGAACGGGATGGTCCCACGACGCACGCTCGACGTCGGTCCCCTGGAAATTGCAGGGCATCCTGAAAGCATCCTTGCCAGCGACGTTCGTCACCGAAACAGCCTGGCTGCCAACCATCGGGACCCACGCGCGGGCGTCGTCTGCGCTGGTACATGAGAATCCCTCCAGAGACTTGAATGACCGGCCTTCCTCGGCACTCAGGGGCGGCGCCATGCCGAGCAACCACAAAACACCAAAGGCCAGTGCTCTTGTCCGAATGGATGAGAACATCATCAATCCCTCGATACCCAGATATCGATTCTCACCCGGATCGTTGCGATCCGGAACACCTCAGAGGCAGGGGAAATCGTCACAGGTTGCTCTGCGGTGCGCGATCCAGGCCGCATCATCACTGTTGCCTCCTGTTGCAGGAAAGCCCGCACCACCGATATGGGGGTGCGGGCTTTGTCCTGGAGATATCGGTCCGTTGGTTCGGTGGTTCTACTTCCTCGTCGTAGCAGCCAGCATGCCCTTCATGGCGGCAACCTTGACGTGCGCGGGCTGGTCGCCACTATTGAGCTCTCTGTACAACGCCAATGCCTCAGCCCTCTTGCCGTCCGCCAGCAACCGCTCGGCACAGACCAGACAGGCGTCGGCCACCGGGATCTTCATATTGGCGGGCGCCTTCTTCGCAAACGCGCTCAGTTCGCCGGCGGCCGCCGGCGTGCCGATCAGACCCAGCGATTGCGCCGCCGCCTGCGCGGTTTGAATGTCGGAGTCACCGAGCAGCCCCGAGATGGTCTTGATGCTCTTGGCATCACGGCGTACGCCCAGCGATCCGATCATGCCCGGCTTGAGCTTGCCGCTGACCTTCGGCAGCGCGTCCCGCATCGCCTCGGCCGCCTTCTCGTCCGGAATACGCTCCAGGGCGTAGCGCGCGATGTGCGAGGTCTCCTGTGCCGGCAGGAGAGCAGCGAGGGCCTCGACCGACTGGCTCGTGCCCACGACCTTCAGCTTGCGGCACACGTAGTCCTGCGCCGACCGCGAAAGGCCGCCGGCAAGGGCGTCCACCAGGCGCTTTTCCAAAATTCTGCGTGCGGCTGGATCGCCGTGCGAAGCGATGATGGCCTGATCGATCGGCTTTAAGGCGTTGCGGTCTGAGCCCCAGTCGTAGGTCTTCAGCGTTTCGAATGCCGTATCTACCGCGGCCGAACCCGTCTGGGCCATCGCCCTGCCAGCCGCGATCGCAACCGCTCCAACCGCCACGCCCATTGTTGTGCCTTCTTTGTTCGTCATAATCAAGTCTCCTTGTCGCAACGGTTGCGTTCTTAAATCACCCAGGGTTCTCTTCGCGCCACGTCGACAAGGCGGTTGGCTTCGTCGTCGTTCACAAACTGCTGCTGGGCCGTGTCCCATTTCAGGGACCGTTCCAGCTCGTAGGCGATGAGGAACAGATGGCATACGGTTGCGGTGTGGATCGCGTATTCGACATCGCGGAACGGTTTACCACGTGTTTTGACACAATCGATGAAGTCGCCGTAAATACCGCCGGTCCCGGCGTAACTGGGAACCGGCTTCGCAGGGAGCGGATCGCCCGTGAAGTCCACGTCCATATTGCCGCGTCCGGGATAGTTGTGGTGCAACAGTTTGCCGTTCGGAAAACGGCAGGTCGCGAACTTGCGGCCGTTTTCATGATGGAAGATAACCTCTTCCGGCTCCATCTCCCGTACATCGATGGCGAACGTCGCCCCGCCGAAATGATGGGCGCCCCAGTCGGTCATGCCGCCGCCGGAGTAGTCCTTGAACGACCGCCAACTCGTGCCGTCGATGTTGTAGCTGCCGCTGCACCGGTGCGGATGGTACGGCGCCCAGGGAGCCGGGCCAAGCCACATGTTCCAGTCGAAGCCGTCGGGGATCGGCTCGCCCGGCTTGTTGCAGTCCGTCGGCAACGGACCGACATTGACGTTGATCGACTTGACAATGCCTTTGCTCCCGCTCCAGCAGGCGTCGACCGTGCCCCGGTAATCCTCGAGCACGCGCTGGCTGCCCCCGGAGACGACTCGACTGTAGCGCCGGGCGGCATCGATCATCAGCTTGCCTTCGCGAAGCGTCTTGGTCTCCGGCTTCTGACAGTAGATGTCTTTTCCGTTGCGGCATGCCTCGAGCACGATGATCGCGTGCCAGTGGTCCGGCGTAGCGCAATGCACCGCGTCGATGTCACCCCGCGCCAGCACCTCATGGAAATGGTGATAGGCCTTGCAGTCCTTGTTGCCGTACTTCTCGTTCACACGGTTCATCTGGCTGTCGCGGACATCCCGCTTCACGTCGCAGACAGCGACGTACTGGACATCGTCCCGACCGAGAAACGAACCCAGGTCGCCCCGGCCCATGTTGCCGATGCCGATGCCGGCCATCACGATGCGGTTGCTCGGCGCCACGGCGCCGGCATTGCCCATCGCAGACGCCGGAATCAGGTAGGGAAATGCCACCGAGGCCGCCGTTGCCTTTAGAAACCTTCTTCGACCGGCAGATACGCCCCGGTCATTCACTGGTTCTCTCTTGTGGTTTGCCACGTGTTGGTCCTTTCCTGGGGTCGGTGTGGATGGTTGCCTTGCGTTGTATCGGTTCTGAATCTCACGTGCGTGTTTCAGCGTTTCTCGTCAACACAATCAACGCATGCGACTGTCTTCCGCATGCTCCCGACAATCCTACGAAATATGCCCCGTACGATCAAGGAATATAAACTCCTGGTCCAAGCGCCCGTCCGGATTCCGCTTGAACGGTCCACGTCGGATTAAACGCAGCGGAGTCCTTGCGAACCAGCCGTTTCATTCCATGGACCGGACTACTTCATAAAGAACTGCGCCGGCCGGCGCAAGTGTGTCGGCGATGGTGGCCCGTCCATTCTCAAACCGGCCCATTTCCTTGCGGCTTCCGGCACATCGCTTGTATATTTGTCCCTGGGCGGGCAGCCCGTGTTCTTCGCGGCTGAGGGTGCAACGTATTTCGTGGTCCACATCGGCAATGTTGGCGAGGACGACCGCGACACCGCCGTCGTCGGCGCGCCAGGCGCCCGCCAGGTACTGGGGCACGCGTTTGCGGTATTCCTGAACGGCCCCCTGCTGGCCGGCATAGATGGACAGACGCGACATATCGATCTCCATCTCGGGAATGTCCATGCGCGGGGGTCGCACGAACGTGCCATGCAACAGATAAGGCAGGGCCGCCTGCCGCAGTTGGACCAGTCGCCTCAGATAGGCCAGGTCGGCCTCGCGCTCGACCAGGTGTTCCGGCAGGAAGTTCGAAAGACAGGGCTGCTGCCCCCAGACAAAGCTGCGCGCCTGTTCCAGGCGAAACTGGTAGCGGAACTTCTCGTCGAGCAACTGCAGGGGCTGCTGCGGGGCAGATTCCTTGGGCCAGAGCGGATCGTACGGCGGCCGCGTCAGAGATGCGTAATTGCCGTAGAGAGCGACGTAGCCGTGATAGACAGCATGGAAGAATGGGATCGGTTCCCACAGGCCCGGCGCTGCGTACCGCTCCTGGCTGACTTGCAGGCTCAACATCAGGTCGAGATGGCCCAGCCATGCCTCGCCGCAACCCTCGCCCGCCAAGCCAATGCCGGGACATCGCCGGCGGATATCCGATTCCAGGGCGCGAAACCCTTCCATCCAGTATGTACCGCCGCCGGGCGGGTGCCCATGTTCGGTGTCATAACAGACCAGACTCGAACAGGCCTGGTCCATGTAGATGCCGCTGACGCCAAGATCGTTGTATACGGTTTCGGACAGACCGGCGTACGTGTCGCGCCAGAACGCCGTACCCATACACATGGACGCCATGGGCGACCGTGTGAAGGTGTTGTACACCTCCGGCTGGATCGTGCCGTCCGGCTTCTTGACGGCGTAGCGCTCTGCCTGCCGGGAGTCCCAGCTCTCCGCGGTCATGCCCCAGAGCCGCTGGTTCATGTACACGATGGGATTCAGTCCTTTCTGACGGGCCTGGCGCACAGCCAGGCGAAAGGCGTCCGTCCCCTCGCGCGGCGGCAGGTACTCCGGGAAGTTGACATCGTAGGCGCAGCCATGCCACCAATGCCAGAACACGCTGACCGGCACACCGAGATAATCCTGCATGGCGGCGGCCGGGAGCAACACGCCGTCGGAGTGTCCACGATTCCAGACCCAGAATCCTGTCTTTGTGACCCAATCCGGTGTGCGGCCTCGCTTCAGGCGGCTTTCCGTCGCCCAAGGCTGCTGCAGTGCCCAGTCACGATACCGCTGGGCCACGGTGATCCAGTCGCCCTCAAACAGGCCAACCAGCACGTCGTAGCCCGGCTCGTAGACCGTCTTCGCCGCCGGATCGGCACCCGGGAAGTGGCAGACCTCCAGGCTGACGCCGCCCTGCACGTCGCCGAACGCCGCGAAGCTCTTGCTGCGCGCCTCGATATCGTCGGCGGCAAGGTACAGGCCCGGGCCGTTCTCGCGATAGAATGCCATGCACTGCATGGACAGGATGCCGGGATAGGCAAATTCGCGCCGATGGGCCCGGCCCGGCGAAGGAGAGAGGATCTGCCTGGCCTGCGTCGTCTTCTCGCCCATCCAGTTGGGCACGGCGAGCACCTCCGATTCCTGCGGCGCGATGGGACCGATGCGAGGGAAACGCACCACCAAGGGAACGACCCCGTCCAGGCCCTGCACGGCGATGGAGAAACGGCTCGCCCGGACCGCAGGGTCAAAGCGGACATCGACAGACACGCACAGATCGGGCATGGTGTCCCGACCGAACCCGCTCCACGCAAGACGCAATTGATGCGAATCGTGTTCATCACGGTGATAGTCGAGCTGCTGGGCATGTTCGGGTGATAGCGTGCCGCCGGCCTGCTCGGGCAGTTCCAATATCCAGAGACTGCCGAAGCGGTCCCTGGCAATGTGGTCGTGCCCCGCATGCTTGTCGAGCAAAGACACAAGACATCCCTGCGCTCGGTCGAAACGCAAGGCAACCTCCGAAGCGTCCACGGAGGAAGCCGAAGCACCGGCACCGAGGCACAGCATCGCCAGAGCAACGATCCACCATAGTCCACGCAGACACCTGCCAGGAAGGCTCCTCACGATGTACATCTCCAAGAGGCATTCCCTTTCAAGAACAATCGCATACGACAGCCCTGCAGTTGCCTGTACGATCCGGCCCCTCGTTTTCCGCTCGCCATTGCAGCAGGGAAGGTCCCTGTCCGAACTCGTCATGAACAGCACCTTCCCGATGGGCCATGACCCGCCGTATTCACTGAACCAAGTATCGGGATCGACCCGGCACCCGTCAAGAGGCCCGTCAGAGTGTATCTGGGACGCCGAAGGCCGTGGAAACCACAATCCGGCCCCCCTCCGGCCGGATTTGGCCTTCCTCCCAACTCGAAACAGCGAATGTAGCCGAGCAAGTTGTTGCTCCAAGCCATGGAATCTGATACAAATGGAGTTGGTCGGGAAGGTTCCTTCGGGAACCGGGCGTCGTATCAGAGTCGTCAAGAGCACCGCTCTCCAGACGGCCAGGCGGGCCCCAACCGACAGGAGACCGTCTTCAATGTGTTCTGCCTCGCACGAAAGCAGGACCGGGGGCGCAGGCTGCGGAGCTTCTTCGCGTCGGGGGGAGTCCCCACTCATTCTATCACTCGCATATCTGCCGGAGGATACGTACCTGAGTCTGACCATCATCTGAAGGAGGAAGACCATGTGTAAGAGACGAGTTTGGCGTGTGGTTCTATTGGTTGTGCTGGGGTCGGCCGCGACCGCGATGGCCTTTGATGCAGGACTTCAACCTGAACTTGTCGGATGGTGGCCCTTTGATGAGGACTCCGGGACCACCGCCTACGACCGGAGCGGCAACGGAAACCATGGCACCCTCAACAATGGGCCAGTGTGGGCGACCGGAATCGTAGCGGGAGCGCTGCAATTCGATGGAACGGATGATCATGTTGTGGCGGGGACTACGGGAAGGCCGAGCGACACATTCAGTTTCGGGGCGTGGCTGAAGACATCGGCGACCCACGAACTGGATGCGCAGGCCTCATCCGGGACCGTCGGGGTGAACAACCAGAGGTACGCATTCGATCCGAGCCATGGAGGAGATCAGAACGCAGGTGCGGGATTGTCCGTCGGAACCAACGGCGTGGCCGTCTACGAGCACGGAGGTGACTATATGCCTGCCACGGCAGCATATCCGACCGAGTTGGGAGATGAGTGGAACCACGTCATGGTGGTCTACGCAAACAAGCAGCCCACGATCTTCCTGAACGGCGTCGCTGTACATACAGGCGTCCAGTCACCCAGACAGGTCGTGTCTGCGCCGTTTCAATTTGGCGGCATGGCATATGGCTACTTCCAGGGCCTGATGGATGAGGTTCGCATCTACAGCCGGGCGCTGTCACCGCAGGAGGTCCGGATCGTCATGACCGGCTACGCCGGAAAGACAGCGTTCAATCCGCAGCCCGCTGAGGAGGCTGTCGATGTGCCGAGGGATGTGGTCTTGAGTTGGGACCCCGCCAAGACTGCCACGACGCGCGATGTCTACTTTGGAACCGTCTTTGACGATGTGAACGATGCCAGTCGGTCCAACCCGTTGGGCGTGCTCGTCAGCCAAGGCCAGACGGAGACGGCATACGCCCCGGCCGATACCCTCGACTTCGAGACAGTCTACTACTGGCGGATCGATGAGGTCAATGCGCCGCCTGACGGGACGGTCTTCAAGGGCGATGTCTGGAGCTTCACCACTGAACCCATCGCCTACCCGATCGAGAGTGTCATCGCGACCAGCAACGGGATTTCGGATCAAGCATATCTGCCGGAACGGACGATTGATGGTTCAGGTCTCAACGAAGATGGACAGCACTCCGTCGAGAGCACCGACATGTGGCTGGCCTCCCCGCCCGTCGGCGAAGCTCTGTACGTCCAATACGAGTTCGATCGAATCTACAAGCTCCACGAGCTTCAGGTCTGGAACTACAACGTGCAGTTCGAGCCAGTGCTCGGCTTCGGAATCAAAGATGTAACAATCGCGTACTCTGAGAACGGCGGCGATTGGGCCGTTCTGGATGACGTGGAGTTCGCCCAGGCGACCGCCAGGGATGACTATATCGCTAACACCGTCGTCGATTTGCAGGGTATCGCCGCACAGTTCATCCGGCTGACCGTCAACAGCGGATGGGGCACCCGGGGCCAGTACGGACTCAGCGAGGTCGGTTTCACGTGCATTCCCGTGCAGGCGCGCGAGCCGCAGCCGGCCAACGGCGCTGCCAATGTCGGCGTGGACAGCACACTGGCCTGGAGGGCCGGTCGCGATGCCATCTCGCACGAGGTGTATCTGGGCACCGAGGTCGAGGCACTGACGCTGGCCGACACCGTCGCCGGTAGCAACTACACCCCCGGCGCGCTGCATCTGGCCACAACGTACTACTGGCAGATCAATGCCGTGCAGGAGACGGAGTCATGGCAAGGCGCCCTCTGGAGCTTCACCACACAGGAGTATCTGGTCGTCGACGGTTTCGAGAGTTATACCGATGATATCGACGCCGGCGAGGCGATCTTCGACACCTGGATCGACGGCTGGGTCAACGACACCGGCTCAACCGTCGGCCATCTCCAGACTCCCTTCGCCGAGCAGAGCGTCGTTCGAAGCGGCCGCCAGTCCATGCCTTTCTACTATGACAACACCATTGCCACCTATTCAGAGGCGACCGTAAATGTGGCCGATCTGCAGGTTGGCCGCGACTGGACCCAGCACGGCGTTCAGGCTCTGACGCTGCACTTTTACGGCGATCCGGACAATGTGGCCCAGCAGATGTATGTGAAGATCGACGGCTCCAAGATTTTGTATGAGGGCGAAGCCGACGACCTGAAGCAGACACTGTGGCGGCCGTGGAGTGTGAATCTGGCGGATCTGAACGTGAATCTTGGCAACGTCATGGAGTTGAGCATCGGTTTCGAGCGCATCGGGGCAACGGCCGGCACGGGTGTGGTGTACTTCGACGATCTCCGGCTCGACCCGACCACATCTCCCGGAGGCACATTCTCCGTCTACCCATGGACCGGCGATCACGATTCCGCGATACACAGCGACAAAGTCTATACGCACACCGGCAAGTTCAGCGGCGAGGGCGTGGATGGCGAACTGCTCCTGGCAGGCAACGGCGTGTATTTCGAGCGCGATACGAATCGCTCGGGATCGAACTGGACATTGACAGGCCCGGCCACGAATGTTTTCGACACAAGCAATCCCGTCAATGTCACCGGTGACGGCGCCGCCCTCGTGCGAGGATTCTTCCACGGGGACCAGGACGACAACCATCCCGTGCTGACCCTGACCGGCCTGGCGCCAGGCACTCTGTATGTTGCGACATTCTATACGGTCGGGTACGGCGAGGCCGGCGGACGCTTCACCGACATCACGCCCGGCGACAATCCACACAATCCGACGCGCGTCGATCAGAACGGCGCCGGCTCCGGCAACGGACAACGGATCACATATACCTACATCGCAACCGGCGCCGAAATGAGCTTCACATTCGACGCGCTTGTGACGGGCGATTCATGGCACCATTACGCTTTCTCCAACGAGGTCGCAAGCTCGAATTAAGCGTACGGTCGAGTCCGATTGGAAGAAGGCGGCGTATGTGGCAGGAGAACGTACACGATGGGTAAGCGAAAAGCCTTTACATTGATTGAACTGCTCGTGGTCATCGCCATCATCGCCCTGCTCATGGCCGTTCTGATGCCGGCGCTGGCGAGGGTGCGACAGCAGGCGCGAACCGTGGCCTGCCGGGCGAACCTCAAGCAGTGGAACCTGTTCTTCTCCATGTTCACCCAGGAGAACAACGGGAAGTTTCAGGCGGGCGTCGGAAGCGGGCACACGTACCACTGGATGAACGCACTGCGGCCGCTGTACAAGAACGACCACAAGATTCGCTGTTGCCCCACGGCCATGAAGCCCATCGTCGACGAGTACGACCAGACCGCACCGGTGTGGAACGTGTTCAGCGCCTGGGGCCGGTTCTGGGGCGAGGGACACGCCGAGGAAGGCGATTGGGGCAGCTACGGGATCAACGGCTGGGTCGAGAATCCGCCGCCCGACCAGCTCACGGTGTACGAGGGGTTTGAGACCAAGAACAACTGGAGGACACCCGACGTCAAGGGGGCCGGGCACGTGCCCCTGTTCATGGACGCCCTGCGATTCAACGTCTTCCCGTTGCCGGTCGACAATCCGCCGGAGGTCCCGGATATGGCCTGGCAGGGCACCCAGCACATGCGGCGTATCTGCATCGACCGACACGACGGGGGCAGCAATATGGCGTTCCTCGACTGGTCGGTGCGGAAGGTCGATCTGAAGGAACTGTGGACGTTGAAGTGGCACAAGACCTATGACACCGCCGGCCCGTGGACCCTGGCCGGCGGCGTCGACCCCGACGACTGGCCGGACTGGATGCGTCGGTATCGGGACTTCTGATCGTTGGCTGTCCCGCACCAATGTCGAACCGGTTCAGGGGTGTGCGGCGCGGCCGACGCCGTGAAGAGCGATCCAGGATGGGCCTGTTTCGTCTTGATCGTGTGACTATTGATGGTATATAAGGAGATGGAGGCATCTTGCGATTCTCATTCTCAGAGGCCGCGGGCATGGCGTGGACGGCCAAACGGCGATGCTGCCTGGAACGCCAATTCTGAGGTGAGTGGTGATCTATTCGTGTTGAGGTCGTGCGCCTCAAGGTCATTTCTGTCGTCACGGTGCGTCTTTGTGAGGAAGGAGGTCCTTACAGGTTCTGGGCAACAACCATCCGCTTCTGTCACAAGGGCGTCTCGTTTGCCTGCCATGTTGCGTGGAGATGAGACGCGCCAAACGTCACAGGCATGAGACGCTGTGGGGCGCCTCATGCAGCGATCCGAACGATGTCGTCCGGATCGGACACGGAGCCACAGGGCCGTCACACAAGAGGAGGGCCCACGGTTCGGTGACCATGTCGTTTTCGAAATTGTGTTCGAAGGAGGACTGTCATGTGCAGAAAATTGACCTATCTGGCTTCCTTTGTTCTGTTGCTCAGCCTGGTCGGCGGAGCAGGGGCGGCCGACCCCAATCTCGTTGGGTGGTGGCCCCTGAGTGAGGGTTTTGGGGAGATTGCGGCCGACCTGTCCGGCAATGGCAATGATGGAACGATCCACAACCTCAACGGAGGTCTGGGACTCGATGGCTCGGTCTGGGTCGAGGACCCCGAGCGGGGTATGGTTCTGAGCTTCAACGGCGTCGACGGCACGGGGGCCTGCGTCACTACCGGCGTGATGATCCCGGCCATGGACCTGACGACGGACTTCACGTGGATGTTCTGGTGCAAGCAGGACGCCAGCCAAGGGGTCACTGCCGAGACCGGGGGCAATGACGTCATACTGGGCAACCGCTATGGCGGGACGGAAGCGCCGCTGCAATTCGTCAAGTTCACCCCGACGAATTTCGAGTTCTACAACGGCGACAACACGAATTTTGTCACCTATCCGGAGGTGATGCCGTCCAGCGTATGGGTCCACAACGTGACCGTGAAGAACGGCGACAAGCTCACCTACTATCGCGACGGCTTCGAGGTGCGCTCGATCACGCTCACCAAGACAGTGGACGCCAACCCCTTCTATCTGGGCGCCGATGGCTTCAACGGCGTGCAGGAGGCCTGGTGCGGCTATCTGAGCGACGTGCGGATCTTCAACAAGGCCGTGACGAGACTCGAAATCCTGGCGGTCATCGCAGGCGTCGAACAGATCGACATGGAAGCCGGTTTTGCGATGGTGCCTCCCGTCATCGACGGCGAGGTCGATGCCATCTGGTCGGTCGCCCCGACGCAGTCTTTCGTCCCGTTGGCCGATCCGGCCAACGCCTCCGGCACGTGGAAGGTGTTGTATGACGCGGAGAATCTCTATGTTCTCCTGGACATCACCGACGACAGCCTGCAGAACGATTCCGAGGCGGCCTGGCAGGACGACAGCGTGGAGGTCTACTTCGACGGCGGCAACACCAAGCTGAGCACCCCGCTGTCCGGAGACGACCACCAGTACACCTTCGGGTGGACCGCAGACGACATCCAGGGAACCAACATTGCCGGATATACCGAAGGCATCGAACACGCTCAGGCAACCACGGCGACCGGCTGGCGGATCGAGATCAAGATGCCTTGGCTGTCGATCCAGGATGCAGCACCTCAGGCAGGTGATCTGATCGGCATTGACTGCTACTACAATGACGATGATGACGGCGGCGATACGCGCGAAGGCAAGATGCTGTCCTTCTCTGCCGTAGAAGGCTGGAACGATGCCTCGCAGTGGGGCACCGCCATCCTGGCGGCCCCGCCGACGCCGGTGGATCCGGGCACCGAGGGCCTGGTGGCCTATTATCCGCTGGACGCCGATGCCAGCGATGCCTCGGGCAACGGCTTGGACGGGGTAGTGATGGGCGAGACCCAGCCGACCGATGGGGCTTCCGGCGGCGCGATGCTGTTCGACGGGGACGGCGACTACATCGAAGTGGCCCCCAATGCCCTGCTCGACATCACCGGTCCGATCTCGCTGTCGCTGTGGATTCGTCCGGACGCCGAGGACCCGGAGGGCCAGGGCACGGAGACCGCACCGATGGCCAAGGCCGGTAGTGCAGCCAATCCGCCTTGGAGCTGGCAGGTCCGCTACGGCTGGGGCAGCCCCAAGCCCTACATGGCCTTCACATTCAACACTTCGCCGAGGGCGTGGGCCTATGTCAACCAGAATCTGGCGCAGGGGGAGTGGCACCACATCGCCTGCTCGGCCGACGGTGAAACGCTGACGGCCTATCTCAACGGCTTGGCTACCGAATCGACGCCCATGGGCGCGATCACCAGCAGTCCGACGCCCGTTCTGATCGGCACGGACGGCTGGAGTTGCGACTGGATCGGCGCGATCGATGAGGTCGCCATCTACAACAGGGCCCTGTCCGCCGCCGAGATGCTTTATCTGGCCGGATATCGTGCCGACACCGGTCAAGACCCTTCTCTGAGCATCTACTACTCCTTCGACGAGTTCGCCGATGTGGTTGCGGATCAATCCGGCAAAGGCAACGACGGAATCGTCGTTGGCGATGTGCTGGCAGACCCCGACGGCGTCTTCAATGGAGCGGCCCGGTTTGCCAACGCCGGCTACATCGATCTCGATGGGCCGAGCGTTTCCGCCGAGTTCATCCCGACGTCGGGCATGACGCTCGCCGCCTGGATGAAGTGCGAGAACACAGGCGATCATCACGCCCTCTTCAACGCCAGGGCGTCCGACCAGACGTGGGTGATTCACCCTGAGGCCCGCAGCAACGGTGAGTTCCGATGGCTGCTCCGCTCCTACGGCGGCACCACCATGTTCGATATGCGCGCCGGTGTCGTGACGTGGGATGAGTGGCTGCATTTCGCCGGCACGTACGACAAGGCGTCGGGCAAGGCGGCGGTGTGCGTCAACGGAGAGTTGGCCTCGGAAGTTGACGTGGAAGCCCCCGCGGATGTCGCCGGAGATTGGGCCATGGGCGCTCGAGTCGGAAAGAACATCGACGACGCCAGACCCTTCACAGGACTGATGGATGAATTCTGCTTGTTTACGAGGGCCCTGTCGCAAGAGGAAATCGTGGACCTGATGGCAGGAATGTAGGATCTCGCCCGACGTTGGTCATGATAAACATGCCTGCGCCGGCCGACAACACCGCATGATTCCCGGGCCTATACTGACTTGCTCAGTATAGGCCCATTTCTACACAGGTCAGGGGTATCGCAATCCTGGTCCGCCAGGCGCTGCACTGTCCCTCCGCCCTTCACGGCGTTTGCCCGTCCACAGCAAGACATGCACGGTTGGGCATCCCCACAAGAACGAGCGATGCCAAGGGAGGTAGACGCCGTCTCACCGCAATACCCGACTGTCTACGAAATCCAATTCCCATCGGGCAGCATATTGTCGTGAGGAATCCCTTTCTCTTCCAGACGGTATCTTCGGCAATGGCGCCAGTTGTCCGCCGTCCGGCAGAACTCCTCGGCCCAGGAACGGTCGATCCGTCTTTCTCGTTCCCATCGTCGCAAAGGACACACAGAGTACCATGGACATGTCATCACAAGCTCCACCCATGCAAGGGAAGATTCAGCGGTCGCCGGATCGGCTTTCGACCATTCCCTTGGCCTTCCCACCCGTCAGCCAGCCAACACGAACGTCGCCCGTTGGATTCAAATCGGGAATATACGGCTTGATGTCCAGCACCGGACTCCCGTCAATCATATCGACACCGGAGATCTGCAATACGCGACCCTCGATGCACTCCAGGCGAACAATCGATATCCCGATGGCGTTGGGCCGGTACGGACTGCGTGTAGCAAACACACCATGTTCTCTCCGATCCCATGGCGGATGCGCCACCAGACTCGGACGCGCGACCAAGTGCAAATGGAAGACCACAACGATATGGCTGAAACCCTGCAAATCTTTCAATCCCTCTGCAAACTCATCATAGAGCTGTATCGTGGCTCTCTCATCCAGAGCTCCCACCGCCTGTCGAGGCACGCCGACACCGCCTTTGAACGGCGAAGCGATCTGTCCAATGGGACGATACCGAATCGTCTTCATGCTCTCGATTTGCCCCTCCCTTCCTGTCGCACGTTCCATTCTCATGCCGCATCTGCAAGTCACGTCATGATTCCAGATCACGCTCGTCCTCGTAGACTCCTGCTCTTGGTTCCCGGTGCGTCTAATGTGAATCGTGAGCGAAGTCCAGGGCCAGAACAATCTCCTCATCAATCGCTGTCAGCCGCAGTTCGTCACCGATTTCTTGGTCATCCTTGCGGACGAGCCGGATGGGACGGTCGAACTGCTCCAAATGCACCACCAAGTTATCGACCCTCTCCCGTTGCGGAGGCCTGACCCTGATCCATCCGGTTCGCCCATCTGGCGCCACATGCACCGACAGGCTCACGGGACCAAAACTCGTCGGAATCTCCGTCAGCCGGATCGTGTCGCCCGGACGCGACCACACGTGCGGCATGCCTTCCAGCAGATGCAGCTCGCGCCCCCGTTCAAGAATCAGCATGTGCCGTATCAGCCGTATGAATTCCGCGCTCGCCCAGTTGTGGGGCATATCACCCACATACTTCTCCGACTCCCCACGAGGACTCTGCTCTTCCCACCAGCACAGGAGCGGACAGGCGTGGTTGGCGAACGCATAGAACGTGGCCGCCGACTTCTCGCCGTGCCCCAGCCACAGATGCGCGTGACCATAGAAAGAGCCCGCATAGGTCCATATGCCCGCCGGGTCCCAGCCGGTCCCATAGATCAGCCCTTCGCGCTGGTGGGCATCCAGCATGGCCAACGTGCCGCGCATCAATTCGTCGTCGGGTGCGAAGACATGTCCCGGATAGATCGAGTGCAGAAATGCCCATGCGCCACGTTGCGGCAACTGCGGCTCCTCTCCCTTCATCGTCACCGGAACGTGTTCATTCCCGTACTCGTCCCGCAGCTTGTCACGATGCCGGGCCTTGTCGAAGTGCGCCCAGTAATCCGCAAACTCGGCTTTCCATTCAGACACTGCCGGCTCGCCCACGTGCTCCGCCATGGCAATCGCGGCCTTCAAGCCCGCCAGCGTCCAGTAGACATTTGTATACTCGCGATGCCTTCCTCCCAGCCCACCGTCGCCAAACCCTATGGGCATCAAGCCGTAGTTGGCCTGCAAGGGATCCTGCATGGTCATTCGTCGGTATTCGATGACCTTCTCCACGTTGAATTGGACCTTGGGCCACATCGTCTTTAGCCAGGCATCGTCGCCGGTCAATTGCCAGTGCCGCAGAATCATCCAGAGCCGCAAACCATGCTTCTTTGAGAACTCGATGCCGCTCGGTCCCTCGTCTTTTTCCAGTTGCAACTCCAATCCGGCGCGCGCTTCCTGGGCCCGTCCAAGATAAGTGACGGCCTCCAGAATGAAGGGGCCATCGGCCGCCCATGTTCCCCTGTAACGCGTCGGCCCCACCTGGAATGCCGGCTCACCGTTGCGGCGTTCACGTGCTTGATAGATGTTGCGAACGCAGGAGTCCAGGAGATCCTGTACCGCGGCATCCGGTATCCGAATGCGGTCGAAAGGCAGATTCACATCCTCTGTCCAATACCGCAGCGTTCTGTCCAATTCCTGCTGAGCCATGTCCACCGAGACGGATATGTCGGCTTCCTCGCCGCGGCCAATCGCCACCAGGACTTGCTCTTTCTGGCCCGGCTCGAGATTCTTCTCTGCGAAGAACAGCCGCAGCGGATTCTGAAGCCGCGAATTCGCGTCGTAGATCGCCAACGCATGGCTGTCCGCTTGCCCCATGAGTATCTGTTCGCAGGAGGGCGCATCGTGGACACCAAATATCCAAAGGGCCGCCAGGACCGTGTTCTGGTCTTCTGCCGCCACAATGGGACGAATCTCCATTTCCAAGAGACCGTCACCATTCTGATCCGCCGCGTCGAACTGGAGCACTACCGGCTGATGCTGTCCATATTCAGCCACAAGATCCACCCGTCGAACCGCCTGGTCTTCGATCCACAATTCCAAGGGACGCCTGCCGGCAGCCTCATGCCAGCTCTCGATCAGGCCAAATGCCACACGGTATGTCTCGCCGGATTCGGCCGGAAAGGTGAAGCCCAGCGGCCTGCGGTAGCCCACGAGAACATTACGAAATCGCTCATCGCAGGGTCGGTCCGGTCGGCCCCAATCGAGGTTGACCGAAGGCGGCCGTGTGGGAGCGATCCGCCTCGCCGGGTTGTCCTCATACCCTGCATCGGGCAGACAAGATGCGCATTTCGGCGAGAACTGACAGAAGGTCTGCTGTCCCTCTGCATAAAGCACGCGCTGCATGTCCCTGTCGATTTGCAGTTGGTCCTCGGAATCGATCTCCAGGACGATCCGGCCTCGCTGAGATGTGTTGCCGGAGTTCTCCAACTCCAGCCAGAGATAGTCCACGCGTTCTCTGCTCCATTGGGCCGGGTCTCGGCAATCCGGTGCATTGGCCCAGGCCCTCTGGCGAAGCAGGAGCCCGCCGTGTTGCTTCTCCGAGATCACGACAGGTATCCCCGCATGCATCAGGCGCTGCTTGAGCAGGCCTTCCTGTCCTGTCGTCTCCAGATCGCCTCTGACTCTGACTTTGAAGTCGTGGAATCGCCCGCCGCCGTAATCGTAATACAGACCCCCATCCGAGCCGATGATGCTCTTGTGAGGATCATCGGGCAAACCAATGCACGCCTGCCAGCGCATGGGCGCATATCGCAAGTCCAGTTTCAATTCCGGCCCGTCCTGGACCTGCCCTGCGCCTTCGACACCTGTCACCTGGAGCGACACCTCGGCGCCGTCGGCCGGCAGAAATCGTGCCGGACATGAGAATGACCCAATTGTCAACAAGCCAAGAATTGCGATCGATCGTTTCTGAACCACGCGTACATCCTCAGAGCACAGGGGACGTTGTCCAAACAAAGGGTGCTTCGTGCCGGGGATCCATGTTATGTAGTGTCTCCCGTTAGGCAAGCTGGATTTCGGTATTGGCTTTGTTTTTCGCGTCCGGCCCGGCCTCCGCTTCGAACCTGACAGCAGATGACCCTTGGTGCGTCGTTCTGTCACCGGCACGGTGAGTCTCAGCCATAGCCGCAGGTGTTTGTGCCTCCCTCCATCGAGAGTTGACCGAAGACCTGCAAAGGCATAGAATCTCTGTGGGACGGCAGCGACTGCCAAGAGCAAGCGCAGCACGCTGTCAGTTTTTGGCAGGTCAGGAGATGGAACAATGCAGCAGATACGAACAAGCGATGCGCCGGCGGCGATAGGTCCCTACAGTCAGGCTATGGCAGAAGGGCAGTTGCTTTTTACGTCCGGGCAGCTTCCCATGGATCCGGCCACGGGTGAACTCCGGAACAGCGATATTGTCTCAGCCACACGACAAGTCTTGTCGAACCTGTGCGCCGTACTGCTTGCAGGGGGGGCGGATATGAGCACGGTGGTCAAGACCACGGTGTTTCTGAAGAACATGGGGGACTTTCAGGCGTTCAATGGGGTCTATGCCGAGTTCTTCAAAGAGCCGTTTCCGGCAAGAAGCTGTGTGCAGGTCGCCGCACTGCCCAGAGACGCCCTGGTGGAGATTGAAGCGGTGGCTGTGCGACAACAATGACACAACGCAGGAGGCTTGGAGACCCCGTCTGATCAAACCAGACAACAGAACGCCGACTGCACGCGCATTCTCAGATGGCCCTTTCAAAAAGCCACATGGCGACTCCGCCATCCATCACACGAATCTTCTGGAAGCCGGCGGCCATGGTGTGCGAGGAATAATCCTGGCATGCGTCAGGCGGCTCTTCCTTGCGTTTTCCAGTACTTCCGCCAAAGACCGCTGTGATACAGGCTGACCAACGCCATCACCGACTCGGCATTGTCCTTGTCCCAACGCATGCCCGCTCCCTTGAGGCGACCGGTCAGCGTCCTGCACTCCGATTCCGTCGGCCCCGACCCACAATCATAGCCTCGCTTTCGGAATGCCGGGTAGTCCGTCATCGACACGCGTTTGCCCACATACTGACGAA
>Ga0209312_1000730_pt1 | contig 27245 bp, 20 predicted proteins | sample BioC13SIPDNA_4_FD_185744 | JGI IMG/M metagenome (GOLD analysis project Ga0209312, IMG submission 185744) | Anaerobic biogas reactor microbial communites from Washington, USA - Biogas_R1_B C13 SIP DNA (SPAdes) (version 2) | ecosystem: Engineered > Bioreactor > Anaerobic > Unclassified | place... | reverse complement strand
GCTTCTTCTTCCTCTATACTGAGCAGCTTTATCCCACTTATTTCCGCCTGCAAGATCTCCAAAAGATTCTTTTCCTCCCGCTGCCGTTCATGCACCTTCATGGATATTTCACTGTAAATCTCAGTTCCGGTAATCTGCTCCAGTATAGGGGCGCGCTCGTCCGCTGGAGCCTGCAGGAAGGCAGCAAATCCCCCCTGGGCCAACATGATGGAACGGGTAAAGCGGGTAAAATTCATGCCGGTAATGCGCTCCACCCGGGCGGCTACCTCCCGAATTTTGTTTTCCAGGATTTGCCTGCTATGAGCATCAGCTATCTCATGTCTAGGGGGTTGCAGTTCCCCCTGCGGATTCTTCCGGGCCCGCTGCTGGCTCCAATGACAGCGGTAATAACCCTCCCGGGTCTCAAAGCTTATCTCGGCATAACAACTACCGGTATGCCGGGACATAATCTCATTACTGCTCTTGTTCACCCGCTCCAGACGCGGGGTACGCCCGTAAAGAGCCAGGCAGATGGCATCAAGAACGGTGGTTTTGCCCGCTCCGGTGGGTCCGGTAATGGCAAAAATACCATCTGACAAATAGGCCGGGTGGGAAAAGTCTATTATCCATTCCCCCACCAGGGAATTTAGATTCTGAAAGCGTATCTGCTTTATCTTCATGCCCCATCCCCCCTACTCCGCCATCACATCTTCCATTAGCAGGGAATCAAGAATCTCATTATACATCTGAAGCAGTTCCTGCCTCTGCTCGGCTTCAACTTCGTAGGCCTCCAGACAACGCTGGAAAACCTCGCTATGGTCCAGTTCACTGAGGACCTCCCCCTCTTCCATGAGGTTCATTACCTGTTGCCAGGAGTGATTATCACTTACCCGCAAAAGTTCCAGCTCTGTTCCGGCTGTTGCTGCCTCCATTTGTTCCCGCAGGTCGCTGATTATTTCCTTTCCTTCATAGATGATTTCCAACCAGGCCTTTTGGGCCTTGGAGTTCAACTCTGCCAATTGCCGCTCAATCTCCTCCCGGTCACCCCGGATACTATGTAAAGCTTTAAAAATGGGTACCTTAAGCGGTGTGACCTCCATTTGCCCGACGCAGAATTCTACCATTATTACCTGCTTCTCCCGCAAGGCTTCCGCAAAACCCATGGGGATAGGCGCTCCCGAATAACGGCAGTTCTCCTGGCCCCCAACCAGCTGGGCCTTATGTAAATGCCCTAGAGCCACATAATCGAAAACCGGCGGAAAATCACGGCCTACATGCGCCAGGGAACCGATATAGAGCTCCCTGACCCCGTCACCTTCCACCGTGCTTCCCCCGGCAGCGAACAAATGCCCCATGGCCACTACCGGAACCGGTCCCGGCAAAGCAGCCCTGATTTCTTTCGCCCGCCGTCCCACCAGCTCATAATGGGAGCGTATTCCCTCCACCAGTTTGCGGGCTTTATCCTCCAGGCTTTCACCTGCTTCCGCGCTGCGAATATCCCGATCACGCAGATAGGGAACCGCAGCAACGATCAATTCTGCTTCCCCTTGCTCATCTTTCAAGAGCAAAACTTCATCATCCAGGCTTTCTCCGATCTTCCCCACTATGTAGACCTGCAAATGGCGCAACAATTCCCGCGGAGCGTTCAAAAAAGTCGGAGAGTCATGGTTTCCCGCCGTTATTACTACATGCCGGCAAGAAGACTCGGCCACGCGGCAGAGAAAGCGATAATACAACTCCTGGGCCCGGTTGCTGGGAGTAGTTGTATCGAAAATGTCCCCTGCCACCAGCAGGACATCGATACTTTCTTTTTCCAACAATTCCGCCAGCCAGTCCAGAAACTCTGCCGATTCTTCATATCTTTTGCGTCCTCGCAGGGAACAACCCAAATGCCAGTCCGAAGTATGAATTATCTTCATGGCCTTCTCCTTTCAGCTAGATGAATCCCCTTATCTCCCTTGCAGGTATTCCACTGCCTGAGCGTACTGCTGGTCATAGCGATTTATTAACTCCTGCCGCTTCTGGTTCATGGCATCCTGGGTAGTGAAATCCAAGATGCCAGAAGGATAAAGCCGCTGTTCTTGCTGAAATTTCTTGATAGCATTAAAAGTCTTAATATCCAGAGTCATATCAGGTTTATCCAAATCATAGCCAATGGCCGAAAGGATTTTTTCCGCGTTGTAAACCTCCAGGGAACTGCTGTTCAGTTCGGGTTTGCTGTTCTTTTCCAGCAGCATCAGGTTGCTTATTTCCAAACCATTAAGCGGCGTGGGATCTGAAACCTTAATGTTCGGGAGCAGTCCCTGCCCGTCAATATACTTTCCCGATGGGGTGGTATAAATGCCGGTAGTAATCTTGGCCCATCCCATTATTTCACTGTCAGTGGCTTGAATGCCGTGATGAATCAACATTTCATTGCTATCGAGGCTGGAATCGGGATACAAACGGGCGTATTTTTGATAGGCTTCGGGGCTAAGCAGAGGAATAATGGCCTGTACCCTAGCTTTGCCATAAGTTTTGCTTCCCAAGAGCACCCCGGCTTGGGAATCCTGGATGGCACCAGCTACTATTTCCGAGGCACTGGCCGTCATGCCATTAACCAGCACCACCAGCTTATATGGGGGGGCGGATAATTCCGAAGTGTAAACCTTATCCTTCATACCCGCTGCTTTGAATTTAATGGTGGTGATGGGGCCGGCAGGAACAAAGTGACGAGCTACGGCCACGGCCTGGGCCACTTCACCACCGGTATTGTCCCGCAGATCTAGCACCAGACTGCTTATTCCATCCTTTTTCGCTGCCTCCAGGGCAGCCTCCAAGAATTCAGCGGTATTGGAATTAAAGCTGTTAATAGCTATGTAGCCTATTCCGCCCCGGTTTTCATAGCGGACGGGATTCAATTTGATGTCTTCCCTTTTTACTCTAAACTCCATTACATTTTTACTGTCGTTTCTGACTATCCCCAGGTTAACTAAACTATCTTTTGGGCCCCTGATCAATGTACTGATCTGCTCCACGGAATAGCCCAATACATCTTTTTTATCGACTGTAACTATCCGGTCTCCCGACAATAAACCAGCGCTTTCCGCCGGGGAAGAGGGAAAGACCCGGCCGATAATAACATAATTGTCCACCTTGGATAGGGCTACCCCAATACCTTCATAATTTCCTTCCACCGATTCCAGCATCACTTGAGCTTCTTCGCGAGTGAAGAAATCACTATAGTCATCCAGGCCCTGGAACATGCCCTTTAGTGCCCCCTGCGTTATTTGTTCCTCATTGAGCTCAAAATAATAGCGGTCTTTGATAAAACGCATCATTTCCTGCAAATAGCTGTTATCGGCAGCGTAAGCAGCATTTGCCGGGATGGCTGAACCCAACGGGGTAAGCAAGAGCATAAACAGACTCAGGATTATTAGGATAGCCAAATTCCGATTTTTCATCAAAATCCCCCTCACAGAATTAATTAAAAACTTATTTTGAAACTCCGCACCCAATCCCATCATGAGCTCTGTTATACCCGCCCCAGGTTAGTACTTGCGCGTAGCACGCAGCTTAATGAGCTACTGTCAATTTCAAACTTTATACGATCCCTATTCCGTCATTACCTCCACCCCGGTTTCGCTTACCCTCACGGTATGCTCCCACTGAGCGGACAGCGAATTATCAGCCGTCAACGTGGTCCATCCATCATCCAGTTTCCGGCAACGATAAGTTCCCACATTGACCATAGGCTCTACCGTAAAAGTCATATTAGGAACCAGCAACATGCCGCTGTCCCGAGGGCCGTAATGTTGCACAAAGGGATCTTCGTGAAATGCTAATCCCACCCCATGTCCGCCAAAATCACGCACCACAGAAAAACCATGTTTATTGGCATGCTGTTCTATGGCAAAAGCAATATCCCCAATGCGATTGAAGGGTTTGACCTGCTCAATTCCCAGATAGAGACACTCCCGGGCTACCTGTACCAGTTTTTGGGCTTCGGTAGAGACTTGGCCTATCATGAACATCCGCGAGGCATCCCCATAATAGCCGTCCAATATGGAGGTAATATCTACATTTACGATATCACCCTCCTTTAATCTTCTCTCACTGGGAATACCATGACAGATTACCTCATTAATGGAGGTACAAACACTGGCAGGAAAACCCTGGTAGTTAAGCGTTGCCGGATAGGCACCGGCCGCAGTAAGCGCATCATTAACCCAGCGGTCAATTTCTGCCGTGCTGATTCCCGCTTCAATTCTTTCTTCCACCAGGTTAAGGATACTTTTAGTCAACTGGCAGCTCCGGCGAATACCTTCTATCTGCGCTTCCGTTTTAATTAGTTTTCGTTCCGGAACCATAATACCTTTTCGCTTGAAATCCTCCAGATAAAGGTCTTGCTCCATATGGCACTTTTTATATTTCTTTCCACTCCCGCACCAGCAGGAATCATTACGCGATAAAGCGATAATCTATCCCTCCCTTTCCAAGTATCCAACCAGAATAATTATAGCACAAGCTCTTCCCTCTCTCCTACCGGGCCAGGAATCATTAGACACTCACTCAATACCTGCAAAACTCTATTGCCAAATCTATCATCCAAGGCTGGCTGCGGATGGATGGTTAGTCCTTACCCGGTGGGCATCACACGCACTATGTATCGCAACCTGACTCGGTCGCTCTTGGCCTCCTTATGCTTCTCAGGACTATAGGCGGAAATTACCCAGGCTCATTCTCCTTTTTTTGTTAATTTTTCGTCAAAAAAGAAGGAAATACGCGTAGAATTAAGAATATATTATAAAAAAGTAAAAACGGAGAGGATGGAGAGGATGATGAAATTGAAGAAAAACCTGTCTTTAACCCTGTGTTTGCTGGCTCTGTTCTTGTTAACCGCAGTAATAGCCGGTTGTGGACCAGCAAAAGACAGCAGCACCCCGGCTGATAAAGAGGCAGCAGCCCCCAGCAGTAACAAATCGAGTGACAGCGAACCAGTATTAAGGGATTTACTGGGCAAAGGAAAAGCCTTAAATGAAATGTCCTTTGATTGCGAAACCCAGGTAGGGGAGCAGAAGATGCTGGTGAAAACCTGGATTAAAGGGAAGAAAGTACGCAGCGAAATGGAGAGCCCGGAAGCTGGCGGCAAGATTATTAATATAATCGATAGCGCAGCAGGCGTAGTCTATGTTTACCAACCGGAACAAAAGATGGCTACCAAGATGGACATATCCATGGCCCAACAGGATGGCTCCAGTTCCCCACAGGAAGACCTGGAGGCTATGAATCCGGAGAAGATGAAATATGTAGGCAAAGATACCATCGATGGGAAGAAGTGCCTGGTTTACGAAATTACCGAGGATAATGTAGGAACCAGCAAGGTTTGGTTGTGGGAGGAAAACGGAATACCCCTCCGCATGGAAGTTATTAGTGATGGCGAAAAAATAGTGATGGAATACCGCAACATTAAAATAGGGGGAATTCCTGATTCCATGTTTGAACTGCCTAAGGGAACCCAGATCATGGAGTTCAATATGCCCACTATGCCCACGCCATAAAGAATCAGCCGTTCCGAAATGTTGTATCTTTTAAGCATCGGAAAAAACTGCGGAGCGGTTTCAGCACAGCGCTGCAACGAGGCAGGGGATTAGAACCCGCTATTTATCTTGTTAATAGGAACCCGACCACCTAAAGAAGCACCCTGCGGGCACCACTGATGTTCGCTTCGCTCACTATTATGGATGCGGGGAACATATTTCGCCTCGTTATAACTCTATAGTAAAACACCTGTAGCAAGATTAAAAAGCCAGGAGGAAGACTCCCACCTGGCTTTTTGCTTTCTTTTATCCCAAATAATGAAATGGGGAAAATCTTATAAACCTCCCATATGCCCCGGGGGCACAACCACCGGTGAAAATGAAGGTATTATAGGGGGTTATTGGACGCTGATTTGCGCAGATATATTATGATATATATCAGAAGAACCTTCCCCATGATATACTCCTACCATATCATATGGCGCTCGGCTTCGCTTTTTAGATAATCGCGGAAATTAGGATGAGCAATATTAGCCAGTTCTTTTACCCTCTCCCTTATAGAGCGCCCCCGCAAACAGGCTACCCCGAACTCGGTGATAACATAATCCACATCCACCCGGGAGGTGGTTACCACCGTACCGGGGTCAAAGAAGGGTACAATACGGGAAACGCTATCTTCCCGGGCCGTAGAGTAAAAGGCCAGAATAGATTTACCACCGGGTGATTCCTGCGCACCGGTAACGAATTCCTTGTGCCCGCCGGTACCGCTATAGAGGCGAGAACCTACCGATTCGGCACAACATTGTCCGGTCAAGTCGATCTCCAGCATGGAGTTGATGGAAACCATTTTATGATTGCGGCCGATAATGGCCGGATCATTCACTACACTTCCCCGTTGAAACTCCACCGCCATGTTTTCATCCAGAAAGTCATACAGCCTCCGGCTGCCTAGCCCAACATCAGTAACAAACTTATCTTTCCATAGGGTCTTCTTCCGGTTACTGATGGCTCCGGCCTCATAAAGATCCAGAATGCAATCGCTAAACATCTCCGAATGCACTCCTAGATCCTTTTTGTTTCTCAAGCTGTACGCTACAGCCCCGGGAATACTGCCAAATCCGATCTGAATGGTGGAACCGTCTTCAATTAAATCCGCCGCATAAGCCCCAATCAGGTGATCCTTTTCCGTAAGTACCGGTGGATCCATGGTGGGGATTTCTCTTTCGCTTTCCACAATATAATCAATTTGCGAAATATGCACATGGGTATCGCCAAAGGTTCGGGGCAAACGAGGGTTGACCTCCATTATTACCACATCCGCCTGTTCAACAAAATCTTTCTCCAAAACAGTAGAAAGAGAAAGAGAGAAGTAACCGTGCTTATCCATGGGGGAGGCACAACCAAAGAAGACATGGGGACGGCGATGAAACATGCGCTTACTGCTGAATTGATGCAGTTGCAGCGGCACATAGGATACATTCCCCTGAGGGTGGGCCTGGCGGGGAGCCTTGCTGTAAAACCAGCTGTTCAAGAGAAATTTCCCTGCCAATTCTGGGTTCATAAAGAATTCATATTCACCCATCATCATGGCATTGACTACTGAAACATTCTCCACTTTGTCTTTAATATGATGCAGATTACTCAAAAGGGTAACCGGCTCACAAGCAGCCAGACTGCAGACAATCTCCTGGTTGCTTTTAACCGCTTCCAGCGCTTCCAGCACCGGAACCAGCTTACGCTGATAGAGTTCCTTGTAGTTCATACAACACCTCATATTTTACGAGTTTTATGCTTCAATCATTGCTAATAGTATTTTAAACCAGGACTATCCTGTTGACAATTTGCTTTCTACTTCACTGTATCATCGATGATTGTACCATAGCTTGGTCATTGAACAAAGAGTAAATTTGCCATACTATGAATTCCTCTTTCCCGGCAAACAAAACACCTGGCCGGAGCCAGGCGTCTTTAATAATTAAGGAGGGGATAATGTCTTTATTATATTAACATAAACCATTGTCATTATTTGTAAAATAAGGACAAGCTGTCAATTTTATTTTACTTGCGGTACAGCCATTTAAAGAGTTAGTCCTAAATTATACCTGGGATGGCTGTTAATATCCCGAAAATCATTTACAGTTCCCCGGCTTTTACATCCCAGCGCCGCGCCAAGCCCTGGGTCAGACGGTCGATTACAATGGCCAGAACCACTATAGCCCAACCCGCCTCAAAACCTCCCCCGACATCAATGCGGTTGGTGCAGATTAAGACCACTTCTCCCATTCCCCCGGCCCCAATCATGCTGGCTATTACCACCATGGCCAGTGCCATCATAGTCGTCTGATTGATTCCCGCCAGGATAGAGGGCATAGCCAGAGGAATACGCACTTCTTTCATTAACTGCCAGGAAGTAGCCCCGAAGGCCAGAGCCGCTTCCTGCACCGAAAGTGAAACCTGGCGAATTCCCAGGTTGGTGAGGCGAACCACCGGAGGCAGCGCATATATTACGGTAGCTACTACTCCCGGCATCTTGCCCAGGCCAAAGAGCATTAAAGCTGGGATAAGGTAGACAAAACTGGGCATAGTCTGCATGGCATCAAGTATGGGCGTAACCATGGTATTGCAGCGATCCGAAACCGCCATGGCGATGCCCAGGGGAATTCCCAGAAGCAAAGAAATGATAACCGAAACAATTACAATGCCCAGAGTTTCCATAGCAATTCCCCAGAATCCGAAAATCCCTACCGTGAAAAGCAAAAGACCCGGCATAATGGCCTTCACCACTTCGTGGGTCTGCCTCCAGGCAATCACCGTAACGGCAATAATCCAAAGCCACCATGGAATGGCCACAAGTATATGCTCTATCTGCAATAGCATCCCCAGAACCATATTGCTAAATGCAGAGAAAAAGGGCTCCCAAGCTACCGTAATCCAGTTCACAAAATCACTGATATATGGTGCTACATGAAATTCTATATCTGATGGAAACAACATATCACCTCCCGGCAGCGACTTTCCCCACCCGGGCACTGGCATGGGCTTCGATGCTCCGCACCCGGCTTACCCGGCCCTTATCCAATAGCTGAGCGATTCTCTGCTCGTCTTGAACAAAACGCTGTACATATTCATCAGCCGGATGCATTACTATTTCCTGAGGCCGGCCAACTTGAACAAATACCCCCGAACCCATTACCGCCATGCGGTCACCTAAACGCAAGGCTTCACCCAAATCATGGGTTACGAAAATAATAGTCTTTTGCCACTCCTTCTGCAGCTTGATCAGTTCATCTTGCATTTCCCGGCGAATCAAAGGGTCCAACCCGCTAAAGGGTTCATCCATCAGCAACAGATCCGTATCCTGAACCAGGGCCCGAGCTATGCCCACCCGCTGCTGCATACCGCCGGAAAGCTGGTGCGGGTATTTTTTCTCCCAGCCAGCCAGGCCCACTTGCCGCAGCGCTTCCTGAGCCCGAGCCTCTCGCAACTCACGCTCCAGGCCTCTTAATTTGAGCCCAAAGGCTACATTTTCCAATACATTGCGATGGGGCAACAAACCATAATGCTGAAAAACCATAGCCGCTTCACTTCGGCGAAAGGCGGTAAGCTCTTCCACGTTCATGGAAGTTACCTCTTTTCCTTTAACCCTGATAACCCCCGCACTGGGCTCAATCAAGCGGGTGAGGCAGCGAATCAAGGTTGATTTTCCACTACCAGAAAGTCCCATAATAACGAAGACCTCACCTCGTTTAACCTGAAACGAAATATCGCGGACTGCAATTACCGCTCCGGCAGCTTCGGCCTTTTCTATGGCCTCAGGATCAAGCAAATCCAAGGTTCTTTCCGTTTTATGATAAACTTTCCAAAGCCGCTCGACTTCAAGCAGGGTAAAATCCTGCGTCCCCATCTATTTCACCTCTTCCAAAGCCTGGTCCACCCTGGCAACTACATCGGCTGGAACCCAGCCGTGCCATTCATCCTTGTACTTCTGCAAGAAATAGACGGCAGCCGCTTTTTCATCATTATTGTGGTCGCTCATATAAGCCAGAAATTCATTATTTTGTTCCAGGCTGGTTTCATAGTTCTGCAAAAATTCCACCACTTCTGGAGCTCTTTTCTCCAGTTCGCTGTTAATTCCTATTAAGACCTGAGCTGACGGATAGGCGCAAGCCCGGTTGCTTTCATCCTGCCAAACGGCCTCATCAAAATCCGGCTCTTCCAAGCGGGTCATTTTCAGCTTGCCCATTACCCAGGTCGGTTCCCAGTAATAGCCGAACCAGGGCTCGCCCTTTTCATAAGCGGAAACCATGGAAGCTACCAGAGCCGGGTCCGAACCGGTAACAAAATTATTATAATTCTTATCCAAACCATAGCTCTTGATTTTTACCCCGTTTATGCTGGTACAATTCCAGCCTGGAGGGCTGTTGTGAAAGCGTCCCTTGCTCGGAACTTCCGGGTCCTTGAACAGTTCCCAGTAACGAGGCAGATCGCTGATTTTCTTAAGTTCTGGTGCAGTCGCTTCTATCCCCCGCTCCGCATCCCCCTCTATCATGTAAGTCGGTACATACCATCCCTGCGGAGCATCCGGGAAATTGGGGCCCAGGTTCTTCACCTTGCCTGAAGCCAGGGCCTCTTCCCAGGCTTCCTCGATATTGTCGGCCCAAACCTCCATATAAATATCGATATTTCCCTTTACCATTCCTTGAAGAGCTGGCAGGGTTTCCGCAAACAGGTATTCCGGTTCGGGATAGCCATAACCATTTTGCAGAATATAGCCTACTATCCGGTTATGCACTTTGATGCTATCCCAGCTAACATCGACCAGAACCAGCCTGGGCTTGTCGCTTCCGTCCTGGCTTCCGCTATCTCCCCCGGTCTTGGACCCACATCCCATTAAAAAGGAGAAACAAAATAATAGCAGAAACGCCAGAAGCAAGCACCTGCTGCGTGGGTGGCGCAAAAAGGTTTGTAATTGATGCATAGAAAAAACTCCTTACCGGCAGGCAAGAAAAACGGATAAAAATTTGTGGGGCCAGGAATACAAAGCAAGGAGAGAGCAAAAAACTCCCTCCGCCAAATGCGGAACCTGGATTATGCTGGATTATACTTATCTAAGCTATGTTTAAGAGATAAATACTTGCAACACCCGTGTCGCCTACGAGGTTAGCTGACGGGCTCGGGCTCGGGTCAGCCCTATCCCCTTCCTGGCCATATTACTCCAGGAACCGGAAACTCGCCCCAAAAATGGTTTCCCCGCGTTTCTGTACCAGAAACTTCGGCCTGCCTATTAATTTATTTTATATTAATAGCCTAGGCTACTTACTTTTTCAGGTCAAGTTGCAAATTCCAGCATATTACCAGGTTTAGAAGGGAAAACCAGTAAAACAAAGCAATTGGGTCTTATATAGTTAGAAATCCATACCAAGATGATTCTAAAATGAATTGAAGAATTAGTAAAACAGAAAAGCATAAACCGCGGGAACCCCCGCGGTTACTCATTTTCAACTGGTGAGCCATCCAGGACTCGAACCTGGGACACCCTGATTAAAAGTCAGGTGCTCTACCTCCTGAGCTAATGGCCCTTAATAATATTATGGCTGGGGTGGCTGGATTCGAACCAACGAATGACGGAGTCAAAGTCCGTTGCCTTACCGCTTGGCTACACCCCAACGGTACTGAGTATAACTAAGATACTACCGGGCTGTCAAGGGTAAAATGGGGTGGATGATGGGACTTGAACCCACGGCCCCCAGAGCCACAATCTGGTGCTCTAGCCGACTGAGCTACATCCACCATGTAAAGGCCGGACAAATTAAGTGGCGTCCCCGGAGGGATTCGAACCCCCGGCCCACGGCTTAGAAGGCCGTTGCTCTGTCCAGCTGAGCTACGGGGACATAAAATGGAGCGGGTAGAGGGAATCGAACCCTCGCAACCAGCTTGGAAGGCTGGGGCTCTACCACTGAGCTACACCCGCCCGCAAAGAGTATTATAACTTTTTTGTCAGGCCATTTCAAGTGAGAAATTAGCCTTACGATATCCAATAATAATACGAAATATGTATCCTGGCAAGTAGAAAACCACATTAAATCTTTTATTTCTATATAAACCTGTATCCCACCGTCGAAACAGGGAGCTGTGAAAAGTATAAATTATAAAAGGATAATCTTCATTACCACCCCGGCTCCGTCAACTTCCATTTCTACCTTATCGCCAGCATTAAGACTATTGAATTGAATCTCACCACCGTTGGAAGAATAAACCTGCACCGTTTTATCCACTTCATAGACTTTATTCTTTTTTACGGTCAACTTATAATAATTGTCCAAGATAGTGAGCTTTTCCACCTCAGCCTTGACTTTTTTCAGGGTCGGCCGGGAGCTAAGCATTATTTCCAAAGGTATTTCATCATCTATTTCCCCGGGGTTGGGATCGAGATAAATAACCTTTATAGCATCACCTCTTGAAACCCCACCTATAGCCCGGCCATCTTTGTCCACCATCCGGGCACGATCCCAGTAATTAAACCATTCCGGTTTACCGATTTGGGAGCTGGAGCCCTTTTTCGCCAAGGTTAGCCTGCGCCCGCTTAAATCTTGAATAGTACCGGAAATCGTTTTGGTTTCTAAAACCGTTACTTTTTGCACCTGCCCCTCTGCCAGCTGGGCAGTGACAAAAGTACCCGGCTTCAAAGAAGTAAAATCCTTAGCCTTGGCTTTACCCTCACTATCAATAAGCGCACCCCAGGACAAGGGAAGCCGTCTTTCCTCGCAATTCAAATCGTTTAGTACCAGTACGCTGTCTAAACCTATTAAGACTGATTTGACGGTACCTGTTATCTTATCTTCAACAGCAATAAACTTCCTTTTTTCAATTATAAAGATGCAAGCGGCCTGCTTTTTCTGGTTCAACAAAACCTCCACCCGGTAGTCTAAAGTATTACGCAATTGGCATTCTCCTGCTCCGGCAAAACACTGCAGGCCGGGATCGAGCTTTACTTTTTTCACTCCGGAAAGTGAGCGCAGTTCTATCTCGCCTTTATTCTTATCCACAATGATTTTCTCTACCCAGCCTTCCAGTATCCTGGAAGCATCTGTCTTAACCCAGTTCTGTTCCATTAAACTGCTCAAAAGGGCCGCGGCCTCACTGCGTTTTAAACTGCGCTCAGGCCTAAAAGTGCCATCTTCGTAGCCTTTCATAATACCGGACTGGGATAAAGCTATTATATATGGAATATATTCAGAGGAAGTGCTATCCAGATCGGAAAAGGCATTCTGTCCGGAAGAGACGGAATCTGGAAGCGGCAATTGCAGAAGACGACAAAGCAAGGAAACTACCTGAAGCCGGGTAGCCGGGCGATCAGCCTGAAAGGAAGACAGCCATTTATCATCTAGCAATTCATTTTCCACCGCTGTATCCATATAGTTTTGTCCCCAGGGCACTTCCGGAGCTTTAAGCGGCCGGGGAGCTTCCTTTTTGCTCTTTTTGGCGGTAGTTTTTTCATTGCCCAGGCCTACGGCCCGCATAAATAAAACCAGGGCTTCCATTTGGCTGATATCCTTTTCCGGCTGGAAGCTGTTGTCAGGATAACCCTTAATGAAATCAAGCGTAGCTGCCCGGGTAACTACCGGTTTGGACCAATGCCCCTCCATATCACTAAAAGCCATAACTGAACTCACTGGTTGAATCATTAGAAATAAAACCAGCAAGTTTGCCACTAGTGCTCTTTTCCACTTGGGCTTTTGCTTAAAAACAATCATATTTCACCTCATTATTTGTATTCTGCTGTACAAGCGGCGATGATAAAAGTACTCCTCACTTTCTTGTTAACTTTCCTTAAAATTGTCCTTGATTTTATAAAGACTTCCTTTAGCGGTATGAACATAAATAAAGTTATCCGGCCCTATTAAAGGAGCTCTCTCCACCGCCCCATCCAACTGGCGAAACCAAGCCAGACGTCCTGATGGCTTGATCGCAAACAGGTAGCCGTCGCTGCTGCCTCCATAGATATAGCCATTCGGGCTTACGGCCGCGGTGGATACCAGCTTGAGCAGCGGTGTATCCCAAAGGACTTTGCCCTTTTCCGTGTCAAGAGCATATAGTTTATTGCCACCTGTAAAGTACAGGGTTTTAGAATTACCCAGTACCGGTGCTGTTATCTGGTTAGCCACTGAGAAAGAATTGCTCCAGAGGGGGGAATTACCACTACTATTCTTAAAACAATAAACCTTGCCCTGGTTCAGTTTTCCTCCCTTGCTACCCTGCGCTGTCTTCTTAAAATTTACGCTGGCATAGATTTTCCCTTCATTATCTGTTAAAAGAAAAGCGGAGCTTATATCCCCCAGCCAGTATTTCCACAGGTATTCCCCTTTGGCATTTATGGCCGCCAGTTTGTAATTGCCCGCCTTGTCCCCAAAAACAACATAAAAAGCCTGCTCATCGGCGGTACAGGCCAAAAATGTTCTGGGATTAATTAACTTGCTGGTTTTACCGTCTGAAGATTCCCAGGGTGAAAGCATCCAGGCATAGTGTCCTACCGTATCGACCGCATAAAGAGCATCAGGCAAGGGCAAGTATAATATGTTTCCCGGACCGCGGGCCAATAGCGGCGTTTTCTGTGCTTTCCCCTCGGCATAGACGGAAAAATCCCAACCCAGAGCCCCATTCAATTTGCCCTCTTGCAGCACGGAGCCGCTAGCGAAAAAAACGGCTCCGGATTCGGTCAGAATCGGGCTTCCCAGCACGCCCTTCCCTTTGCTCTGCATCTCCCATATTAGCTTCCCTTCAGGATTAACGCAATTCAGTTTATTGTTAGAGGGAACAAGCAGGTTACCATTGGGGGCAAAGATGATATTAGAACTTAATTTACCCAATCCTGACAGCTTCCACAACAACTGGCCTGGCTGCCCGGCCTCTTTAGACGCAGGAAATTGCTCCAGCTTGCTGGCTGCTTCACCGCTTGATGGGAAAGCCAGCAACAGAAAAAATATCATTAATAACGCAATTTTTATCCTAGCACAAGATCCCCTTATCAACTCTTTATTCCCCCTTATTTATCCCCATGCCTACTATATCCAACCCTGCTTCCTGGCCATAAAGCGAAGACTATACCGGAAATCAGGGTGGGCTATAGCAATAAGCCGCTCGCTTATGCTCTGCCAAGGCAGTGTCTCATTGAATTAGATATTACTTCGTCATAAAGCCCCAAATCCTTTATTTCTTTTAATAAATGTCCTTCATTTGATATGAGATAATTTCTTCACAACTGTCACATTCATTCCTCCGTTTATTGCTGCAAAAAATATTACTAATGTTGTAGAAATTTAACTCTCAATAAATAGTATACACCCGTAAGGAAAAAATGGGGGTTAAAAGGTTATCGATATGCTCGAGAATGGCAGTTGAAATAATCCGCACAGGAAGGTATAATATTTCTTGTACCAAAAATGCGGATGTGGCGGAATTGGCAGACGCACCAGACTTAGGATCTGGCGAGTAACATCGTGGAGGTTCGAGTCCTCTCATCCGCACCATAAGAAAAATAGAGGGTTTAAACCCTCTTTATTTTTGTCTCTTTACTGCTAAAAGATTTTACTGTCTATTAAACATGCTCCGTAACTAAACCGCGACCAATAATAATATTTCTCAGAGCCGTCTTGTACCAATTTCATGGCTTTAAGGCTTAGTGTCAGTATTATTATACTGAATAAGAAACCCGCCATAACATCGCTAAGATAGTGAATATTAAGGTAAATCCTACTCAATCCTATCAACAATACCAGAATATATAGAGATACCGCTCCCAACCAGGCCTGTTTGTTACCCCTACCCCCGTACTTCAACAGTAAAGCAGCCAGGAATCCATAAAAAGCAAGTGACAACATGGCATGACCGCTGGGAAAAGGACAGAATTCTTCAAATGTTGTATTTCGCTACAAAAAAAAGAGGCTTCCGCCACAGTGATATGCTCCCCTTTAATAGCCAGGGCGATGAAAGCTTTTGTTGTTGGGTTTTGGGGCTGGACAAAGCTGACCGGTTTACAGAATATTGGGCCAAGGTCGGGCAAATTATTAGTTTGCGAGTTTGATAATATCATTTTAGCACATTAAACTCTTGCACCTGGTCGTCTTTCACATCGATATAAAGATTGCCATTCCCATCCATGGATGCCAACAATACCTGGCCCACATCTTTTATGTTTTGCTTTTTTAATTCCTCTCTTAGCCAGGTTTCGTCACGATTTACCAGCTTGAGATGCTGGTATAGTATTCTACCATCAATTATTAAATTTGCACATAGTCCCTGGCGGGTTGCGGAAAGTTTCAGGTCAGATACTTTGACTGGTTGTTTTTCGGGTTTGAGCTGCACACTGATCTGTCCGCTGGTTTCTAGAATGGCAAAATTTAGATCAGCAACATTAAAAACTCCTTTTAACCTTAGCTCTTCGAGTAAATCGTTAACATGGTACTTCTCTTTCTTAAGGTTATCCTCAAGGATTTTCCCGTTTTCGACCAGGAGGGTAGGTACTCCATCCAACCTTCGTCTGGCACGGATATTAGCCAGGGCTATTCTGGCAACTACAAGGGGTATCAGGCCCCAGATTAAGAGGCTGATAATGCCATGTGGATAAGTAATTGTTTTATCAACTGATAAAGCAGCTGCTATAGATCCAATTGTTATTCCTACAATAAAATCAAAAAAGTTTAGCTGGGATATCAGTTTTTTTCCAATCATAACGGTGACCAAAAATAAAATGCCAACCGCAATTAGATTCCTGAATAGAATATCAATATTATCAAGTACTATATTCAACCATATACCCCATTGCCTGGACTTATTTTCCTTAGCTTTACCTGATATCCTGGTATCTATCCTTAAGTAGATGCTTTAGATTTATCATTCCTGTATATTTCACCTCGTTATTTCCGGGCATATTGGCGCAGGTAGCCTTCAATATACTTTCTTACTGCCGCCGCCGGTGAATAAATACCGAAATGTCCTTCACATAGTATATCTGCTTCGAGTTCAAGCAGCTTTTGCATGGAAATCCTCCACTGCTTTAAGTCTGAGCCCCACTGCTGGTTGAAAGGCCCATGAATGTCCTGACCGAAAAGAACCCTTTTTCCTGCAATATCTACATAGGGAGATATCCCGCCTGGAGTATGTCCGGGAGTGTGGGGGCAAATAAGTTCCAGTTGACCTAGTTTAAGCCTTTGCTCTTCCCCTTTAAGCACCTGTTCTACTTTCACCTTCTCATATGTAACCCCATACCAGGAAGCAGCCGTAAGCTGGGGCAAGCCCTCTTCAATAGCCAGCAATTCCAGACTGTGTGCAATTACCTGAGCCTGCAGCTTCTCTTTTAGAAATGCCAGGCCACCAATATGGTCAATATGCCCGTGGGTGACAACAATGTGTTTCAAGCTGGACATATCTATTCCGGTGGCAATAATATTACTCCATATCATGGAAGCGCTTCTTCCCGCTCCCGTATCAATTAAAGCGGATTCTCCCCCGCCATCTACCAGGTATACGCAGCAATCCTCCGCACGGGAGAGACCGTCACCTCCTACCTGATAAACCCCAGCAGTTATTTCCTTGACTCTGGCCATTGTATCCGCCACCCTTGCATTTTTCTCTATTCTACCGTACTTTTAGAATTTGCTCCAATAGCAGTGGTATAGGGGTAAGGGACCAGGCAATCTATCCACTTGAGGAAAAGGGTATTCCCTTACTGTAAGAATTTCCACCCCCCAGCGTAAATATGGTAAATAAGAAGGAGGGATTGAATCATGCCCGTGAGAAAAAAGAAATCTTTTTGGCCTAGCATTATAATCGGCTTGATGCTGCTTCTTTTTGCCTCCAGCCTGGTAATGGCTCTGGATAATACACCGGCCATACCGGCTAAAAAACCGGTTGAACCTTTGCCAGTGGTAGGAAGCATAGATAACCTGAAAAAGCTCTTGGTGGAATATGAGAAGTCATCCATGATTAATTCCGGCCAACTACTGCGCAAAGAAATTAAAATGGAAATGATGAACGATGCGGTAACTGCAGCTCCCCTGGCCCGGGATGAAATGGCCGGCGGCGCAGCTGTTAATTTAGCCCGGGAGTCAGCTAAATCATTAGTGGGGGACTCGGCTGATTATTCCTCAACCAATATCCAGGTGCAGGGAGTGGATGAAGCCGACATAGTTAAAACTGACGGCAACTATATTTACCAGGTCAACCAGCAGGAAATAGTCGTCATAAAGGCGGTTCCGGCTGAGCAGATGCAGGTGGTTAGCCGTATAAATCTCGATAATCAGGGCTTTACCCCCCGCGAGCTTTTCCTGGATAGCAAACATCTAGTAGTAATAGGAGACTCTTGTAGTGAAATTTATGCCCAGTCCATGCCCAAGGTGAAAGCGGAAATTTATCCTCCCCCGGTATACCGGCAGCCCAGCATCCTGGCCTTGATATATGATATTACCGATAAAAACCAGATTAAGAAAACCCGCGAGCTGGAACTGGAAGGAAATTATCTCTCCTCGCGTAAGATCGCTTCCCATCTTTATCTGGTGAGCAACCGTCACCTGGATTGGTATCGTATTCAGGAAAAGGAGGATAACATCCTGCCTTCCTATCGTGATACAGCCGTTAGCAGCGATTTTAAGCAAATCGATTGTGGGCAGATCAATTACTTCCCCGGGGAAATATATCCAGCCTACATTATCATTGCCGCTGTGGATATAGACCGTAATGAGCCAGCCCAGGTGAAGACCTGCCTGGGCAACGGTGAAAACATCTACGCCTCCACCAATAACCTCTATATTGCAGTAAGCCGCCAGGAGCCTGCTCGCCCCTTGCTTAAGGATAGTAACTTTCCCTCTCCCGCTCCCGAGATTGGGTCCAAAACCAAGATTTATCGTTTCGGATTGCAACAGGGAAAGGTTGAATATCAAGGTAAGGGTGAGGTTCCGGGCCGAATTCTCAACCAGTTTTCTATGGATGAGGAAAAGGCATATTTCCGTATTGCCACCACCAGCGGAGAAATCTGGCGCAATGATGAGAATACCTCCAAGAATAACCTCTACGTACTGGACCAGGAGATGAATATTGCCGGCAAACTGGAAGGTATCGCTCCCGGGGAGCAGATTTACTCCACCCGTTTCATGGGAGACCGGGCTTATATGGTGACCTTCAGAACCGTTGACCCCCTCTTTGTCATAGACCTGAAGGACCCGGCAAAACCTGCTATACTGGGTAAGCTGAAAATTCCCGGTTATAGTGATTATCTGCATCCTTATGATGAGAACCATATTATCGGCTTCGGCAAGGAAACAATTGAGCTCAAAGGCAGAAACAATGAGGCTCAGGCCTTTTATCAGGGCATGAAAATCGCCCTCTTTGATGTATCCGATGTCAATAACCCCCGCGAAATGTCCCGTGAGATTATAGGCGACCGGGGAACCGATTCCGAGCTGTTGCGCGACCATAAAGCCTTGCTCTTCTCCCGGGAAAAGAACTTGCTGGCCTTCCCGGTTACTGTCATGACCTTGAGCAAAACAGATAAAAATCTGCCTAGAACGGATTTCCCGGCTTACGGCAAGTTTTCTTTCCAGGGAGCCTATGTTTACAAGATTGACCTGCAGCATGGCTTCCAATTGCAAGGCCGCATCAGCCATCTAAGCCCGGCTGATTACCAGCGGGCCGGTGACTATTGGTATCAAGACAGCAAGAACATACAGCGCATAATATATATAGGAAAGAATCTTTATACCCTATCCCAAGACCTGGCAAAATCGCACCAAATCACAGATCTTAAGGAAGTGGGGAGCCTTTCCCTGCGCTAGCCCGTAGTGAGCATAGGTATATATAAATATTGTGTTTTAAACTCAATAGAATATCAACAACAAAGGGACCGGCGTTTTTGGATATTGGCCAGTCCCTTAATGCCTGCTGAACAAAAGGAACGCTCGTCTTGGCAGCGGGATTTCCCTTTATTCTAATAAGAAAAGTGAGGCGTGAGGCGTAAGGGGTAAGGGGTTAATTGATTCCTACTACATCTTACTATTTCAGCACCTACTAACTCACTTTTCATTGGTGGTTGTGACCCCTGGGTCATGGGGGGTTAATAAGAAAAGTGAGGAGTGAGGGGTGAGGAGTGAGGGGTTAATTGATTCCTACTACATCTTACTATTTCAGCACCTACTAACTCACTTTTCATTAGTGGTTGTGGCCTCCGGCCATGGGGGGTTAATAAGTTAAAATCTGTGTTTGGAGTTTAAGAGGATTTATTCAAGCCGTTTTTGCAGTTCAGGATTTACCATATCACCAAACTCGCTAAAGGGGATTTTAAATTCCGGCATCCCGGCAGCATGAGGAGCAATGTCATGCATCTGGAAATAAATAGTTATACCGTCCGGCTGCAGCGTAAAGAACTGGTCGTCTTCAATGCCCTTAAAACCGTCCATTTCCGGTTCAAAATAGCCTTCCGGATTTTTTGCTATCTCAGCCTGTATAGCTTTATCAATAACATCTTTATAATTGCTATCCGGTTTAAAAATATCAGATAGTTCCAGCTCCGACCCATCTCTCAAATCAATATTAAAAGGTATGCGATAAGTCATGCCATGTGCTCCGCCTAAAAACTCGTACTTGTCAAAATAAAGGCTTAGCAAGCTGTTATTGTTATATAACACTTTATAATCGCTGGTTAATGCCGAAGGAATATTTGCAAACGGATTCTCTTTATCTAACTCTTTATCCATTTCTTCCCTTTCAGCCAGCATTTCATCCCGGCGTTGCAGAAAAAGATTGCGAAAACGGTCATTTAAGCTTTGCTGCAGCTTCTCATCTTTCATTTCGCTAAGAACCGGAATTTTCAAATTTAATTCAAGATTATCCTTGTTGTCTTTAATTTCCTCAGTGCTAATTTTAATTGGCGACTCCTGTTTTGCTGCAGGCAGATTACCACTACACCCCAAACAACTCATCACCAAAGCCGTTAATACCCCTAGAATAGTAATAATGCGAACTTTCCTCACCAATATAGCCTCCCCCTTTGTTTTACACTTATTTCATTAATAATATCATTTTTTTACAGTTTGCAAAGGAATTTTTTTATGGTGTGGGACGGTGTATAATGTTTTTCATAATCCCCCCAGGTTTTAGGTACATATAAATTACGGCCATGATGCAAGCTGAACTATGAGCGAATTTTAATCTGATGTTGGCAAGGAGAATTTTTTAATGGAAAATCCGGCTGGCCTTAATATCCTCTTAAGTCTGGGCAAAATCCTTATTGCCCTTCTCCTGGTGCTGCTCAACGGGATTTTTGTAGCGGCTGAATTTGCCTTTGTCAAGGTTCGACCCACCCGCATCAGGCAGCTGGTAGCGGAAGGGAATAAGAAAGCTGAGGGCGTACAGGAATGTATTGAAAAGTTGGATGCCTATCTCTCGGTTAGCCAACTGGGCATTACCCTATCCAGCCTGGGTCTGGGCTGGCTGGGCGAACCGGCTGTAGCCACCCTGATCTCCCCTTTGCTGTTTCGCTGGGGTATAAACACCCCGGCCCTGGTCCATTCCATTTCTTTTCTGCTGGCCTTTTCCCTAATCACTTTTCTTCATGTAGTTTTCGGTGAGCTGGCCCCCAAAACCCTGGCCATTCAGAAGGCGGAAGCTATAAGCCTCTGGCTGGCAGGTCCCATGCGGGCTTTCTTTTATCTTTTTTATCCGGCGGTACATTTGTTAAACGGAACCGCCAATAAAGTGGTAAGGCTGCTGGGCTTGGAGCCGGAAGGGGAGATAGAGAGGATACACAGTGAAGAGGAATTACGCATGCTCATTTCAGAAAGCTACCGGGGCGGTCAGATCAATAAGAGCGAACAGGAATTATTACAAAATGTTTTTCGTTTTGAGAACCGGATAGCTGAAGAAATAATGGTTCCTCGCCCGGAAGTGATTTTCCTGGACATCCAAACCCCGCTGGAAGAGAACCTGGCTATAGCTCGCCAGTCCGGGCATACCAGGTTCCCCCTCTGTGATGGCAGCCCGGACCGGATAATCGGGCAGATAAATATTAAGGACATTATCTCCCGGGAGGAAGGAATAGAAGACCTAAACCAGATACGCCGGGATATTATCTTTATCCCTGAGGTTATGCCCCTGGAGCGTTTGCTGCCGGAATTCCAAAAACGCCACCAGCACATTGCTGTGGTTCTAGATGAATACGGAGGTACCGCCGGCATTGTAACCCTGGAAAATGTTCTGGAAGAGCTGGTAGGGGAAATCCAGGATGAATTTGACCATGAGGAACCCGAAGTTATTGTCGAAGAATCCGGCAGGCTTCTGGTCAGTGGCCGTATGTTCATTGAAGATGCGATGGAGAGATTTGACCTGGCGATTGATAAAGAGGAAGAGGAGCAGTATAATACCCTGGCCGGTTATGTTCTGGGAAAACTGGGCCAGCGCCCGCAAGAGGGAGATGTGGTGAAGCAGGAACATTTGCAGCTGGAAGTGGTAAAGATGGACGGGATGCGCATCGACCGCATCCGCATCCGTAAACTCCCGGCAAAGCCCCGCCAGGATTGAGCTTTTAGCGGCGAGATTTCAGTTCGGAAAAAACTTCCGCCAGGCTAACCCCCTGTTCTACCAGCAGAACCAGCAGGTGATAGAGCAAGTCGGATGTCTCGTAGACCAGTTCAGCTTTATCCCGGTTCTTGGCAGCGATGATCACTTCCGCGTTTTCTTCACCTACTTTTTTCAGGATTTTGTCCAGGCCTTTATTAAAGAGATAGGCTGTGTACGAGCCCTCCGGCATTTTTTCCCTGCGTTCCAGAATAATATCATATAATTCATAAAGGATTCCCGGCCCCCCACCAGCGGAGTTGTAAACCGCCGCTAGGTCAAATACGGGACTCTCCACCTCTTTCCCATCAAGGGTCTGGTAAAAACAGCTGTAGTGCCCAGTATGACAGGCTACCCCTGTTTGCGCCACCTTGATCAGCAAGCAGTCGCTATCACAATCAAAAGATATTTCCTTTACCTCCTGGATATGCCCCGATTCTTCCCCCTTTTGCCATAGTTTCTGTCGACTGCGGGAATAAAACCAGGTTTTGCCGCTTTCCAAAGTGCGAGCCAAGGATTCCTTATTCATATAGGCCATCATCAATACCTGCCCGCTCACATAATCCTGGATAATGGCGGGAAGCAAACCCTTTTCATCGAATTTTAAATTATCTATCATAATCTTACTGCCACTCCTTTAGCCGCCAGGTATTCCTTGGCTTGCCGCACCGTATATTCACGAAAATGAAAAATTGAAGCACAGAGAACGGCATCAGCCTTGCCCTGAGTAATGGCTTCATAGAGATGTTCCAGCTTGCCGGCTCCGCCCGAGGCGATAACCGGTATCCCGACCTGCTCGCTTATAGCGGCGGTAAGTTCAATGTCATACCCGTCTTTGGTTCCATCCTTGTCCATGCTGGTTAAAAGTATTTCTCCAGCTCCCAGGCTTTCCACCTTGCGTGCCCATTCCCGGGCATCCATGCCAGTGGCAAGCTGTCCCCCATCAATATAAACCTCCCATGAATTCTCGCTGATACGCCGGGCATCTATAGCCACCACGACACACTGGCTGCCAAATTTATCTGCCCCTTCTTTAATGATCTGCGGATCCCTTATGGCTGCTGAATTCATGGAAACCTTGTCCGCTCCTGCCTTCAATATATTGCTGATATCATCCAGGGTTCTTATCCCTCCACCGACAGCAAAGGGAATAGAAACCTCGCGGGCGGTTTGCCGCACTACCTCCACCATGGTTTGGCGCTCCTCGGAGGTGGCGCTGATATCCAGAAACACCAGTTCATCGGCCCCCTCTTTATCATAGAAAGCCGCAAATTCCACCGGATCGCCGGCATCCCGTAAATTAATAAAGTTTGTTCCTTTTACCACCCGGCCGCCATGTACATCCAGGCAGGGTATAATTCTTTTAGCCCGCATCAAACCACCCCATATATCAAAATTTATTTTTCCGCTTCCTTAAGAGCATCAAGCAAACTAATCTTGCCGTCATAGAGGGCCTTGCCGATAATGGCCCCGCTAACCCCGTCATTCTCCAACTCTTTCAATGCTCTTATATTGTCCAGGCTGCTTACCCCTCCGGAAGCAATAATATCCAGTCCGGTACTACAGGCCATCTCTTTTATGGCTGCCAGGTTAGGACCCTGCAAAAGCCCGTCTCGCGAGACATCTGTGTATATGGCCGTTTGTATCCCCAGAGCTTTCATCTGCAATGCAAAATCTATAGCCGTTACTGATGAAGTAGAAACCCATCCTTCCACCGCCACCATGCCCTCCTTAGCATCCAGGCCCAGTACTATGCGCTCAGGGCCGAACTTATCCAGCAGGTTGGCGATGAAATCCGGGTGGGAAACCGCCCGAGTTCCAATTATTACCCTACTGGCACCCAGAGCCAGAAGCTTTTCCACATCGCTTAGCTGACGCAGGCCTCCGCCTACTTGAAAACTAATGTCAATCGCTGCAGCTATCGTTTCAATAGCTTTAAGGTTTTGGGGACTACCCTGGAAAGCACCATCGAGATCAACAATGTGTAAGAATGAAGCGCCCTGCTCCTGAAAAGAACGGGCAACAGTGGCGGGTGCATCAGAGTAAACCGTTTTGTTTTCCACCCGGCCCTGAACCAGCCGTACACACTGGCCATCCTTCAAATCTATAGCGGGATAAATAATCATTTATTCCATCTCCCCCAACTTCTGCAATATTCTCAAGCCCAGCCGTTTTCTTTTTCCTCTTCTATGAACTCCCTGAGCTTAGAGAACCCTCTTGGAGGACCATATTCCTTCCATGCGCGGCTCTATCTCGATTGCATCCTTTAAAGCCCGGGCAAAAGCCTTAAAAACCGCTTCAATTATATGATGAGTGTTTGAGCCTCGTAAGAGATCAATATGGATATTAATCCCGGCATTGGCGGCCACGGCCTGGAAAAACTCCCGCACATTTTCCGTTGCGAAATTGCCTATCATTTCCCTTTCCAAGGGGACATTATAGACCAGGTAAGAGCGGCCTGAGAGATCAAGGACCACCCGGGCCAGGGATTCATCCATAGGGACAGTTGCTTCCCCGTAGCGGTTGATGCCTTTCTTATCACCCAGGGCTATTTTCAAGGCCTGGCCCAAACAGATGGCGATGTCTTCCACCGAATGATGATCATCTACCTCTATATCTCCCCGGGCCATAACCTTCAGGTTGCACAAGCTATGAAATGAAAAAAGGGTTAGCATATGATTGAGAAACGGAATTTCCGTGTCAATCTGGTGATTTCCGGTACCATCTAATTCGACCTGCAGTAATACCTCAGTTTCACTGGTTTTTCTCTGTACTTCTCCTATTCTGTTATTGTCCAATTTCACTCCTCCTCATAAAATTATTTTTCCTAAGTATCCTCTGTTTTCTATTTTTTCTTTTTTCCCTTTACTCTTATTCTTATTGAATTAGCATGGGCAGTAAGCCCTTCCACCTCAGCCAGCTTCATTATTCCCTCAGCATCTTCCCTTATTCCCTGCGGGGAATAATAAATAATGCTGGAACTCTTCATAAAGGTGTCTACGCTGACCGGGGAATAGAAACGAGCGGTTCCACCGGTGGGCAAAATATGGTTAGGACCGGCAAAATAATCCCCTACCGGTTCCGGGGTATCTTTTCCCATAAAAATAGCCCCGGCATTGCGAATCCGGCTCAAGTAATCAAAAGGATGCTCCACCATCAATTCCAGGTGTTCAGGGGCCACCAGGTTAGCCACTGCACAGGCCTGATCCATTTGGGGAACCAGTACCAAGGCCCCGTAACTCTCCAGGGCCTGCCTGATAATATCCTGGCGGGAAAGTTCCTGCACCTGCTTCTCGATTTCCTCCTGTACCCGCTCAATCAAGGTCTCACTATCGGTCACCAGTATGCTGCGAGCCAGCACATCATGTTCCGCCTGGGACATCATATCCGCTGCCAGGTAAGCCGGGTTGGCTTTCCTATCAGCAACTATCAGTATTTCACTGGGACCAGCCAGCATGTCGATATTTACATTACCATAAACCATTTTTTTAGCGATAGTAACATAGATATTGCCGGGACCACTTATCAGATCCACTTTATTAATAGTCTCTGTACCATAGGCCAGAGCGAATACGGCCTGGGCACCACCCATCTTATATATTTCCTCGATTCCCAGTTCAGCTGCCGCTACCAGAGTATAGGGATTTATGGAACCGTCTTTAGCCGGTGGAGTCACCATGGCTATTTCGCTTACCCCGGCTACCTGGGCCGGTATGGCATTCATCAGTACTGACGAGGGGTAGGCCGCAGTTCCGCCGGGTACATATATACCCACCCTTTCCAAAGGCCGGTAAAGCTGTCCCAGTATATTGCCGCGCTCATCTGGTTCCATCCAGGAGTTCTTCAACTGTCTGCCATGAAAAGTAGCAATATTATCTATAGCCTGATCCAGAGTAAATATGTAATCATCATCAACTGCATCATAAGCCGCCTCAATCTCATCTTCAGAAACCAGGAAGTTGCTTTCATCGATTTTTGCTCCATCAAACTTTAAGGTAAAGGCAAATATGGCCTGATTACCTTTCTCTTGCACCTGCCGACTAATCTCTCCTACGCTATCTTCGTATTGTTTCATACTGGCATTACTGGCGGCTAAAAAACGCTTAAAATCCTCTGAAGCTCCATCAAATCTCTTTATATTCATCAAGCACTGCCTCCTGTACTTAATTTTTGCATGTTTTCAATCAGGGGTTGAATCTGCTGATGTTTAGTGCGGTAGCTCACCCGGTTACATATCAGCCTGGTAGTAGAATCCATTATTTTAATAAGCTCCACCAGCCGGTTTTCTTTCAGGGTTCGCCCCGTAGAAACCAGGTCCACAATCATGTCAGCCAGCCCCATCAGGGGTGCCAGTTCTATATTGCCATGCAGTTTTATTATTTCCACCTGCAGTCCCTGGCTGCGGAAAAAATTCTCCGCTATTACCGGAAATTTGGTGGCAGCTCGCTTGTAGTTCAAATCTTTAAGCGCTATATTTTTAATGGCCTCCGGTACCGCTACCACAAAACGGCAGTATCCATATTGCAAGTCCACCATTTCAAAAACATCCCGAGCCTGTTCCACAATTACATCCTTGCCCACTATACCAAGGTCGGCCGCTCCCTGTTCGACATAGGTAGGCACATCGGTGGGACGACACATGATATACTTTACCCGTTCATTATCATAAGTAAATACCATGCTGCGGCTCTTATCATTAATTCCCTCACCAGGCAGCTTTAATTTCTTAAAAACTTCCAGGGTGGGCTCTAGTAGAGTTCCCTTGGATAGAGCGATGGTCAGGTAATCATCATACATAGATTAATCCTCCAGTTATACAGTTTTCCCTTCCTTCCAGCTTTCTTTCCAGCTCCTGCCGGCTCTTTCCTTCTACATCTATCTCTACGGCAAAGCCCTGCTTCCTGAGTTCTTCTGCCCGCGCTATTACCGCCGCGAAGTCTTTTCCCCCCACCAGGTATCGAGGGGCTTCTTGCAAGGCTGGGTGCTTCAAAAGTAGAGCCAGGCGATCCATTCCCAGGGCAAATCCTGTAGCCGGGCAAGGAAAGCCAAATTTCCCCAGCAAGTGATCATAACGGCCACCACCTAACAGGCCGTATCCCAGCTCAGGGGAATAACCTTCAAAAACCGTACCCGTATAATAATCCA
>Ga0209312_1000714_pt1 | contig 27515 bp, 29 predicted proteins | sample BioC13SIPDNA_4_FD_185744 | JGI IMG/M metagenome (GOLD analysis project Ga0209312, IMG submission 185744) | Anaerobic biogas reactor microbial communites from Washington, USA - Biogas_R1_B C13 SIP DNA (SPAdes) (version 2) | ecosystem: Engineered > Bioreactor > Anaerobic > Unclassified | place... | reverse complement strand
CCGTTCGACTTGCATGTGTTAAGCACGCCGCCAGCGTTCGTCCTGAGCCAGGATCAAACTCTCCAATGAAAAGTTATTTCCTAGCCTTTAATTTCTTAAGGCTGGCTTGTTATCCGTTGTCGTTTTTCGGAGTCCTGGCTTATATTTTTTACAAAATACAGTTCCATTTCTCCCGCACTTTAAAGCCTTGCTGTTCTGTTTTATCAAGATCTCGCAGCCCCTCTTTCCGTGGGCGCAAAACATATATTATCATGCCCCTGTTTCTATGTCAAGCGCTATTAGCTGCATTTTTGGGGCATAAAATAAGTACTTCGCATTAGGCTTAGCGCAAGTACTTTTCTATTATATATCTAAGTTCATAATTTGACAACAGATTTAATATTTCGTTTTTAGTTACTACCTATCTGTAAGATTAAAAAACCCCGCCCATTGAAAGAGCGGGGTAATTTATACTATAGTGCTTTTTTTTGGCGAATTCTTTCTATTAATATAGCACAATCGGGGCAAACCATTTCACAGATGTTACAGGCTATACAGCTGTCTTCATCTTTAGGTTTAACGGTGGGAGTACCATAGACACCCAGTTTATCCGACCATACCAGTACGCCGTTAGGACATTTTTCTTTACAGAGGCCACAGCCCTTGCAGTAATCGGGGAATATATAAAATATCGCTTTTTCCATGGGGAAGGTTATTGGTTTTAATTCTTTACTCATGTTATTGCCCCCCTTCCTTCAAGGACTCCTCCGCCATTTGCTTACCTAATTCCAGCGCTTTGAAGTTTAGTTCTCTTAAATCCGGATTCTTTTCAAATTTATAGCCCAGTTTGTTCTCCAGGGCTTTTTTAGCAGCTTCAAAGTCTACTATATTAGTAAGACCTATAACCGCACCCATAATAATAATGTTAAAAACCCGTGGGTGTAATTCCTTGTTGGCGGTATCGATAGCTGGTAACCCGATTATTTTTTTAGCCTGGCGGGGTAAATCATTCTCATCTACCTTAAAACCAGAATCATAAACAAAAAGGGTGTTTTCATCTGAGTAGTGTGCGGTACGTCCAACCGCCCTTTCGCTAAGGGCAATAACTACATCCGCTTTGTTAAATTTGGGGGCACCTATTCTCTCATCACTTACCTGAATAAAAGCGATAGATACTCCTCCCCTTTGTTCCAGACCAAAATTAGGTATATAAATGGTTTGTTTTTCTTCATTATAAGCTGCTTCCGCTATTATCTCAGCAACTGATTGTACACCCTGACCGCCTTCACCGGCCAACGCTATTTTCACCAAAGCCATTTATTTACCCCCCTTTCCAAAGGGGTTTTTTAACTCTCCTACCGGGAAATAATGCTCCATTTCATCCTCTAAGAAGTGCCAGGTCTGCTGGGCATTAGTCCTCCAGTTGGTAGGACAGGTAGAAAGCACTTCTACAAAGGAGAAACCATTACCTTCTATTTGATTACGCAGGGCATTCCTAATAAATCTTCTTAACTGGTTATATTTTGATACCGTAGCTCTGGCTACATAGGCACTATCCGGGGTAAGCTGAGCAATAAACTCCGGTCCCTTGGTGGGATATCCAGTCAGTTCTGGATCTCGGCCAAAAGGAGTAGTTTCCGTTTTCTGTCCGGGAAGGGTGGTGGGCGCCATCTGACCTCCAGTCATCCCGTAGTTAGTATTGTTAACCAGTATTAATGTAACTTTTTCATTACGTACGGCGGCGTTGAGCAGATGCTGGGAACCAATGGAATATCCGCCTCCATCCCCCATATATCCTATAGTTATAAGTTCCGGACGGGCTCTTTTTATCCCTACCATAACTGGAGTAGTTCTGCCATGATGAGTCTGGGTGCTGTCACAAGCAAAGAAATCCCAGGAAAGCAAGGAACAGCCTATGTCACATCCGAATATAGTTCTATCCTGTATTTCCAATTCATCTATTACGTCACCCAACGCTTTTAACACAATTCCATGCCCACAACCGGGACAGAATTTATGCGGTTTGGTTGGTAAATACCATGATTTTGGTGTTGCCGGTGCTACTGTCTGCATTAATATACCCCCTTCCTTAGAGAATGCTCTTCACTTTGCTAATGATGTCATAATCAATTATTCCTACACCCGGCATAAACAGGGTTTCCATTGGTATTGTTTCTCCATAAATCTCTTGCCTGGTCAGGCGATAGAATTGACCATAGGCCGATTCTGCTATAAGCAGTTTTTTAGCGCCGCTTCGGGCTATAGCTGCACGCAGTTGTTTTTCCGGATAAGGTCTAAGGGTAATAGGACGGAAATAGCCGGCCTTAATACCTTGAGCCCGCAAGGCTTTTACCGCATCGTCTGCCGCCCTGGCTACTACACCATGGGATAGTATTATTATTTCAGCATCTTCACATTGTCTTTCCTCGTATTCCACTATTTCTGGCGAGATGCTTTCGTATTCAGCGGTGTTTTTAAGTACCACATCATAAAGTTCTTCTTCCAGGCTATATATGTTACACAAATGTTGTGGTTCCCTTTCAGCATTGGTAATACTACCATCCAGGCCTATTAAGGGATAAGTATCGACCATTTTGATTCCGCGTGTTTCCGGATCATACATTTCCAGAGGTTCGCGCATTTTAGCCTGGTAACCATCACCCAGAATAAAGGTAGGAAACCTGTATTTCCAGGCGGTATTAAAGCCCTTAATCACATAATCGTATATTTCCTGATGGGTAGCAGTAGAATAAACTATACGCCAACCTTCTCCATTGCCTCCGAAGGTTGTAAGAGCTACTTCCTGCTGGGAATAAATAACTGTACCTGAAGAAGGTCCTCCGCGTTGCTGGATTATGGCTAATAAGGGTAGTCTCATACCTTCAGCCATACCAAAAGGTTCCTGCATCAACACGTTACCTGGTCCGGCCGTGGCTGTAAAAGCCTTTTTCCCACTCTGGACTGCTCCACAAACGGTAAAGCCAGCCGATATTTCATCTTCAGTCTGTAAAAAACCTCGTCCGTACTGAGGTGCCAAACGGGTCCAGTAATGCATTATTTCGTTCTGGGGGGTAATAGGGTAGCCAAACATAACGTCAGCGCCGGAAGCCAGTGCCGCCCAGGCCGCAGTCTCATTGCCAGTCATAAATGCCTTTTTACTCTCGGTTATGACCTGTTGCATTTATATAAACACCTCCCATTTCCTTCTATTACAAAGCTAATTGCTGCTATCCTACCATAACGCTTGCGGCATATGCCTGTGTATAAATTTAATTGGAAGATTAAATTCTTCCGCTTTGATAAAATCCCTCATATTTTCATCAACCGCCATGTAATCTACCGGAATATTTAGCTCCCGAGCTACTGCTAGAATTTCATTGTTACCTTGTTTAATAATATCTACTGTAGTTTGATCCCCTAAGTGAGTATTGGCAACAATGGCATCCACCCGGCCCAGGTTCTTAATATACTCAGCAATCCTTGGGCGGCTGCCGGTCATAGGGCGAGTATAATTAATTACGGCAATAACCCGTAATTCAATTGATTCCAGGGCTCCTTCTACTAAATTCAAGGTTTGTGCCCCAAAAACACCATAACCAACATCAAGAATAATATCCCCTTCGCGCCAAAGGGCCCAGCGGGCTGCCGGGTTAAGCATGGCTCCGGTTTCTCCCAATCCGAAAGCATCTTCACTGGAATAGCCAATAATTATGAGGCCCTTTTCTTCCAGCATCTCTTTGATAGGCCTTAAGGTATAAAAAGGCTCCACTGTATCTAAATCCACCAGGGTTACCATATGCCCCTGGGCTTTAAGCTCTAGAGCTCTATTTATTGCCAATTCGCTTTTGCCACTGGCGTACTCTCCAACATATGCTTCTACCACGCGGGGGGAATACTTTAGGGTAAAAATAAACACCTCCTAAAAGTGTCAAATTTTTTAATGATTTTTATTAGTATAGATTATATTTTAAATGTGAGTCAATAATTATATTATTTAGGCAAATGTTACTCACATTTATCGTGTACTGATAAAAAAGCTATACTATTATTAAGATGGATTAACTGATAAAACTGGGATTAAATTAAATAATACACTTTTTCCTTCTCTAAGTGCAGTGTTTTTTTGTTAAATTTAGATTAAGAAGCAGTTAATAAGGAAATAGAGTGCTGGTAGCAAAGGTATAGGTATGGCAAATTTCAGGGGTAACCCAGAATACGAGGTTAATTAAGAATTTTGAATTTTAAATTTTGAATTATTGTAGAAATGCTTACGCATTTCTCTTATTAGCAATTAACACAACCCCATCTGCTTTTTATGTCTAGTGCCTTGAGGGCATGAAGTGAAACATCAATTATAATTGCTCTAATCCATTATCTATAGATTTTACTTTAGTAACTATTCCTATAAAATAAAAAAAGGCCGATTAAGGCCTATTTTTTAAGTTTATTTTTACTACATTAGTAATAATTGCAGGCAGATAAGTAAGATAACCCCAGGTATGCCTAAGAAGCCGGCGATTAACACACTGATAATATTAACCGGTAAAGAGAAATCAAAATATGAGGCCAGGTAGTTTACTATTAATAGTAGAACTAAACCTACCGCTGAATTTAATAAAAGTTTCCAGAGTAGTTTAACTGGTTTAATAAAAACCTGAGCCACTATGTAAAGGATTACTAATAAAAATAAGGCCGCTATGATAACATTTAAAACCTCCATTACTTTCACCCCTCTTCGCTATGATTGGCTCAAAACCATAATATTTTGCCTGGCATATGATTCTGAATTATATTCTTGTTTTATTTTTTTATAGAGGTAATTGTAACGCTTCTCTGCCGCATTAATACTATAAATTGCACAATCTACCATTTCCTCATCTACTACCCGGGCAAACATGTTATGGGCACACATTAGTTCCCGATGGGCTCCTTGTAACAATTCCCGATCAGAAAAATCTACATTTTCCTGGTGATTTTCATTGAATAAACGACAGTTTTTAAGCCGGCTGTATAGCCTGGACCATATTTCCATAAAAAAACCTCCTGGCATATTTTTACTGTGTTATCCATCCTATGCCAGGAGGTTTTATATTATGTTATATTTCTTTGCGTCCTTCCAGGGCTCTACGCAGGGTTATTTCGTCAGCAAACTCGATGTCGCCTCCAACCGGTAAACCGTGGGCCAAACGGGTGGCTTTAACTCCATGGTTGACTGCTATTCCAGCCAGGTAACGCGCCATAACTTCTCCTTCAATATCAGGGTTCAAGGCCAGAACTACTTCTTTGATAGTCCCCGCTGCTAACTGCTTGATAAAAGGATCCAAGTTTAATTCTTCCAGGTTATTATCACCCATCAGGTTAAAATTCTTGTTTAAAACGTAGTACCTGCCCTTATACCCAGTACGTTCAATAGCAATAATGTCACTGGCTTCCTCGGCCACGCAAAGAATCTCTTTATCCCGGCTTTCATCCTGGCAGATGGCGCAGGGATTACTATCGGTGAGGTAACCACAACGGGAGCAGGGAAAAACCTTTTCCCGGGCATCAATTATGGCCTGGGCCAGCTGTCTGGCTTCCGCGGGCGGCATCTTTAATATATACAGAGCCAGCCTCTGCGCCGTCTTAGGGCCGATGGTAGGCAGCTTAAGCAGTTGGTCTATAAGATTTTCCAGGGGCCTGGCCAGTCTCATCTCAGAGCCTCCTATAACCCGGGGATGTTAAAACCGCCGGTGATTTTGGCCATTTCCGTAGAGACCATTTCCTGGGATTGCCGGATTCCTTCATTTACTGCAGCTATAACCAGGTCTTCCAGCATTTCAATATCATCCGGGTCAACTACTTCCGGACTTATTTTGATGGCTATTAACTCCTGTTTGCCATTTACTCGAACCGTAATAGCCCCGCCGCCAGCCGTGGTTTCTATTTCTCTTTCTTTCAGTTCTTCCTGCATTTTTATAATCTGTTCCTGTACCTGCTTGGCCTGTTTTATCATTTTATTCATCGAACCACCACCAGGGTTAAATTTCATTTATTCATTCCTCCTAATCTTTAATTTCTACGATATCTTCGCCAAAGTATTCTATGGCTTTTTTTACAATAATATCATTATATTGTTCATCATCAAGGAAAACAAATTCTATTTCCACGTTCCGCTTCAAGATATCCCGGGCTACGCTTTCTACCAGTTCCCGGTTATCTTTTTCCTCCATACGTTCCTTATGTAAGCGATACCCCTTTTTATAGCCTATATAAAGTACGTCATCACGCGCCCCCAGCAATTTACCCTGACATAGTAGGGCATGGGTAGTAATCTTCTTTTCCTTTACCCCGACAAGCAGGCGATTCCATAATACCTCACGGGCGTCCGGCTTAGTACCCTTACTTCCGGCTTGTACCCGGGTGGTTTTGCCTTCCTGTCGAGCTGGCTGTACTATCGGGGTTTCGTTGTTAAATATCTGAGACATCTGCAGAAATGCTACTTCGAGAATGAAACGGTTCCCTTCACTGAATCTTAACTTGTCAGCCGTATCCATCATCAGGCGCAAAGCCTGCAAAATCTGACTTCGATCAATTTGAGATTTTTGTTCTTCCAATAATGGTTTGGATGCTGCCGTCACTACTAAAAAGTCAGTTTCATCGCCTATGACCATATATAAAAGCAAATCCCGTAAATAAAGGGCACTCTCCCGGGCCAGTTGCTGGGCTTCCTTACCTTCGCCCAGGGCAGCTGCCAGCATCTCAATTATTCCTGCCGTATCCTGCTTCACTACCTTTTCTAACAGGCGGGCCAGGAAAAGTTCATCTACCAGTCCCAACACATCCAACACATCTTCCTTTTTAATGGTTTTACCTTTGTAGGAATAAATCTGGTCCAGAGTGCTGAGAGCATCGCGCAGGCCTCCATTGGCGCGGCGGGCTATTAACCGGCCTGCTTCCTGGTCCAGCTCTATGTTATCACTGGCTGCTACCTGTTGCAGCCTTTCTAAAATTTCCGGACCGGTCAGGCGGCGAAAACTGTAGGACTGGCAGCGGGAACGTATAGTATCCGGTATTTTTTGGGGCTCAGTGGTAGCAAGAATAAAAATTACTGATTCCGGAGGTTCTTCCAGGGTCTTTAATAGAGCATTAAAGGCCTCGGTGGTAAGCATGTGAACTTCATCTATTATATATACCTTTTTCTTGCCTTGGGCAGGTAAGACCCGTACCTTTTCTCGCAGGTCGCGAATCTCATCTATTCCCCGGTTAGAGGCAGCATCTATTTCAATAACATCCATAAAATTGCCATTATTAATATCGGTACAGGAGGAACAAAGGTTACAAGGCTCTCCGTCCTCAATATGCTCACAGTTAACCGCTTTGGCAATTATTTTAGCAATACTGGTCTTACCAGTTCCCCGGGGACCGGAAAATAGATAGGCATGGGATAAGCGCCCCTCTTTAATGGCATTACGCAGGGCAGTCACAGTTTTCTCCTGCCCCACCACCTCTTCAAAACGCTGGGGACGCCAGGCCCGATATAAAGCCAGATAGGCCATAATATCTCTTCCTTTCGGTTATGGATGTTAGGATATAAGTTCTTGATTTAATGCCAACTTTCCTGCTGCAAAACATAAAGACGGAGAAAGGGAACGCGGATTCGCTTCGCTCGCGCGGATTTAGCTGGATTTACGCGGTTTTTTAATACTCATGACGGGTTAATTAGAAAATAGATTTTAATTCACGCGGATCGCGTCATGTGTAGGGAACGGCCCCTGTGCCGTTCCGCCATGGGTTAGAAACAAAATACTTCTATTTTCATAAGTGGTTGTGTGCCGTACTCATGACGGGTTAATTAGAAAATAGCAGACTTAACCTGCCTAATAAGAAGGGAAAAGCATCGCTTTTCCCTTCCTTAATTCAACATTTAAAATTTAAAATTCATAATTATAATTGCCGTGCACCTGGCTTCGAGAATACCCTCCAAGCGTTACTTGAACAGTTAACTCCATTCAGGCTGCCCTGCGTCACACCGGATTAATCCCTTAGTGCTGCTTCCTTCCGGACCTGACACGGTTCAAGACGTCCTGTTGCGCCGGACCCAAACTTCTTAGCCACTTGTTCAAGCCGGACCTTACAGGATAGACCCTCAGCTCAGGAATTCGACCCTGCTGTAGCGGGTTGCAGGTTACAAGGCACCGCTAATTCCCCGTCTAGCACGGCAAATCTTATTCTTCTATAGCTTATTTATTGTACAATCTTTTCCCCTGCTTGGCAAGCTGCAAAGCTTTCCCATTTGTTGCCTTTATTATCGGTTAGGAAAGGTAATTAGGCATGGAGGGACTAAAAGCTGTAGCATTATAAAGTAAGCATTAAGTGTAGTATAATAATTGTCGTATTATGGTTGTGCTATTTATGTATTTCCCGCCTTATAGCTGGTAAAAGTAATATTGATTAAAGTTTCAGAAAGTTTAGTATAAAGGAGAAGTATAAACTATTGATCACATTTGAAGAGCTGAAAATTGACCCTCTTATTCTTAAAGCCCTCAGTAATATGGGATTTGAGGAAACCACCCCGGTGCAGAAGGAAACCATTCCGCTGGCTTTAATGGGACGAGATCTAATCGGAAGAGCCCAAACCGGAACCGGGAAAACGGCAGCCTATGGTATACCTCTGGTGGAGTGCTGTGACGCAAATTCAGAGCATATCCAGGGTATTGTTATTACCCCAACCCGCGAGCTGGCCATTCAGGTAGCAGAAGAACTGAATCGCATTGGGCAATATAAAAGAATTCGTTCATTACCTGTTTATGGTGGGCAAGAGATTGACAGACAGATTAAAGCCTTGAAAAACCGTCCACCTATTATAGTTGGTACCCCAGGGCGCCTTATGGATCATATGCGCCGAAAAACTATCCGCCTCCAGCATGTTAAAATGGTAGTTTTGGATGAGGCTGACGAGATGCTTAATATGGGCTTTAGAGAGGATATTGAGGTCATCCTCCAGCAGATACCGGAAGCAAGACAAAGTCTTCTCTTCTCGGCCACCATACCAGTACACATCAAAACTCTGGCCGAACAATTTATGAAAAACCCGGAAATGGTTCACATTAAACCCCAGGAAGTAACCTTATCCCATATTGAGCAGCATTATATCGAGACCCCGGAAACGCAAAAGCTAGATGTTCTCTGTCGTCTGCTGGACATCCAAAATCCAGATTTGGCAATTGTCTTCGGACGTACCAAGCGCAGGGTGGATGAAATTACCGAGGCTCTGAATAAACGCGGGTATTCAGCCGAAGGTATTCATGGTGACCTGACCCAGAGCAGAAGAGAGACTATAATGCGCCGGTTTAAGTCGGGAATGACAGATCTGCTTATTGCTACCGATGTAGCGGCGCGGGGCCTGGATATTACCGGGGTTACCCATATATATAACTTTGATATTCCCCAGGATCCGGAAAGCTATGTACACCGAATTGGGAGAACGGGGCGGGCTGGAGAGACCGGCGCAGCTATTACCCTGGTTACCCCCCGGGAAATAGGACATTTAAAGTACATCGAACAATTTATCCGCCAGAGGATTAAACGCCAACCGGTGCCAACCATCAACGAAGCTCTGGCCGGCTTGCAGCGCATTGGTATGGAAAACCTGCTGGCGGTGGTAGAAAATGAAGATATCGGGCAGTATAAAAGCCTGGCCGAAAGCTTGTTGGATGATCATGATTCCATTACCCTTTTATCCGCCGCCCTTAAACTACTTACCCGGCAGCCGGATAGTATTTCCTCCCATGTGCTGAGCGAGGCTCCCCCCATAAAATTAAAAGATCCCTATGGCAAACGACCCAAAAGACCTTATGAGAAGAGTTCCTCGCGAAACTCCAGGAAACCCAAAAGACCCAAACCAAGAGGTTATTAGGCAGGGAAACCCCTGCCTTAACTATTTAAATAATTGGGAAAACTTCTTTGGCACTTCGGTTTCAAACCGCATTAATTCGCCGCTGACGGGATGATAAAAGGCCAGAATGTGAGCATGCAGGCCCAGTCGGCCAATAGGGTTAGTCATGGCACCATATTTTTTATCCCCTATGATGCTGTGTCCGATATCTTTCATATGAACCCGAATTTGATTCTTGCGGCCAGTTTCCAACCTGATTTCCAGCAGGGAATACCCTGCTCCCGTTTCCAGCACCTTATAGCAGGTAACCGCCTCCTGCCCCTCTCCAGGACTGGAACTGGAATATACCAGTCTAGTTTTGGTTTCTTGTAACCAGGATCGGATTTTGCCTTCTTTTTTTTCTACCTGTCCTTCCACCACCGCAATATAGGCCCGGTCCACTACGGCCTCTTTCCAGTTATCCTGTAATGAATGCTTAATATCTTCGTTTTTGGCAAAAAGCATTACCCCGGAAGTTTCCCGGTCCAGGCGGTGCACAATGAATATCCGATTCTCCGGGTCCTTTGTACGGACATATTCAGTTAACTGATGGTAGGCCGTACGCTCCTTTTCCTTGTCTGAAGCTATTGATAATAATCCCGCTGGTTTATCAATAATAATGATATCCGCGTCTTCATATAGAATCTGCAGCCCCCGAACAGGCTTCTCATCCCGAACCAGTGCCCAGTTAATGCTTACCTTCTGACCCACCTTCACGGGGTGGTTATACTTGGTAACCACCTGTCCATCTACCAGAACCTGGCGATGACTTAACAAAGACTTTATGTTATTGCGGCTCTTATCAGGCATTTGTTCAATCAAAAATTTCATTAATTCTTCCGGTTGAGCCACATTTAAAAGAGTCTGGCGGTTCGACCCTTTATGATCCTGCCGATATTTTTTCATTCTAACCCTCCCTGTTACCAATCAAGGTAATCATATTATATACAATACTTATGGAAATTAACGTAATACTGAAATTAATACTACTCTAAGAGAAAATAAGAGACAAAAATTATAAAATAGCCTATAATTGTAAAATATACGTAATTTTTGTTAATGGGGATTATCAGTTTATGGATAAGCAATTTAAAAATCGGGGAGTATTAAAATTGCAACCGCATGATCATGCCTGTCTGATATATGAATCAGAAGACGAATGGCGGGATAATGTTATTCCTTTTATTATAGCGGGGCTTAAGCAGGGGGAGAAATGTGTTTACGGGCTTAATCACCGGAGTCAACAATATATTCTCGATTGCCTCCGGGAAGAGGGTATAAATGTAGCAGCTTATGAAGAATCGGGACAACTATTGATTTTAGATAAAAGTATACTACCAGGAGAATCCGATGGAGACCGCCTGGATCAAATGCAGGATTTCTATATCCAATACCTGAAGAAGTGGCTGGCTGAAGGCTATCCAGCAGTGCGTTTTACTAGTGAATCTTTATATAATTTAATAGGGATTGAATCCACTAAAACTATGGTAGAAGTTAATTCTCGCATGAATACTATGCTTTTTCCTCATTATCCCTGCGCAGCTCTTTGCCAGTATGACCGCTTCAAAACCGATCCCAAACTATTAAAATATGCTATCCTGAGTCATCCCATAGTTATCAAAAACAATGAGCTTTATGTTAACCTTGCCAGCATTCCCGATGAACGCTTTTTAGAAATTACCAGCGACCGCTGGGAAGCTGAACACTGGTTGGCGGTTATAGAAAGAGAAAACCGAGACTTGGAAAAACTACAGATGGTTGACCATACCCTGAATAATTCCAGCCAACCCCTGTTATGTTTCCAGGCCGATGGCTCTGTTATGGCCTGTAATAAGGGCTTTTATCAGCTCATGGATCGCAGCGGTCAAAGCATTCAGCACCTTGGAGAAATGGAGCCTTACTGGCGGGAATACCTGACTGAGATAATTCAGGAACTCCAACAAACAGGTACCCACCGCTACGAAAGAGAATGGCCCCTCCCGGGTGGCGGCCGGATGGTTGTAGACTTGTCAATCCTTGAGGGATTCGATAACTTTGGTAAATTAGCCTATTATTTTGTCTCGCTAAGTGATGTTACCGGACAAAAAGAAGCGCAAGAGGCCCTGCGCAGATCTGAAGAACATTTCCGGTTAATGGCTGAAAATGCCTATGATATGATTAGCATTATAGACCGACAAACCTTCCAACATAAATACTTGAGCCCATCTCATGAGCGCATAGTTGGTTATAAAGCGGAAGAATTAATGGGAAAATCCTGCTTAATGCATGTGCATCCAGAGGATATAAAATCAGTTATAAAAAAACTCCAAGAAGGTATTAAAAAAGGCAGCGCAGGTGCTCAGTACCGTGCACGCAATAAGGATGGCGTTAATCTATGGTTCGATAGTTTTGGTAAAGTGATCGAATCAGGGGAATATAAGGGGGATGTTTTGCTCATAACCCGTGATATAACTGAGCGTAAAATGGCAGAAATCGCCATGCGTAATTCGGAAGAAAAATACCGCTTAATTGTTGATAATGCTTATGATGGCATTTCTATTTTTGATTCCTCGACCTTAATTAGTACTTATCAAAACCCGGCTTTGAAAAAAATGTTGGGCTACCCCGAGAACGCCATGTTGAATCGCCCTCTCTTTGAGTTTGTACATCCAGATGAGTTAACAATGGTAGAAGAAACACTAAAAGAAGGACTGGAAAATGGCCAGGGCTGTATACAGTGCCAGCTCAGAAAAAATGATGGCAGTTATATCTGGATGGAAATCAACGGCAGGGTTATGCATCGGGATAGCGATAGTCCCCATCTGTTATTTATTACCCGCGATATAAGTCAGCGTAAACGAGTAGAGGAGGAGCTTAGAGCTAGTGAAACGCGCTTGCGCTACAGTGAACAGGAATTACGGCAACAGCTTGATTACCTAAATTATTTAATAAACACTATGGGTGAAGTATTTGTAACTTACGATTTAAATCATCGCATAACCTTTGTTAATCATGCTGTATATAAACAACTGGGTTATCAGCCTGAAGAATTACTGGGCATTAATGTAATTGATTTTATTATCCCCCCCGACAAAGAGAGAATGGCCACTTATATTGGTACCCGTCTACTAGACGGTAAACCGGGAATATTCGAAACCGTAGTAAAGCGTAAAAACGGCAGCGAAGCCCTGGTACGAATTAAGAGTTCACCGATCAAGGAAGAGGATACCGTTGTCGGCGCTATGCTGCTTTTGGAAGATATTTCAGAATACCGGAAAATCCAAAAAGAGATGGCCCGGTTAGATCAGCTTAACACCGTTGGAGAAATTGCAGCAGGAATAGGCCATGAAATAAGGAACCCTATGACTACAGTAAAAGGATTCCTGCAGATGTTAAGCCAGAATGAGGATTTTATTCACCACCAGCATTATTTTAACCTTATGCTGGACGAGTTGGAAAGAGCTAATGGAATCATCAGTGAATTCCTTGCCCTGGCCAAAAATAAGCTGGTAGATTTACAGCCCCGTAATTTAAACAGCATAATAACTGCCATATTCCCCCTGCTTCAAGCCGACGCCTTGCTGGTCGACAAATCAATTGTTTTGGATCTAGCAGAGATCCCGGACTTACTCCTGGACGAAAAAGAAATCCGCCAGCTTCTACTTAATCTGGTTCGTAACGGTCTGGAGGCGATGCAGGCCGGAGGTACGGTATATGTAAGCACCCGCCTGGAGGAAGAACAAGTAGTCCTGTCGGTACGGGACGAAGGTAAAGGTATCAACCATGAGCTGATGGACAAACTTGGAACGCCCTTCATTACAACCAAGGATAATGGTACCGGACTAGGCCTGGCCATATGTTATAGTATAGTAGCGCGTCATGAAGCCGGTATTATTCCATATACCAGTCCAACAGGAAGCACCTTTATTATCCGTTTTAAAATCCCCTGCTTAGATACGGAGCAGATGACTTTGCCCCTGGTTTGATACAAAAATGTTTCATGTGAAACATTCATTTAGCCTTTTACCGTAATTTCTTTAGAGCTGCAATATCACGGTCGATCTCTTCAAACGGTGTTTCCAGGATAAAGGGTAAGGTGCCAAAAAAATCATGCCTAAGCAATCGTTTAAAACTCGCTTCCCCTATGAATCCATCACCGATATGAGCGTGGCGGTCACGTTTAGATCCCAATTCCTTTTGACTATCATTGCTGTGAATAAATTTGATAGCATCTCGCCCAAAAGTACGGTCTATTTCCTCTAACACCTGGACAATCCCCTCCTCGCTGCTCACATCATAGCCGGCCGCAAAAACGTGACAGGTGTCCAGACATATCCCTATTCTTTCCTGATTATTAATTAGTTGCAATATGGTATTAATCTCATTAAAATCCCGGCCAATCTCTGTTCCCTGCCCGGCCATAGTTTCCAAACAAACAGTAACCTCTCCAGTATAGTTATCAAGTACATCATTAAGCAGCCGGGCTATCCTATCTATTCCTTGTTCCTGGGTAGAAGTAGTATAAGAACCCGGATGCAGCACCAGATAATCAGCCCCAACCAGACTGCAGCGCTGCAAATCTTCCTTAACTACCTGATGGGCCAATTCATACAAATCATCCTTGGCAGCAGCGGGATTAGAAATATAGGGGATGTGAACAACTACTGGATTAATATCATGGGCTAAAAGGGTAGACTTAAAATAATCGACTTCCTCTTCTGTAAAGGTACGAGCCCCGCTCCCCCGCGGGTTGCGCACAAATATCTGCAAAGCTTCCAACCCCAGGGCAACGGCCTCATCAGCAGTATGCTTTAACCCCTTCCCGATGGGTAAATGAGCTCCAATTCTAGGCTGTTTATTAATTGTCGTCACTCCTTGACTGTTTTTATTGATTATATCAAAAAATGCAACATTTATTGAAACTTGCAGTTATTCAGTCTTAACTTGCCGTAAATGCAAATTTTCCTCTTAAGAGCTTATATCCTTATATGGTAATCTATACATAACCAGGTACATCCTGCGAAAGGAATGTGGTTTGCGTTCATGAATAAGGTGCTTAAATGGATGTTGCTCCTGGCCGGGGCCGGTACGGCAATAATGCTGTTGACCCGCCTGCCGGTGCTGGGGCTGGAGGAAGCCAGTTTCTGTGGGCGTTGTCATGTTATGCAGGAGCAGGTGGATACTTATCAGCATTCTCCCCACCAGCAGGCAACTAATTGTGGTGCCTGTCATGACCCTCATGGGCTGCTGACCGGCAGTGTTTATGCAAGCTATACTGGAACCAGAGATGTATATCGGGTTGTTACCGATACCACTCCTGAAGAAATTCGAATTACCGATATGAGTAAACGGGTAGTACAGAACAACTGCCTGCGTTGTCACGGCGATATCATGCGTGAAATTGGAGATACCAGTCAAAACGGAGGGGCCCATTGTTTTCATTGTCATCGGGAAATTATTCATCCGAAATAACCCCCATGGCCGATGGCCATATAACAAGTATGAAAATTCCCGCGGCTTTAGTGGGTGTCATCCTGAGCGTAGCGAAGGATCTGATATGATATTCCGGTGAAAGATCCTTCACTTCGTTCAGGATGACAAGGGAAATATTAATCCTTAAAGGAGCGTGAGGGTATAATGTCAGCTAGAAGCAAACAGTTTATTATGGTGGCCATTCCGGTTGCCCTGTTAATTATAATAGCCGGGTTTTTCTTTTTCACCCGCCACAACCAGGATTTAGCAGAAGGCCCGGTGGGGGAAATTGCCGCCAACGAACCCCGTTCCGAAGTCTGGGGTGCCTTCTATCCCCGGCACTGGGACAGTTACCAGGCTAATTACGAAAATAGCGACAATCCCTCTCACTTTGAAACCAAGCCTTACTTAAAAACTATGTACGCCGGAATAGGTTTTGCGGCCGAGTATAATGAGCCCCGCGCCCATGTATATACCCTGGATGATATCCGAGCTATCGACCCTGCCCGTAAAAAATCCGGGGCCGCCTGTAATACCTGCAAGTCATCCCAGATTCCGGAGATGATTAATAAATACGGTGATAAATACTACCTTATGACCTTTGAGGAAATTAACCAGCAATTGACCGAGCCTATTGGTTGCCTGGATTGCCATGACCCTAAAACTATGAAACTGCGTATCAGTCGTCCGGCTTTAATCGAAGCCCTGGAAAGGCAGGGGCGCGACCTTAACAAGATATCAAATCAGGAAATGCGTACCCTGGTTTGTGCCCAATGTCATGTTACCTATTATTTCCTTCCTGAAAGCAAGAAACTTACCTTTCCCTGGGATAAAGGGGTAAAAGCAGATGAGATTCTGGCCTATTACGATGAAAAGGGATTTACGGAAACAGTGCATCCTATAGCTGGCAGCGGGCTGGTTAAACCTCGCCATGCAGAATATGAAACTTTTATAGGCAGTACTCATGAAAGCGCCGGTCTGGCCTGCGCTGATTGCCACATGCCCTATACCCGGGTAGGAAATGTAAAAATTAGTTCCCATGATTGGAGCAGTCCATTAAATCGTATTGAGCAGAGCTGCACCACCTGCCACCGTAATGGTGTAGATTGGCTGCGGGGGCGGGTCGAGGGTATCCAAAAGCAATGTAAGGAAACCCAGGATTTAGCTGGTGAAGCAATATTAGAAACGATAGCAGAGTTGAAGATTAGCCGTGAAACCACGGGAGTCAACCAGGAGAAATTGCAGCAAGCTATGGATTTGCACCGTAAAGCCCAATGGTACCTGGATTATGTGGTAGTGACCAACGGCTATGGTTTCCATAACCCCACTGAAACTTTAAATAATTTAAGCAAGTCCATCGATTATGCCCATAAATCTACCCGGCTTGCTCGGGAGGCCCGGGGCTTAAACTAATAAGGGCCTGCCCTTCAGGCAAGTAGGAGGTATATTTTTGAATAAACAGCATCCGGTTAAGACTATTTTCCCGGCCTTAACCTCTATGCAAACAGCCATCTACCTGTTAATCCTCATTGCTTTGCTAAGTGCTGTGGGAACCATTATTCCTCAGGGTGAGGAGAGCCGTTTCTATATACAGCATTATGGCCAATACCCGGGCACTTTTATTACCCTGCTGGGACTGAATCATCTATATCAAGTATGGTGGTATCAGGTTCTTATGGGTTTTCTTTGTCTGAGTCTGTTGCTATGTAGTTACCAGCGCCTTAGACGAACCTGCAACCTGGCCAGCACAGGTTCATTAATATTGCACCTGGGTATGGTAGTTATTATTGTGGGGGCGACCTGGTCTTTAGGCTATGCTAAATCAGTTTATCTGGAAATTAATGAGGGCGAAGCTGCTTTCTTAAAGGATTATGGTTTAAAAGAAGGGTACCTGCAGGTTAAAAAATTTAAGGTTGATTACTACCCTGACCATAGTCCCCGGCAATATTATGCCCATTTATCTTTGCAAGATTATAAAGGCGGCAACTATGAAGAGAACATTGCTGTAAACCACCCATTAGAAGCAGCCGGCCTAAAAATCTATCAGACCTCCTGGAGCTGGTCTATGCAAGCTGATGTTATCCAGGATGAAAATAAACAACAACTATCCTTGCAAAATGGAATAGCTGTACCGCTTCCTGATAATAGCAGTCTGGAAATTAAAGCGCTGTTTATCCCGGACTATCAGGAGGATGGTATGGGACTGCAGACCAAAAGCCCCTATCCTAATAATCCCCGCATGCTGGCAACATTAATGAAGGAAGGTCAAATTGCGGATATGATGGTCCTGGCCCCGGGGGAATCACAAAATCTGGGGGGATACACCATTGTTTTTCAGGGCTTTGCTCCCTACACCGGGCTTACTATAAAAGAGGACCGCGGTGTAAATATGGTCTTCACCGGGTTTGCCCTGCTCTCGCTGGGTTTACTGATTCGCTATAGGAATCTTTATAGAAGAAAGGCTGCTTAAAATGGAGAATCACCTGCTTAATATTGGGTTTGCTCTGCTCCTGACAGGAATTATGGTTAATCTTTATTCTCTATGGTGGTCAACGGAGCGGTTACAAAACATTATTAAGGGCATCTTCTGGCTGGCTCTGTTATCTTTAACTGTTGCTATCATAGTACGAATAGCAGCAACCGGGCGTTTGCCTTCTGCCAGTATGTATGAGTTTATTCTGATTTTCACCTGGGCTATCCTTTGTCTTTTCGTTATCACCAGGCAGAAGTTTAATTCCCCGGTTTTTGATTTGTTGTCAAACATCCTGGTAGTCCTGCTTTTATTGGCAGCCAGTTTCCTACCCTCTGAGACTCGTCCCCTGATGCCAGCTTTACAAAGCGCGTGGCTGCATATTCATGTCTTAACCGCTATCATTGCCTACGGTTCTTTTGCCGTTGCCTTCTGCCTGGCCGGGGTGTACCTGTTCCAGGAAAACAATACTGCCACCGCCGAGCTCAGGCGTTTAGATCAATTGATTTACCGCCTAGTCGTACTGGGTTTCGTATTTTTAAGCCTGGTCATCATCACCGGTGCTATCTGGGCAGAACAAGTCTGGGGCAACTGGTGGACCTGGGATCCCAAAGAAACCTGGTCACTGGTAACCTGGTTGGTCTATGCTGCCTACCTGCACGCTCGCCGCACCTATAATTGGAAGGGGCGCAAAAGTGCGGTTATGGTAATTGTAGGCTTTGTAGTAGTCCTTATTACCCTCTTTGGAGTAAGTTTAATATTACCGGGTCTGCATAGCTATATTTAACCACTCTGGCATTAACCGACTTTCACTGCAGTACCACTGGCGGCCACCATCAGCATGCCATCGCGGATTACCTCATAATCAAGGTCAATGCCGACCACAGCATTAGCCCCTAGCCGACGAGCCTTTTCCGCCATCTCATCAACCGCAATCCGGCGGGCTTCGTTAAGTTTGGCTTCATAGGCACCGGAGCGTCCCCCTACAATGTCAGTTATACTGGCAAAGATATCCCTGACTACATTGGCTCCCATAATAGCTTCACCCGCCACCAATCCCAGATATTCGCGAATGGGTTGTCCTTCTATGCCTGGTGTAGTTGTAAGAATCATAAATCATACCTCCTTTTTCTATTTAAAAACATATTATCATAATTTATAATAATCTCCACAAAAAACCCCGCCAAATCGGCGGGGTTAATTCGGGAGGTAATGAATTATTTTTTAATATTGTTGTTTATGAGGATGGTTTTTATTCCGTCTCTCATAATGGGACTACTCAAAATGGGTAACTTCACTAATTTCAGTAGCCAGAGCATCTACAGCTCTTTTTACCATTGCTTTTCTCATTATTTTTTCATCTTCAGATTTCAAGGAAGGATTTCCTACGGGATGGGGGATTGCCACTGTGGGAACAATTCGGTTAGCACCTACTGATTCGGAAATAGTAGTAATGGTAGCCATATGAACAATGGGGATACCGTATCTTTCGATTTCTTTTACCATCGTTGCACCGCAACGAGTACAGGTTCCTCAGGTAGAGGTTAATATAACCCCATCGACACCGGCTTCTTTTAATTCTTTGCCGATTTCGGTTCCAAATTTTACGGCATTACTTACGGAAGTACCAGTTCCGGTAGTAGTATAAAAGAATTCATATACATTACCGATATAGCCTTCCTTTTGCAGTTCCTTTAAGATATCCAGGGGAGCAACCCGGTCGGGAATCTCATTGGCATAAACCGGGTCATAGCCACCGTGGGTAGTATAGAAATCGGGAGCATTTAAAGCATCTCTTCCACTAACATCGTATTTACCCCATTTTTGGGCACTGGCCGACTGAATACGGTCGGGATTGCCGGCAGGTACAATACCCCCTGAAGTACACAGGGCGATGGTAGCTTTACTTAAATCTTTGATGGCAAGAGCAGGCTCTACTACGTCGAATACCGGCATAGGCATTTCCGTTTCAAACTCTTCCCCTTTTAAGCGTTTGATAAGCATTTCTACTGCCCTTAATGAACCGCGTTTTTCGACTATGATAGTTTTTCTCATACCACGAGCAATATAGCCTTCTTCCTCAGGGGAGCCTATTTCCAGCCCCTTGCCTAGTTTGTAAGCAATATTAGCCATGGCCGGCAGGGCTTTTCTCATACCACCGGCATTATCGCTGGTACTAACCACATAAGCAACCTGTTTGCAGGTATCTAAACCGGGATTTTCGATATACATACCGGTTACTACCGGAATATTCAATTCTTCCGCCACCGCCCGGGAGATTTCGGCACAGGCTACGCCATAGCGGCCAGCATTAAAGGCAGGCCCGGCTACAAAAACATCAGGGGCTTCCTGCTTTACCAGATTTAAAATATACTCTAGGGATTCTTCTTTGTTTTCGTTGAAATAGTTGTCACCACATATTATGGTACCTACTACCTGGCCTTCGCCTTTGAGAAGTTGTTCAAAACCAAGTGCAGGTCCAATTTTTTCGGAATGAAACTCGGGTTTCATCCCGGCCTTATCTTCACCGCCTATTTGTCCAAAAAACTGGTTTACATAGTACAGTACTTTGAATCCGTCAGACATTGCATGTCCTCCCTTCCTTAAATTAATATGCTCTACAGGTCACGTTGTGATAGCCTATTTCAGAGGTAGCACCGATAACCGCATTTAATTCGCACTGCAAGCTGCCGTCTTCTAATAGAGCACCTTCCCAGCCACCAGCTAGAACTGCAATGGCCTCGGCATTGCCAATAACTTTATCAGCGGGAGGTAGGGTAACTACGTGACTGACATTACCGCCGGAAACTACTGCTACTGCCTCTGCCGCAGTATCGGCCAGGGGTTGCGACATGCCGTCTCTACCAGCACATTCGTCCGTAATTAAAACGGTCTTAACCCCTTCATGTTCGCATTTCTTACAGATAATCAGCAGGTCAGAATCGGGATTGCCATATCCTTCCTCAGATACCACTACTGCGTCTGCACCCAACATTTTTACTAATTTTCTAGTGTAGTCGGAAGCCCGCATTTTGCCGGAAAGGGTAGTATGCTCAGGAATCATGATACAACCCATAAAGTTAATTTCTTTACCATGTTGGGCATATAAGTCCAGAATGGCGCTGTTGTTTTGGTGCTGGTAAGTAGTGATTTTGTCACAGGCAGCAACACAGTTACCACTAATAACCGCACCATCTAATTCTTCATTGGCATGCAGCAATGCCGGCAGTATGGTCTGGGCGTTAACCCCATAAATATAGGTATCATGGAGCAATCCCTGGGTAATCATCATTTCCGCATATAAAACCTTGGGCAGGTTAGGATACTTGTTAGTTTCCTCAAAAATGCTGTCCATTTCATAGGTTAAAACTTCGTCCGGAGTCAAATCTTTACCAGCCTGACCAACGAATTCAGCTGCCCTTAATCCTGCCAGTCTTACGGTTTCTTCATGAGTATGAGGATCTAGTCCATCGATAACATTAATATCAACGGTTAAGTTATAGGTCTGTGAGAATGGTGTCCATTTGGCACCTTCCCCCCACATATCAATGACCCCTTCCTGGAAGCCAACGATATCTCCTACGGTTACTATGGCAGCACCATACAATACATGAGTTCGTCCTTCTCCACACTGAGCCGGTTTGGCAGTTACTCCAGGGAAACCATTGTTGCCGCCGCTAATTTTTACCCGGGGCTCAATGACGTCTTTTACCGGAATTATTCTAACTTTGTCACCAGGTTTGGCGATATCAATCTTGATATCCTTAATCCTATCGTCTTCCTTTAATTTGGCTATCAGGCTGGTAGCATCTACGGTTAAAACCCCGTTTTGTACAGATGTTTCATTGCCCAGTTGGATATCTGTTATATTGATTCTTCCTATTTCTAGCCTCAAAACAGTCACCTCCATATTAGATAACAATTAGTACCATTTGCCTTGTTCTTCACTTAAGGCCGCTTCTAAAAGTAATAAATCAATCTTTTTATAATCATCCCGGGTTTTTTCATCAGTTTTTCTCAGGTCCATATGCTTTTTATATTTGATAATACTGTCCTCGATAATCTGAGCATGTTCAAAATTGAGTTTTTCTTTTTTTTTGTCAATTATTATAGAGCGATAAGGAGAAAACAGCATACGCAGACTTGCTGCCAGGGGATGACTTACCAACTCATACCCCTGATGAATAAAGTCCCGAACTATAATTAAGGTCTTCTCAACTGAACCATCGGTCCATAATACATTTTCGTATTTTTCTGCCACCAGTGGATTGTTGGTAATAATCAGGTGTTTCAAAGTCCAAGCCCCTTCTTTGTATATTTTGCTATACTTTTAGAGGCAATCACCTCCTGACCTCTGGCATTTTTTTCTATAAATAATCCTGCTCTTTTAACGTTTTTACTGCGTTATCCTTATCCTCAGGTGCAACCATGATAATAGGACCGGTACAGCCCATACCGCTTTCAGCATAAATTTTTTCTTTCCATAAAGACTGCACCGCATCTTCAATATCCATTACATCAACACCAGGAATAGCTTCAGTAACCAGTTTCTTGGGAGGTGCAACAATTTCATCCTCACTTGCTTTGGGACCGGCAGTAGGAGCTTTAACCGAATTCATTATTTGCTCCCAGCCGGCTTTTTTAGCAGCGGCAAATTCCGCTTTAGCCTTGTCCATTAAACTGCCCCGGGCACAATCGGCGGCTAAACGAATAGCCCCGGCAATTACTGGTGCCCCGGATGCTCTGGAGATAATACCAATAATACGGTCGTAATTTTCTCCTACTCCCGGACCATAGCCATAACCTAGCGATTCATAGCTTCCGCCGGTAGTGTAGGCGGAAAACATCTTCATCAAGACATTGCCGGATAAGCTGTCATTAACCATTACGTCAGGTACGCCCATTAACAGGTCATTACCCCGCATGACCACACCGCCGTCACTGCGAGCTGATTCCGTAAAATTAATAGCATAGCCATTTTCCTTGAGCTTCTGCAAGGCTCTTTCTAGCTGGCGGGCTCCTTCGATATTTAAAATTCCCACCGTAGGATTTTCAATACCACAGGCTTTAGCTGTAGCTATGCCGTAAAGCGTATTTTTCAACATGGCCGGCACTCTATCCACATCAGAAATACCAGTCGTGGTAGCCAGAAACATCGGTTTCCCATGTGCCGGAGTAATAACCCGGCCTACGGTGGAAACCCCAATGGGGAAACTATAATGCATGGTAACTGCAGCATCCAGGTCTCCCGCCAAGAGCATTGCATCCATTTTGGCATGAGCCTCTTTTTCATCGCTTGCTGCAACCATTTCCAAATCAGTTTCTGCTCCGTAACCAATAACTACTACCTGTATATCAGAGTTGCTCTTTTGGGCAAGTTCTGCTCCCCGAACCAATTCTTCAGGGCCATGCTCACTACCCAGAATAGTAAGTCCTACTCTAGTTTTCTTACCAAAAGACCCGGTTTCCAAAGCTTCAGCCATTTCTTCAAAAACTTCCGCAATAGTTTGCCGAATTTTATGGCCCATTACTTCATCTCCTTAAGAAAAGTCACTTTCCGGTATCGATAATTATTGAGCGCTAAAAGATTTAGCAAACTCGCCCATGGCTTCTCCAATCATTTTGCGTACTAGTTCTTTGTCAAACCCGGTATCAATAGTTCCCGGATTCTTCTCGATCAGAAAAGAAACGCCATCAAAAAGGTTAGTTAATCTTCCCAGGAATAAGCTTCCCTTACCGATAACCATGACCCGGTTGATTTTACCGGAAATAATCATATCCCGGGCAGGGCCAATAAAAGGCACTCCGGAGGGAATGTGCCCCTGAGTAGGTGCAAATCCCGGCATACCAAAGCTGGCAACGGTTTTAAGCATATCCGCCTTATCGATTTCTCCTCTTTTTACTGCCAGGGCTGCTATCATTTTATAATTAGCCTGAGGGACATCACCGGCACCGGCAGGTTCAGTTATTTCCGGATTCTGCATTTCCGGCGCGTAACGGTCTACATCCGTAATCTTGTAGCCTATGCCATCCAGGGGGTCGGTTACAATAGCAGTCATTACCGCCTGAGGTGATGCTCCGGAACCAATTCTATGGCGGCCCACCGCATCAGTGCGAATAACGGGGTTGATACCGTCGTTTTCACCGATGTGTACCGCAAAGGCTCCCAGCACATCTTCCAATGCCGGCATTCCTTTTTTAACGTGCTCCTTGGAATTCATGCCTAGTTTAGCCATGCAGCCACCTGCCAGTACTACAACATTTTTATAAATCCCGGTCTGTACCAGAGCTGCAGCTTCTACCAGAGCATGAGCGGGGCCAGCGCAGAAACTCCTGGTATCAGAACCGGTAGCATTAATGCAACCACAAATTTCGCCAATCGCTTTGGCAAAGTTGCCACCGCCCCTCTGGTTCATATCTCCACATGCTTCTTCCGAGCATTCGATTATATAATCAACGTCCTCTTTGTCTAAATCCGTTTTGGCCAACAGCATTTTTAAAGCAAAAACTGCTGATGCTTTGGAAACCAGATTTTCAAACATTACATGGGCGGATAAGGCGTCATCAAATTCGTGCGCTTTTTTAACACATCCTACCAGGGCACCCTCAAAATATAGGGGTGAAGCCAGATGTTCATCCGTTATTTTCTGTATTTCATCAATGGGACTAATGTTTTTATCCATGTTTTCAAAATTGTTGATGCCAGCCAATACAGGGTGGGCTGCCAGTTTTTCTTTTACCGCGGCTTGAAATTTTTCTTCTAACACTACCAGGTCAAATATATCGACAATTTTCATAAGCCCAATAAATTCGTCTTCTGGCATTATTTCGCCGTATTTACCATTGCGATTAGCATCATTGGTGGGGTTTTCATACCAGGGGCGGGAAATATCGTTTAACTCATCAGGAGTAATATTTCCTATATAGGTTTGGTTAGGAGGGTATTTAACTGCCGCTTCAAAGCTTCTCAGGTGCCCCGGCAGTTTTTGCAAATGCTCTGATTCAGGATTCACACGGCCTTCTGTAGTTTGAGTGGTACCATGATGTAAAAGCATACCGTTAGCTTGAATCAAGGCATAGCCTGCACCTTTTACAACCGGAAAATTCATCGAACATTACCTCCAAATTAGTTCATAAAGGGTAACGGTAATGATACCATTACCCTTTTTTAAAACTGTGGTATTCAAAACAGTTAATCCAACACATAAACTTTGGGGTTATTTTCGATAAGTTTTAACTTCATCTACTATCTCATCAACGTCGAGAACCATTTCCATCATGCCGATTTGTTCATCATAAACATCAGCATCTACTTCGTCTTTTAATTCAAATACGTGATAAGCTTTGAGTCCCAACGAGACTCCGGATAATGGACCAGCGAAAGTAGGATCACCGGTGGCTACGGTTTCGGCAGCCAGGCCGGAAGCTTCAGCTTCGGCTCCGCCTAAGACAACGATTAAATCGTCTTTTCCGTATTTTTCGGTTAGTTCCTTAATTCTCGCTTGATTTTCCAGGTCCATTGCTCCTGCTGCAGTTCAGACGAAACATTCGGTGGTAGAAAATACTACCTCTGCGCCAGCAGTTTTTACGCATTCTTCAATAGCAGGACCTGGAATACCGTCGCGGTCGCCCAGAATAGCTACTTTTTTTCCTTTTAGCACAGCGTATTCTCCTTTCAATATTTACTTTAATTCGTTTAATTTGGCCTCGACCTCGTCGATAGTGATTTCGGTAGTAAGCTCAGCAACCTTGCTGCCATCTTTATAAAAAGCTATAGTAGGTAAGCCTAATACCTTCTGACTGATGGCTAATCTCTTGTTACCAGTTGTATCCAGACTGCAAAACTTGGCCTGGCCTGCATATTTCTCGGCCAATTGATGTACATCAGGCAGTAATTCCTTACAGGGCTCACAACTGGGGCTCCAAAAATCTACCATTACTAACCCTTCAGCCTTTAATACTTCGTCTTCGAAATTGGCTTTATTTACCTCGATCAAATCACTCACCTCCCCTCCCAAACATAAGGAGTGAAAAACTAAGCACTGGCGATTTCCATTTGTCCCTTCAATTCATCGGGGCTAAAAGCGCCGCTTAGTTTGAAGAGCAATTCACCTTTGTGGAAAAGTAAAACCGTCGGTATTTCATCTACAGCATATCTTTTTACCAGTCTTTGATTTCTATAAGTATCAATTTTTACCAACCTTGTCCCGTTACCGTATTCTTCCAGCCATTTTTCCAATTCCGATAGAAGGGTAATGCTTTCTTCAATCTGGGGAGCCCAAAAAGCTACCATTACCGGTTCCTCGGCATCCAGTACCTGTTGTTTAAAACCTTCTTCTTCGGCCAGATATTTTTCGGCGGCTACTGCAGCTATGGCACCGTCACTGGCTGCAGTTACAACCTGGCGTAAATATTTAACCCGGCAGTCACCTACGGCATAGACACCGGGTATGGATGTTTCCATTTGGTCATTGGTTACTATATAACCCTGTTCATCCAGTTCTACTTTTCCTTTGACCAGTTCAGTCTTGGGGAGTGTACCGACAAAGAAAAACACACCATTAATTGGCATCTCGGTGATTTCACCGGTTTTAATATTCTTGATAAGAATAGTCTCTACCAATCCATCACCTTTTACTTCCTCTAATACAGAACTCCATACCCATTTAATCCTGGGGTTGGCCATAGCTTTCTCAGCACTAACTTTGTTGCAGTCCAGGATGCCCTCGTCATGGATTACGATAATGGTTACCGATTCGGCAAACTTGGTCAGATACATAGCCTCTTCAACAGCGGCATCGCCATTACCAACTACAACTACATCCAACTCTTCAAAAAAGTCGGCATCACAGGTAGCACAGTAGGATACACCCTTGCCTCTGAATTTGTTTTCACCTTTTATGTTAAGAGTGCGGGGTTCAGCCCCCAGGGCCAGGATTACTATTTTAGCTTGATACTCTTTTCCGCTTTTCGTTTTAATCTTTTTAATTTCACCATCCAGATCTACATTGATAACTTCGTCGCGGACAATTTCAGTGCCGAAACTTTCAGCATGGTCAGCCATGGCCTGCATTAACGCAGGACCAGTAGTACCTCTACCGAAACCTGGATAGTTTTCTAAATCCTCAGTGGTGGCAGCCTGGCCTCCCGGTCTTCCTTTTTGTAATATGATGGTTTTAAGTCGTGACCGGGAACCGTAAATACCTGCCGCTAATCCGCCTGGTCCTGCGCCGACAATAACAATGTCATAAATCTCAGCCATGATATGTACCCTCCCCTTGATTAAGTTTTTACTCAAATGCTCTTTGTTTGTTTTTAATATACCACTGGTATACCAGTAAAACAATACTTTATTGCAAGTTTTTCATAAAAAAGTTCAGGTTTTTTTAACCTGAACTTTTCTGTGAAGGGTTGCTCATTTGGCCCGGCTATCCGTACACAACTATTAGTGGACAATGTCTCTTTTATATACGCTCGCGTCTATACCTTCCAGGTATTTCACTACATTTTCCAAAGGCTCGACATCGGCAAATTTGGCATCCATATCAAACAGGTTCCAGGCAATAACTCCTGGTACTCTATTGTAGCGCAACAACTTCTATTTCCCCATAAACACCCAAACACATCAAAATAATATTCCATATCACAATTCTATACCGAAAATAATGTGTCGTTAAGTACGGCACATTATTTTTCTATAAT
>Ga0209312_1000706_pt1 | contig 27711 bp, 1 predicted proteins | sample BioC13SIPDNA_4_FD_185744 | JGI IMG/M metagenome (GOLD analysis project Ga0209312, IMG submission 185744) | Anaerobic biogas reactor microbial communites from Washington, USA - Biogas_R1_B C13 SIP DNA (SPAdes) (version 2) | ecosystem: Engineered > Bioreactor > Anaerobic > Unclassified | place... | reverse complement strand
CACCTGGAGCACCGGCGACCAGATCATGGCGGGAATCTCGCGCGGCTTGCCGGTGACGCGATCCAGGTCGTTGTAGTCGTACGCCGTGGTGGTGATGTAATTGGTCGGCAAGGGATTCGGCAGGGTGATCGAGAAGCCTCGGCTGAAGAAGTTGGACGCTTGCAGATCCGTATGGACATCACCATCGCCCCACTTCCACCAGTGTCCGTCTGCGGAATTCAGCCAGTATTGCTCGAAGGACAACGCATTGGTGTCGGAGGTGTAAAATTCCACGACGGTGGAGCCGCTGCCGGGCGAGCCGCTGGTGCCGGCGGGAAACACATTGGTTCCGCCGAAGACGGCCTCGAAGGTGTTGGTCCATGGCACGCCATGGAGGGCGACATAGTTATTCCCGCGCGACAGCACCACATTGTGCTGGGCATAGACCTCCTCGCTGGCCAGCGGGCGTTGGACATTTCCGTTGACGTTGGTGCGCCAACGGTCCTTGTAGGACGCGCGGTAGAAGCGGATGGAGCCGCGGTCCTTGAACATGTTGCCGTCATCCACAAACCAGTTGGACTTGATATTGCCGATCAGCTTCCATTGGGCAGTAGCGGTCTCCTGGAACCGGCTGGAATCCCAGTAGATCAGGTCGTACACCTTGGTGACGGTACCGGTGCCGTCCTTCTGGCCGGCGGCCAGCCAAGCCAAGGCCGTCGCGTTGGAGGCGGTCGGCACATTGGTCAGTGCGCCCACCTCTCCGAACTTGCTGCGGGCATAGGACTTGGCCACGGTCCATGCACTGGTGACCACGAACTTGATGGTGTCGTTCGTCGCCCAGCTATAACCGTTGGCCGGTCCTTCGTTGCCGGCCTGGTCCACGCCGACGATCACAACGATGTAGTCCTCCCCGGGCTCCAGATCGTAAAGACGGATGGAATTGCGAGCGGCGTTGGTAAGGGCGAGGTAGTTGGGCTGGAAGCCCGCCGCAGACGGGTCGGCGATGGGGTTGGTGTGGGAGACTGACGGCCAGCCGGTGTACATCCCGGTTCCGACAACATCCTGGTTGATGTAGACATCGGCAGGTTTTTCTCCCGGATCGCTCAGCGGATCCCACGGCGAGTAGTAGATCTTGTAGCTTTGCCAGGGCGAGAGGAAGTTGTTGCCCTGTCCCCAACTGGGATAGTGGTCCGTATCGCCGGAATCGTCCGGGCCAACGCTGGTGGCAGTCCATGCGAGGTCGAACTGGGTCGAAGGATCGTCGGCGCTGTTCGCGGCCGTTACGCCGGGTACATGAGTCGGCTTCACGATATCGAGCCGGGCAATGGTGGGGATGGCGAGACCGGCGGCGCGGTCGCGGTCGCCGCGGTCGTCGTCATCATCCACAGCGAAGACATAGCCGGTAACGACACCCTGGATTTCCTGGGAGGGTTCAAAACTGGTCCCGCTGGCGGAAGAGGCCAGCCAGAGGCCGTTGGTGCTGTAGGTCGGCGCATTGGAACCCAGCGGCACCATGCGATAACCGCCCAGGCCGGAATTGCCGGTCCACTCGTCGGTTCCGGCCTCCCACGTCACGGACACGGCGGTATTGGTCCACGGCCGGTACGGCGTCACCACCAGGTCGTCGAAATAGATGGAGCGGGTGCCGGTAACCTGCTGGGTCAGACGCAGGCGCAGTTGTACACCGGTGTTGGTACTGTCCACCAGCCAGGAGAATTCCGCATAGTCCGTCGAGGTGACCGACCGTTCGCCTAGGCTGATCCAGGTTTCCCCGTCTTTGCGGTCCAGGGCCCACTTGGTCTCGCCGGTACCGCTGAGCTTGGCCCAGACCGTGACCCACCCCGGTTTGTCCACGGCCGGCAATTGCAAGCTGTCGTTGGCGGCATTAAAGCCGGCATTATAGGTGTTGGTGGTCCGGTCGGTGCCGCGGCCGTTGATCGTCTGGATATAGGTGCTGATCGCAGACCAAGTGCCGTCATTGGCCGCGTGATTCCAGTCACCTTCCGTAATGCCTCCTGACGGCCAGCCGTCATAGGTTTCGAATCCGGTGGCAATCAAGGCCGCGGCGGAAACGCCTGGGGACTGGACATTGCTCATGCGCGGGCCGTAGGTGTCGTCGTCGATGACCACCATGGTGATGGTCTGGGTAGTGCCGAGCCCGTCTCCCGGCCGGTCGATGTCGTAATCCACGGCATAGAAGCTGCAGGTCCACACGCCCAGCGCGCGGCCACCGTTTTCATTCAGCTTCACATCGTAGTTTTCGATGCTGATCGTGGTGCCGCTGGTGTTGAATTTATTGGTCCGGGCCCCGCCGTCGGCCGGACGGGTGGAGAAGTTGACCCGGTCGCTGTCCCAGCCATCGGGATCCTGAATGCGGAACTGCACGCTGGATTGCAGGATACCGCTGTCCTCGTCGTAGAGGCGGTTGGTAATGGTCAGGCCATCCACGAGGTCTCCGTCAGTGACGGCATTGGCGATCGATCCGGCGCTCTTGCCGTCGAAGGTCACGTAGGTGCCGCGCAGATTGCTGATGCGGGGCGGGTCAACGTCGTCGTCCACGACGGTGATCTTGTTGGTCAAGGCGTGGGTTAGACGATCGTTGGGCCGGTCATTGTCGCGGTCCACCACGGAGACCACGCTGGTCCAGGTGCCTAGTACAATGTCCGCGTAGGGCACCCCGTTCGAGGTGATCAGTTCGTGCAGGGTATTTGTGGCCGGCGTCCCGGTCGGCCCCGATTTGAAGGTGCCGGAGATGGGAGTTTCCGAGCCGGGCGCAATGAGGTTGCAGGCCGGGGCGTATTCCGCGTGATTGATCGCGTAAATGCCGCTGTAGACGTCCTGAACCTTGTTGGACACCACCAGGGTGCTGTTGTACAGGTCGCCGTCGGTCGCCAGGAACGTGCCCGCTACGGTGGAAACCTTGCCGTTGAAGACCACGTTGTCCAGCCGCCAGGTCGCGTTGTTGTCCCCCGCGCCGGTGCCGTACAGGCGGTAGGTCACGGTGTCTTGATGATCGGTGTCGGTAAAACTGACGGGCGCGATCGTCTCATAGGTGGTGCCAGCAGACAGTTCGCCGGACGCGAGAACACTGTTGTAGCCATCGGCACTGCTCTTCAACTGCCAGCCGGTCGGGGAATTGACCCCGGAGCGCTTGGAATCGAAGCCGATGCTGAGCAGTTTGAGCTTGAAGCCCTCCTGCACGCTCACGACCCACTCCCAATAGTTGTCGGTCGTGTTCCAGTTGTTGTCATACACGGCCAGACCGCTTGGATTCCCCGAGATGGACGTGTCGGGTTCAGCACCGGCCTTCGTCAGGTCGGCCACGGAGAGCGAGGGGAAGATGCGCTCCGGCTGCAGATTGGCGGGCTCCGTGGTGCCGAAGTCGTAGAACAAGACCTCCCCACTGTCGGTGTAACGGTTTTGCGCCGAGAGGCCCTTGATGCTCAGGTCCTGGAGGATGGGTGCGCCTTCGTCGTCATCCACCACGGTGAATTCAAAATGCTTATTGGTCGTGCCCCGGTCGCCCTCCCAGTTGTCGTCATCCATGTCGCTGGCGGTGACGGTCATCTTCCAGAGGGACGTGGAGTTGTTTTCCCAGGCAACGCTGATCGGGTGGCCGAGCCCCCCCCAATCCTGCTGCGCATCGCCGTCCTTGGCCGGCTTGGTGCTGAATGCCTGGTCGCTGTACACCGCGGTGCCGAGGGAGTTGGTCAGCCAGAACTTGAGGCTGCTGAGCTGGACGCCGCTGTACGTGTCCTGAACCTCGCCGGCCAGATTAAATCCCTCCAGCATCTGTTGGTCGGTGGGATTCACGGTGTCGAATCCCCGGAGCATCGGCGGGTTCGGATCGTCGTCCACCACATAGAATTGCAGGTTGGTGTTAATGGTCAGGGCCCGGCGGACCGGCACCTGCTCCGCGGTGCTGCTGGCCGGTGCCGCCACCTTGGCACCGGTGGAAGGATAGGTCTGGCCGGAAACGGTGATGAAGAACTCGTCGCCCACAGACCAGCTGGCACCCTCCGAGTTGAAGTCATCGCCGGTGAAGGCGTTCGCGTAATAGGAGGTTACGCTGACGGCTCCGTTGGAACCGATGAACCCGGTGAACAGGTTGTCGAATCCCAGCGGATAGGAAACCCCGTCCACTTTGGCCAGCGGATCCCAGTTCGGAACGACATTCCCTGCGCTCGATAAAAAGGCGGCGGGCTCCACGTTGTTGGACGAAACCGTATTGGTCAGGAAGACGCCATAGGGGCTGGTCCAGCGCACGGCGATGTCGATTTTTGCGAGGTCGTTGGTCAGTTCGGCATCGGTGATCGTGATTTTTTTGTCCGCTTCGGTTGAATAGCCCGAGCCGACATAAATCAGCTCCGGCGTGGGACCATCCTCCAGCATCTCCATATACTGTTCGCCGTCTTCGCGCATCGTAGCGGTCCAGTACTGCGACATGCGGATCTCGTCGAAATAGGTCAGCCCGATCTGGTTGGCGCCGCTGGCACCGCACTTCAGGCGGAGGCGGGCGATGTCGCTGATCGAGGTATTGACGGACAAGGCCCATTCCGTCGGCTCTTCGGCCGGCAATTGGCTGCCGCTCTTGTATGCATGCACCCGGAGCACGTCGTTCCCGCTGGAATTCAATTCCAGCTTGGCCACGACGATGTAATCGTTTTCGCTGCCGTTGTAGAGATGGTAGTCCATGGTGTTGGTGGTCACCGTGCCGTCGATGTCCACCCCCAGCTTGGTGCTGTAGCCGTAGGGGTTCCCGATGAATGCCTCCACCGTGCCGCTTTGGCTGACCAGTTCCACCCCCGCCCAGTTGTAATCCCCGCCCCACTGGGTGTTCATCCGCCACGACAGGTAGTAGGTTCCGTTGCTGATCTTGTTGGCCGAGAACCAGCGCTCCGCCACGATGGCACGGCCATCGTTGGCTCCGTAGAAGATCGCCTTGTTGTCGTAGGCCTGGGCGAATCCGACTCCGGGCAGGCTGCCGCTGTTGTACTGGGCGGCATCCTCGGGGGTTCCTGTCCCATAGCTATCCTCGACCTGCCAGGTTGCGGGGGGATACGAATCCCAGCCCGAACCGCTGGGCGTGGGGTCGTCGTCGAGGTTCCCGGAGGAATCGTAGAAGTTTTCATAGAGGATCATCGAGGTCTTGATGAGCGTCACGCTGCGGGAGACACCTTCGGAGTAATAATTGAAGTTGCGGGTGAAGAACTTGTAATGGACTGTCGTCCCTTCGGTCAGGCCGCTGTGGTAGTGGTAGGTGTTGTTGTATTCATCCGCCAGCAGGATGGTGTCCCCGTTGGGCTGCACGCCAGCCGAGTAGGACGTGCCATCCGTCGGTGTGAAGGTGACCGCCTGGCCCACCCGGTAGGCCACAAGGACGGCAAAGGGCTCGTTGTTGCTTTCGAAGCGGGTCCAATTGAGGTTCACCGCTGTTGTGCCAGCCATGCCGATGGCGGGGATTGGAGGCCCGAGGGTGGAACGGGAATACGGGTTGGCGCTGGCAGGAACAGTCAGGTATCGGAAGTTGACGCCTTCCTCATTGTACTCAAACGCCCGGAAGTGATAGATGGTGTTGGGTTCCAGCGCGATCAGGTTGATCGTGGGATTCGCGTCCGCCCCGTTGTAAATGGCATAGACCCCGCTGCCGGTGGCCACTTCCGTGCCGGCGGTTCCATAGGCGGCGTTTGCCGTATATGTCGCGTCGTCCGCCGGCGTCCAGGTGATGGCCGACTTGCTGGCGACCACCAGCACGTTGTTGCCGTTGCCGCCGGTGAGGGTGAGCGTGAACTTGTTGGTCGCGATGGTGCTGGAAGCCACGTTCAGGTTGGCGGCCTGCACGGTCGGCGTCTCGGTCGAAGCCGAACCGCCTGCCTCCACCAGCGCCGCCCACGAGTCCGCCACGCGCACTTCGTCGAACTGGAAGATATCTCCCTTGCCTCCGCAGGTGAACTGGACGGCGTTGATGCCATCGGCATCGATCCGGCCGGTAATGTCCACATTGTTGATGTGCCAGGTTTCCGGTTCGCTGGTCGGCACGTTGTTGCCGCTGTCGTAACGGTAGATCAATCCGCTGATCTTCTTCGTGTCGAAGTCATAACGGATGATAACGAGGTGGGTCTTTTCGTTCCCGCCCCAGAACGTTTCTCCACAGGACACCGCGGCCGCCCCGTGGCTGGCCAGGGTCAGGACTTCGCCATACCCCTGTGCGGCGCCCAGGAAGGCCCGTTCCGGCGAGGCATCGGTCGTGTCGATCAGCGAGAGGCCGCAATACCGGCCCGTGCCGTTCTTATTGAAACTCATCAGGGCCGAGGCGTAGATCTTGCCGCTGGTGAACGCAGGGAACGTGCGCCGGGCCGTGAATATATCGCTTTCGGAATCCGTGGCCGACATCTGGACCTTGTTGACGGCTTCGGCGGGATAGCCGACGGGGGAATTCTTGCTGCCGGAAACCAGGGTGGGCTGATATGAACCCGGATAGGTGACGGACCACGCCCCGTTCCAGCCGGTGCTGTAAGTGTCGGCGCCATTTTGTCCGCTCAGGTTGCCGGTGTAATTGAACTGATCCTTGATGACATTGAGCGTGGCGGTGTCTTCCCAATCCTGATTGACGGTTTCCGTCCAGGTGCCGTCGGTTTTGTAGTTGAAGGTCGCTTCGCTCACCCCGTTTGAGCAGAACGGAAAGATCTTGAAGTAATAGGCGGTATTGGCCGCCAGACCGGAGATGGTCTTGCTGGTGGCGGTGCCGGGCGTCACAATGGCAGCGACAACACCGTCGCCGATTGCGTTGCCCACCGCATATCCCCGGCCGTCCTCCGGGGCTCCGGTCGGATAAGTGCCCACCCGGCGCACGACCAGGTATCCATCCGGGGCGGGCGTCCCGCTGGATGCCACCCAGGTCAGGTTGAGGGTGCTGGCGGCCGGATCGCCGTCATTGGCATTGAACGAAGTGACATGGTTGGCCGGCTCGGTGGACAGCGTGTAGCGCGAAACCACCGGCTCGTCGGTCCGGTTGTACATCTCGTTGCCGCTGTACTCAAAATACTCAAAGGCCGCAAAGTGGTAGAGGGTGGCCGGGGTCAGGCCGGTCAGGTCCACGCTTTCCCCGGTGCCGGCATAGACCGCCTTGGAAGCGGAACCCACCGTTCCGGCTGAGCCCCAGGCAGCGTTGGCCGAATAAGTGGCGCCATCCGTCGGCTCCTCTGCCGCCGAGGCCTCCCGTCCCACGATCAGCACCTTGTCGCCGTTGCCGCGGCTCCACCCCAGGCTCAACGTGGTCGTACCAAAGGCCGTGACGCTCAGATCAGTGGCCTGCCCGTCGGGGGCCGTGTCAGCCGCGGTGAGTTGGCTGTTGGGATTGTCGCTGGCGGTGGCGGAGTAATAGTTAATGCAACTTCCGCTTCCGCTGTACTCGAAGACCTGAAGGTAATAGGTCGTATTCTGGGACAGGCCGCTTAAGGTAAAGCTGCTGCCGCTGCCGACATAGACCACCTTACCGCCGCCCAGGGTGCTGCCGCCCGGACTGGCACTGAAGTCGGCATCCGCTGTATAGGTTGTCCCGTCCGCCGGGCCGCTGCTGGGCGCAGATCCCTCCCGCGCAATGACCAGTCGCCCGTCACCGTTGCCGAGGGTCCAGGAAACAACCATCGAGGTCTTCCCCACGTTGCTGAACGTGATGGTATGCGCCTGGGTGGCCGGCTGCGGCGTGAACGTCAGCACCAGGTTGTTCCCGCTGGCGGACAGGCAGAAAGTGCCGTCGGCCTTGTCCAAAGCCCAGAGGCTCTCGTCCAGCGTGAAGTTGGAAGCATCGGTGATCCCGCCGACAATCAGGTTCCACGAATAGCTGTTCGCGTTGTTCCAGTTTTCCACCAGGTCATCGTCGAGGTAGACCGTGGTCGTGGCGGCGATCGAGGCGCTGCCGCTGTTGCTGATGTAGTCGCGCTCGCTGGTATCCGTGCAGTCGCCGATCTGGAAATACAACTTCGCGCCGCTGACCGTCGTCAGCGAGCTCACACCGAGGCTGCCGAGGGAGCCCGCGGTGTTGCCGGGCTTGACCGAGCCGGTCACCGTCAGGCCGCCCACCGAACCGTCGCCCATCAGGGTCGCGCCGGAAGCCACCGAGCAGGCCGAGTTGTTCGCGGAACCGCTCATGACCAGCGTGCCCGCGCTGATGGTCGTGGCGCCGCTGTAGCTGCTTGCGCCCCCAAGGACCAGCGTGCCGGCGCCCGCCTTGGTAAGGCCATAGCCTGCGCCGGAAATCGCCCCGCCCACCGTCAACGTGCCGGCATTGACGGTCACCGTGGGGCTGGCGCCTAACGTCGTATTACCCGTGCCCAGATCCAGGTTCTTGGTGCCGGTGAACGCGAAGTCGCCATTCCACACCATCGGATGGTTTAACGTTGTGACGTCCGCGGCGCTGGTGTTGTCAATGGTCCCGCCGCCAATGGTGAACGTGCCGGCCACCGTGCCCAGAGCCTGCGCGTGGTTGATGTTGAGGGTTCCCGAGCCCAGGGACACCCCGCCGCTGAAGGTATTGGCCGCGGACAGCGTCAGGGTGCCGGTGCCGTCCATGGTCACCTTGCCGGTGCCGGTGCCGATCACGCTGCTGACCGTGATCCCGGAGGCGCCGCCAAATGTCAGGTCATAGCTCCCCGAAATCCCGCCTGACACGGTCAGCGTGGACGAATCCGAGTTGATCCGGGTGGCGCCGCCCAGGGTGATCGCTCCGGACACGGTGTTTTCCCCGCCGGCATTATACAGCGCCCCCTTGCTGTCCGGGCCGCTCCCCGTGAGCGTCAGCGCGTCCGCGGTGCCCGCCCCGCTCAGCTTCAGTTGGGCACCGTTGGCCACGGTTGTTCCGGCCGCCGTGGTGCCCAGCGCCGATGCATGCGCAACCGACACCACGCCCGCGCTGATCTGTACCGGACCGGCATAGGTGTTCGCCTGCGACAGGCTCAACGTGCCGCTGCCGGTCTTGGTGATCGAGGTAACCTGACTGACGACGCTGTTCATGTTGCAGGTCTGCCCGACATCGAACGTCAGGTCGTAGGCTCCGCCGAGGCCCCCGGTCAGGTTCAGGATGCCTGTCGTCACCTTGATGGTGCTGTCGCTTTGCAGCGTGATGGCGCCCGAGGCCGTGTTCTGTTGGGAGACATTGACGAGCGCGCCGCCAAAAGAACCGCCCGCGCCGTTCAGGAACAAGGGATCTGCGATGGTCATCATGTGGCTGGCGAGTTCCAGTGCCGCGCCGCTGGCCACGACGGTGCCGCCGGCCGCGGTACCCAACGCGTTGTTGTTCGATACCCGGATGGCGCCCTCTGTGATGGTCGTCACGCCGCTGTAGCTGCTGGACCCGGACGAGAGGGATAGCCTGCCTGCGCCCTTCTTCTCCAGCGTACCCGTGCCGGTGATTGCGCCGCCGTAGCTCAAGTCGTCGGAGCGATGAAAGATCAGCGCCGAGTTGTTGGCGATGTTGCCGGCGATGGAGCCGCTGGTCCCGTTGTTGCCGATCTGCAGCGTGCCGCCGCTGATGGTCGTGCCGCCGCTGTGGGTGTTCGCGCCCGAGAGCGTCAGCTTGCCCGTGCCGGTCTTGGTGAACGATCCTGTTTCGCTGATCACGCCGCTGAATTCGGTGCTGGAGTTGTCGCCCCCGGCCGTCAGCGCCCCGGAGCCCAGCGTGATTTGGCCCGCCCCCGCGATGGATCCAACCGTATCGCTGAAGTCGTTCAGATCGTATGTCCCGTCGCTTTCGATCGTCACGACCGTGCTGTCGGAGAGCGCGTTGTTCACGCCCGCTTGCAGGGCCCCAGTTTCGATCTTAGTCGTGCCGGTATAGGTGTTCTGGCCCGACAGCGTCAGCGTACCCTCGCCTTTCTTGACAATCGATCCGTTGCTCAACTGCCCGGAATAGATGGTGGTGGTGTCCCAGTAGTTGAGGTTGAGCGTCTTGCCGTTCATGTTGATGTTACGGCTGCCCGTCAGTCCGCCCAGAGTATAGGTCGACGAGGCCGCCCCAAAGGTCACGGTTCCCGCATCGGCCCCGTTCATGTCCAGGATGCTGCGTTCCAGGGCATTCAAGTGGTTCACGGCCAGCGTGCCGGCGGCCACCCTCGTATTCCCCTCGAAGGTGTTGGCGGCGGACAGAGTCAGGGTGCCGGTACCCTCCTTGGTCAAGGTTCCGGCGCCCGTGGCGATGGGATCGCTGACGGTAATGTTGCCGGCTCCGCCGAGGGTAAGATTGTAGGCTCCGGCAATCGCGTTGCCCGCAGCCACGTTGAGGGTCAGGGTTCCGCTGTCGGAATTGATCCGGGACGCGCTGCCCAGGGTGATGGCGCCGGCATAGGTGTTGTCGTTGGCGGTATTGCGCAACGCGCCTCCGCCGGAAACGCCCGTGCCATTCAGCGTCAGCGCCTCCGCCGCCGTCGTAATGCCACCCTGGATTTCCAGCGCGCCGTCGGTCGCCACGGTCGTGCCGGCGCCGGTGCCGCCCAGCGCGTTGGCATGCTGGATGCGCAACGTGCCGGCATCAATCGCCGTGGCGGCGGTATAGCTGTTGTTGCCCGAGAGAATGATGCGCCCCGTGCCCATCTTCGTCAGCGTGCCGCTGCCGGAAACCGCGCCGCTGACCGTCAGGTTGGCACTGGACGCATTGGTCCAGTTCTGGTTGGCGTTCAGGACAACATTCACGCCGAGGGTGTGCGCGCCGGCCGCGGCGGCATCCATGTCGATGCCGCCGCCATCGATGGTCAATGCGCTACCGGAGAAGGTCAGGGCCGAATCGGCCAGTTCATTGAAGCGCAGGCCCAGAATAGTCCGGGGGGAATCCACGTTGATAGCAGTGGCCGAGACGGCGCTGTAAAAGACAATGTTCGTGTCCGTGCCCGGCACCTGGTCGCCGCTCCAGTTGACGGCGGTGCTCCACTTGCCGTCCGCGCCGCCGCCGGCGTCCCAAATCCCCTTGTCCGCTGCCACGCGCTGTCCCGGCGAGCCGTTGGCCTGGAAATCGCCCTGGCTGGAGCTGGTGCTGTTGGTGCCGCGCACCCAGTAGTAATACGGAACGCCGGGCACGGCGGTGGTGTCATCATAGGTTGTGCTGCCGGCCCCGAGCGTCGCGGGGGTGGCGATGCAGACCGCCGACCCGGAAGAGTCGGAAGTCCACCGCCAGACGCTGTAGCCCGTCTCGCCCGTGATATCCGTCCAGGTGATCGTCACCTTGTCCCCCAGGTTGTCCGATGCATCGGTGATCGTCACCGTCGCCAGCTTGCGGTAGCCGTCGTTGGCGGAACTGTAATCGCTTTCGTGCGCAGGCGAACTGTCAACGGCTTTCACCCAGTACCAGTACTTCTGGCCCGGCGCCGCCCCGGTATCGTTAAACGGGCTCGTCTGAGTTCCGAGATCCGTTTGGCCCGTGTGCGTCTCGGTCTCGGCAGCCGACCGGAACACCTTGTACGACGTCGCCCCCGTCGCCGCATCCCACGTCACCGTGACCTGCGCCGTCGAGCCGCCGTCCGAAGCCGCCACATTCGCGGGCGGTGAAAGCTGCCGGTAACCGGTATTGGATGAACTGTAGTCGCTGGTGTGGCTTGGGGCACTGTCCACGGCCCGCACGAAATAGTAGTAGAGGGTACCCGGCACCGCCGTGGTGTCGTTGAATCCGCTGGACTGCGTGCCCAGGTCCGTCCCGCCGGTCGTACTGTCGGTCGTGTTGCGGTACACCGTGTACGAGTCCGCTCCGGTGACCGCGTTCCAAGTCACGGTCACGCCCGTGGCCAGCGTCCCGTCCGTCGCCGCCACCCCCGTTGGCGCCGCCAGCTTGCGGTAGCCGGAGTCGGAGGTGCTGTAGGCGCCGTAGGCGCTGCCGTTGTACGCCCGCACAAAGTAATAGTAGAGAACGCCTGGATCGGCAGTCGTGTCGTCGAACCCGCTGCTCTGGGTGCCCAGATCCGTCGCGCCCGAGGTGGAATCGGAGGTGTTGCGCACGACCTGGTAGGACGTCGCGCCCGTTGCCGCGTTCCATGTCACCGTAACGCCCGTCGTCAGGGTCCCGTCCGTCGCGGAGACCCCGGTCGGTGCGGCGCAAATGGTCTTCACGGTAATCGTGCCGGAGTTCCCGCTGGTGCCGGCACAATTGTAGACCCGCAGGCGGTAGTAGTAGGTCGTTCCGGCGGAGAGGCCGGACACGGCTTTCAACACCACGTTCCCGACATCGAGGTTGTTGTAGCCCGAAACCATGCTGGTGAAGCCGCTGTCGGTTGCGACGTCCAGCCGGTAGCCCGTGGCGCCGGAAGCCGCCGACCAATTGGCCTGGAATCCGCTCGTCGTGACGGAGGTGGCCGCATTCGCCGTGGGCGCGGACGGCACCGGCGGCTTGTGGGTCACCACGATTGTGTTCCCGCTGGCTTCCACCGCGAATGTCCCGGTACTGGTCCATTTGGTGCCGATGGACATGTTCGCGGCGCTCGCGGAACTGCCGCTCGCAATCGTCCACGTGTAGCAGGACCCCTGATCGAACCCGGTCGGTGCCGTTCCCGGCAGGTTGATCACCAGCGCCGCGGTGGCGGAAACCGCGCCGGAGGCGGAAATCAAGTCGCAATCGGTGCCGCCCAGCCCCGTGATGTCGCAGGTGTAGGCCCCGGCCAGCGAGGCCGCGCCGTTGACCGTCAGGGTTCCCTTCGTGCTGGCCGTGTTGCCGGGGCTGACGATCGTGCCGGCCGCCATCGTCAACGCACCCACCGTCCCCGCCCCCGCCAGGGTCCCGCCGTTCAACGCCACGGCCGAACTGCCGATCGCGCCGCTGACCAGCAGCGTGCCCGCGCTCACCGTCGTATTCACGCCATACGTGCTGGTCCCTGCCAGGACCAGCGTGCCGCTGCCGTCCTTGGTGACGCTCTTTCCGACTGCTACGGTTATGGGGTCGTTGATGGAGATGTCTCCGTCACCGTAAAAAATGAGGCTCATCGTGGATTCCAGGGCATTTCCGGATGCCACGTCCAGCGTCAACGTTCCGGAATCGGAATGAATGCGCGTATTGTCCGTTGTGTTCACAGTCACTTTGCCGGAAATCGTGTTGTTTCCGGACAGGTTCCGGATGGCGCCGCCCGTACTGTAGCCCGCACCGCGGGCCGTTATGGCTTCCGGGGTATTGATATTCCCCGACAAGGCCAGCGTGCCGCCGGAGCTCACGGTCGTGGATCCCGCGGTTGTACCCAGCGCGCTGGAGTTGGAAATCTCCAGAATACCCGTGTTGCCCACGGTGGTGGCCCCGGTATAGTCGTTGGCCGCCGTCAATTTCACGGTGCCGGCGTGGCCGGATTTCGCCAGGTCCCCCGTCCCGCTGATCTTGCCGCTCAGCGTGGTGGTCCGGCTGGCACCCGACCGCACGGTCAGCGTATAGCCGCCATTGGCCAGGGTTCCGCCCAGCGTCAGGTTGCCGCTATTGGCATAGAACTCGGTGGCGGCCCCCAACACTAGGTTGTTGTTGACGGTCTGGAGGCTGGAAGAATCGTTTTGGATTCGCGAGAAGATATCCAGCGCGTTGCCAGAGAGCGTGAATGCCCCCGCGCCGGAATTGAAGTAGATTGCGTACCAGTCGCTGTTTGCCGTGTGGTTGACGTAGGGGGTGTCGGCGCTCCCCGCAAAGCGCATGATGCCCGCCGAGCTGCTGGGGCAAGGATACTGGTCCGTGCTCCAGTTGGCTGCGGTTAGCGTATTGTTGTCCGTTCCGCCGCCCCCGTCCCACGTCGCATCGTTGGGCCGGATGGCCACCGCCAGCGTGCGCGCCGTGCTGGAGCCGCAGGAATTGTCGGCTGTCACCGAGACATTGCCGGAACTCGTTCCGAATGTCACCGTGATGGAGGTCGTCCCTGACCCCGAAGTGATCGAGGCGCCGGTCGGAACCGTCCAGGTGTAGCCCGTCGCGCCACTGACGGCAGAAATGGAATAGGTTTCTCCGCTCGCGCCCGGGCAAACGCTGGCGTTGCCCGTAATCGTCCCCGGCTGGGCCGGTGCGGAGTTCACCGTCACCGCCAGCGTGCGCGCCGTGCTGGAGCCGCTGGCGTTATTGGCTGTGACGGATATGTTGCCCGAACTCGACCCGAAGGTCACCGTGATGGAGGTCGTCCCAGATCCCGCCGTGATCGAGGCGCCGCTGGGCACGCTCCACGTGTATCCCGTCGCTCCCGTCACCGAGCTGATGGAATAGGTCTTGCCGCTCGCGCCCGAGCACACCGTCGCATCGCCCGTGATCGTTCCCGGCTGGGCCGGGATGGTGATTTTGCTGGTTGTGGCCGCGGCCGAATAGTAGCTCCAGTTTTCCGAATAGAGGGCATAATAATACGTGGTGCCGGAAGACAAGCCGGTGTCTTCAAAACTTGTTGCACTACCCCGATACACAACCAGATCGCCGCCGATATAGCTGGTGCCCGGAGTATAGGTGGTGCCCCCCGTCGGTGCCGTGAAAGAACTGTCCGTGCTGCGGACGATCATGACATCCTTGGTGTTCCACTTGGTCCAATTGAGCGTGACGGAACTGGCCGTCGCCGAAACCGTGCCCAACGTCGGCGCAGTCAGGCTGCTGACGCTGAAATAGCTTCCGGCGGATAAGGAGGTACGGTTCTCCGCCCACCCTCCGGAGGCGTATTCTGTATAGCCGTTGGCGGTCCAGACGAACCGCCCGGAATAGTACCAATTGCCGGTAGACGTGAATTGATGTTCGTTGGCCTTGCTTTTCCAATAGCGGTCGCTGCCGCTCTGGTTAGACCATTCGGCCGCGCGCCACGTCCAGCCGGAGCCGTTCTTGGTGGTGCCGATGCCATAGCTGACCGTCATCGGACTGGTATCCTGGTTGACGGCAAATTTGAACACATACTGCACCTTGTCGCCCAGGTAGTAGGACGCCGCCGGCGCTCCCTGGTTCGACAAATAGGTCCACCACGCCTGGGCGTTGTTTGTCCCCGCCGCCCAGACCAGCCCCGCCACCACCAATGGGGTCAGCCAATGATTGTTAGAATGCGGCGGCATGCCGCGCCCATGGCGCGCGGGAGATTCCGGATGACTGGTAATTGGCGCGGCGGACCGCCCGAGGTGAACAAGTCCATGCGCGACCCAGTTCCAGATGGGGCGCAGTATCCGGTTTGTCGTGTGTGTTGTGTTCATGGCTCGTTCCGTTCCTTCGAGCTTAGTTCCGTTCGTCGCAGGTCGTTGGGGGGGGGGAGAATGGTTGGCTGATGGAGCCAAGACGCCCTCGTCCCGGGGGATGGGATATGAATCTCCAATGTCCAAAGGAGCTGTAGACCACCTCGGTGAGATGGCGGTTTTCTGAAGGTCTCGCTCCCTCTGTGAACCTCTGTGGTTCAATCCCGATCCAAACAGCTCGTCTCTCGCCAAGGACGCCAAGAGGCCAAGATGGCAGGCACAATACAAGGTGCCATGGGCCCTTGGCACACGAAACGTTTTCATTACCAATCGCGGCCACATCCTTACGCTTCCAGATACCCGGTGTTCATGCGTTTCACCCGAATAAAAGGATCAATTTACAACCCAAATGGATCACGGATTTTGAAAAATCCGAGACCATCGCCATCTACAAAATTAATGTATACATTTTGCCTGGAATTGCCAACCGAAAAGAGAACAATTTTATGGATAGGCAATCCTCCCCCCTGCGGCCGGTTCGGTGCCATCCCGGAGCCGACGGGTCGTTCGTTATCGGCATGTCGCGAGGGGCTCCGGTCTCGCGCAGATTCAGAAACGTGCCCGCGACGGGAGCCGCGTGGTACGCAGCGGGCGGAACGGGGTCGTCCCGGGGGGTTCGGGAATCTCAATATCCAGTGCCCAACAAGGAAGTTCCCATGTCCAAGGGGACAGCCCGGCGAGCGCGGCTACAGTTCGGTCCAGAAAACCATCAACCAACAACCATCCACCATCAACCGCGCCTCCCAGGCGCTAATGCCCCATCCACTTGTCGGGCAGGCGATAGAAGTTGGTGGGATGGTAATTCCAGATCCAGGAATTCCTCACTCCTCCGTTGCGGGAGATGATGATGATGATGTCATTGGGCCGGAAAAAGCGCGATCCGACTTCGGCATCGCCTTGTACAAAGCGCCATTTATTCTGGTTATCGCAATAAATGGTTCCAGTGATGGGATGCTTGGTCTGCGTACTCATGGTGTAAATCAGATCGCCGGTATCCCGGTCGCCCTTCGCGAATCCGGAATTGACCAAGTTCATCTCGGAGGGATGCGCATAGACGGGGAGGCGCATGGCGGCCAGGTTGTAAATTTCGGTACGGACGCGCCCGAATTGCTCGCCGCAGCTGATCACCTGGCTGAAACCGACGTTGTTGGTGGGCACCTGGAGCACCGGCGACCAGATCATGGCGGGAATCTCGCGCGGTTTGCCGGTGACGGGATCCAGGTCGTTGTAGTCGTACGCCGTGGTGGTGATGTAATTGGTCGGCAAGGGATTCGGCAGGGTGATCGAGAAGCCTCGGCTGAAGAAAGTGACGGGCATGGCATTGGAATGGACATCCGCGCTGTCGTTATACCGGACCCAGTGGCCGTCGGTCTGCCGCAGCCAATACAGGCTGCTGACGATTGCATTGGTACCGGAATCATAGAATTCCACAATGGTTGCACCGGAGCCTGGCGAGCCGCTGGTGCCGCCGGGGAAGACGTTGGTGCTGCCAAAGACAGCCTCGAAGGTGTTGGTGTAGGGCACGCCATGGAGGGCCACGAAGTTCTGATCGCGCGAGAGCACGATATTGTGGACGGCGTACACTTCCTCGCTGGCCAGGGGGCGCTGGGGCAGTTGGGTGTTGGGATTCACCTTGCGCCAGCGGTCCTTATACGAAGCGCGGTAGAAGCGGATGGCACCGCGGCCCCTGAACATGCCGCCATCATCCACGAACCAGTTGGACTTGACATTGTTGACCAGCCGCCAGTCGGCATCGGTCGTCTCCTGGAACTTGTCGGCATCCCAGTAGATCAGGTCATAGACCTTGGTGACGGCACCAACGAGTCCAGTTGTGGTTTGCTTCTGGCCGGCCGCGATCCAGGCCAGCGCAGTGGCGTTGGTCGATGCCGGCACGTTGGTCAGCGTGACCAGGTTGCTGGTGGCAAAGGACTGGTAGGCCACGGATTTGGCTACGGTCCAGGCGCTGGTGACGACGAACTTGATGGTATCGTTCGTGGCCCAACTGGTAGTTCCGACCGGACCTTCGTTGCCGGCACGGTCGAGGCCGACGATCACGACCACGTAGTCTTCGCCGGGCTCGAGGTCGCACAGGCGGATGGAACTGCTGCCCGCGGTGGCCAAGGCATTGTAGTTGGTGCCCGCCGAGGTGTCGGCCACGACATTGGTGTTGCAGACCGACTTCCACTCGGGGCCGGAATAATCCCCGTCCACAACAAACTCCTGCCAGACGTAGGTTTCGCCGGGAACGTTGGTTGGCACCAGCGTTGGATCCCACGGCCGGTAATAGATCTTGTAGGTCTGCCAGGGCGACAGAATATTGTTGCCAACGCCGGTGGGGTGCATCTCATGGTCGGGGTCATCGGGGCCGACGCCGTTGCTGGTCCAACTGAGGTCGAACTGGGTCGAGGGATCATCCACCTGGTCGTTGGCAGCGCCCAGGTTAGTCACGACGGTTGGCGGGGTGATGTCGAGGCGGGCGATGGTGGGAATGGCGATGCCGGCGGCGCGGTCGCGCGGGCCGCGGTCTTCGTCGGCATCCACCGCGAAGACGTAGCCGGTCACGGTCCCCTGCACTTCCTTGGACGGCGTGAAAGTCGTGCTGGTCGCAGTCGCGAGGGAACTTCCGTTGGTGCTGGAGGTTGGGGGCACATTATTGGTGCCGGCCGGCACCACGCGGTACTCCTTGATGCCGGAGTTCTCGGTGGGCATGTCGGTGGATTGCGCCCACGTCACGTTGACGGCGACGTTGGTCCACGGCCGGTACGGCGTCACCACAAGGTCGTCGAAATAGATCGAGCGGTTGCCCGAGGTTTTCTCGGTGAGGCGTAGGCGCAGTTGGACGCCGGTGTTGGTGGAATCCACCAGCCAGGTCTGCATGGCGTAGTTGGTGGTCAGCACCGACTGTACGCCGAGACTGGTCCACGTGCCGGAATCGTTGCGTTCCAGCACCCATTTGCTCTCGCCGGCGGCGCTCAAGCGGGCCCAGACCGTCAGCCAGCCGGGCTGGTTCAGGGCTGGCAGTTGCAGGCTGTCGTTGACTGCGTTGAATCCGGCATGGTAGCCGGCGTCGATGCCTTCCGGCCCGCGCCCGTCGGTTGTGCTCGTGTAGGCATCGGTTGAAATCCAGGAACCATCATAGGCAACGTTCGTCCAGTTGCCGTTGTTGTTGACCTTCCAGCCGTCCATGGGTTCGAAGCCGGTAGCGATGAGGGCGGGATTGGCGACGCCGGTGGCGGTGACGTTGGTCATGCGCGGGCCGGTCTTGTCGTCGTCCTTGACCCACATGACGATGCTCACGTTGGTCGCAAGGCCGTCGTTGGGCCGGTCGTTGTCGTAATCCTGGGCGTAGAATGTATTCGTCCAGATGCCGAGGGCGCGACCATCCACGCCGCCCACCACATTGGTCAACTCCACGTCGTAATTGGCGATGAAGACCGTAGTGGTTCCGGCATCCAGGAACTGGTTGGTACGGGACCCGCCGTTGGGCGGCCGGATGGTGAAATCGACCAGCCCGCTGTCCCACCCGTCCGGCGACTGGATCCGGACCTGCACGCTGGAGGCCAGAATACCGCTCTTTTCGTCGTACAATCGGTTGCTGATGCTCAGGCCATTCACCAGGTCGCCATCGGTCACGGCGTTGGCTTCCGATCCGGCGCTCTTGCCGTCAAAGGAGACATAGGTGCCGACCTGGGTACTGAAACGAGGCGGCATATCATCGTCATCCACCACCGTCAATGTGACCTCGTTGGTGGCATAGAGGGTGTCGCCGAAGCGGTCGTCGTCATAGTCCGCAGCGCGGACGCGGGCGGTATAGACGCCGAGGACGATGTCGTCATAGCCGAAACCATTTGTCACCACCATGGTCGTGGCCGTCTTGGCGCCGCCGTTGGGGGGACCCTTGCCGAAGCGCTGCAAGTTCGAGGCGACGCCCAGCGGGGAGACGAGATCCCAACTCGGGTACCGCGTGGGATGCTCGAGGCCGTAGATGCCGCTGTAGGCGTCCTGAACGCTGGCCCAGAAGACGACCCCGTTGGTGTTCAGGTCGCTGTCCGTGGCGGTGTAGGAGGTGGACGTTGCATACACCGTGCCGGTCAAGTACACGTTGTCGATACGCCAGGTGCCGACGTTGGCTTCGGCGTTCCAGGCATAGAGCCGGTAGGTCACGGAGACGCTGTTGGAACTGGAGGCCGGCGCCACGGCCACTGTGTGCCAGTTGTCGTCGTCGGTCATCGTGCCCGCGGCAAGATCAGCGGCATAGCTGTCGGCACTGCAACGCAGGGCCCAATTCGTCGGCCCGGTGTTGGAACGGCGGTGGGCAAACCCGAAGCTGGTCACATCGAGCGCATAACCGGGCTGGAGCGTGATGGCAAACTCCCAGTACGCCGGCAATGTATTCGTCCAACTCGTGGAACTGATGGCGGCCCCGTCCATGCCTGCATAGCCCGCGATGCTGCGGTTGTTCACCGAGACGTCGGCCACGGTCGAGATGGCAGAATGGGCCCGGGCCGGCTGGAGGTTCGGAGCAGCCGTCTCAGTGCCGAAGTCGTAGAACAGGATTTCACCGGTTCCGGTGTAGGCGCTCGAGCCGTTGCCCTTGATATTGGTGAAGGCGACGGTCGGGGCGACGGTGTCATCATCATATACGTTGACCTGCAAAACATTGGTCGAAAAGAGCGTGTCGCCGGGCCGGTCATCGTCGGTGTCTGCAACGACGACCTGGAAATCCACCATGCCGAGGGTGATGGTGTCGTAGTTGCCGCCGGCTGCGGTCACAACGTTGGTGACCATGCCGGCGTTGTACCCGTTTTCATAAGTGGTTGGGAAGTCATTGGATACCGCCACCACGCCATTGGTGTTATACAGCACGTAGTACGGAGCGCTGGCGACGGAACCGTCCCCGCAGTTGATATTGGTGGCAACTAGGCCGGCGCCGCCATCCTGAACGATGTTGGTCACGACATAGCCGCCGTAGCGCATCTGGTGGTCGGAAATGTCCGGCACCTCCCAATCGAAGAAGCCCGCCCCCGTCACCTTGAAGGGCGGGATGTAGTCGCTGAGGTAATCGTAGTCCACGCCGCCCGTCAGGTTGGTGGTCCAGTTGGTGGGGTTGGAGATCTGCTGGAGCAGCCAGGAGGCGGTGCCGGTGGTCCCGCCACTGTAGTACACATTGACGGTCGTGGACGTCACGCTTACGGCGGACCAGCCTTCCGTCAAGCCCCGATAGAGGCCCGAGTATTCGTTGTCTCCTGGTCCCGGCGGCGGCGGTACGCCCGCGTACCACCCCGGATAACTGCCTCCGGTCCCATCGATGTTGATGGCGTAGATGAAGGTGCAATTGGTTGGGTCGGTTTTGGGGTCGCCCGAGCCGATATATTGGTACAGCGCGACCTGGTCGCCGCCGCCGTTGATGTCCGGCAAAGGCAGGGTCTGCACGAAACCGACGTCGCCCGGCCCGGTCGCCGTCCAGGACGCCAAGTGGAATTCGTTGGTGTCCCACCAGTTGGTGTTGCTATGGGCATCCCAACCGCAATCGGTGAACCAGAGGGTCGTGCCGGCAGGGAACGGCGCCAGCACCACGAAACTGAAGCTTTCATGGGTCAAGTTGGTAAACGTGTGGTCGTATGCACTGGCGCCATTCACGCCGATGATAGCGATGGCGCCGGCCAGCAGATTGGACGTGCCGGAGCCGCCGACGCCGTCCACGGTCAGTTCGAGAATTTCGGGCTCGAGAACGTCGTCGTCAATGACGGTGAAGACTGCCGCATTGGAGTTGAGGGCAATGGACCGGTCGATGCTGTGGCCGCCGGGCCATTCGTTGTAGCGGTCATCGTCGAAGTCGGCGACGGTGACGGCGACGGTATGCACGCCGAGCGCGACGTTTTCGTAGGGCACCACCGGCACCTGGATGGTCAAGGGGAAATCATGGCCCTTGCCGGAGACGCCGTTGGTGATGTTGGCGTAGTTGTCGAACAGTTCTTGCAGCAGGACCGGGTAGGCTGTCGGGGCATACAGCGAGACATATGGCGAGAGATCGCTGGAGGACGTGGGGGTGCCGTCGCCCTTGGCCAATCCGCTGCCGTCGTCCCGGGCATTCACATTGAGAGTCCAATCACCGACCCGCATGTCGTGGTCGGTTTTGGTAGTCAAACCCGACGCGCTTACCACCGGCGCGTTGGTGTCGTCGTCCCGGATGGTAAATTTCAATGGCACGTTGATTGCGACGGCGCGGTCCAGGGCGACGTGGGGATCGGTGTTGTTGGCGCCGGACACATTGGGGAACGAGCCGCGATCGTCATCCGCGTCCTGAGCGCTGACAGTCAGGGTCCACTCCTCATGGAGGGGGATATTGGCCTTGGTCAGATTGGGAATGGTGAGGTTGACGACGCGGCAGGTCACGATCTGGTCGCCGTTGTTGCCCAGCAAGTCTTCGGCCGGGTGGTTGGTGTCGTAGCCCAGGGAGCCATAGGTGGCGTTGGTCAGGTCGAAATTCGGGCAGACGTTGGCCATCTTGGTGTTGTCATCGACCATTTCGAAGACGTTCATCGCACCGTTGGCGTTGGTGAGGAAGATGCCCGAGGGGTCGTACCACGAATAGGCGAAGTCCACGCCGCCGCCGGTCATTTCCTCGTCCGTGACGGTGATTTTGAGGTTGGCCTCGCTGTACGTGTCGTTCAGCACGTTGGTGCCGACGTAGAGCAGGGTTGGCGACGGCGGCTGGACGTCGTCGTCCACGATGGACACGTAGCCGTACTGCTGGTTGACGACCCACCCGCGGCTGCCACCGCCGACGGCATTGGCGAGGCTGAGGGTGACGCGGTTGGAAGCCATTTCGCGGCCGTCGGACATGTAGAGGGAGTTGGTGGCCACGACCAGGCCGTTCGTGTCGTACACATTACCCAGATTGGTATTGCAGAAGTTCTCGGTCAGGAGCTTGGCGAAGTCGGTCCCGGTGAGCGTCCAATGCCACGTGTTGGTGGCGCTGCTGGATTTGGTGTTGGGATAGCTGGAGCTGCGGGACTCGTTGAAACCGGCGACGTCGTCATTCTTCCAGATGCTCAGAACATTGGTCACATCCACGTTGCACTGGGTGGTATTGTCGGTCGTGCCCCGGGAGAGGCCGCTTTCGGGGTCGTAGCCGCTGAAGACGAGAGTCAGGGTGGAATCACCGGTACCCTCCTCGCCCGCGCCGGTCAGCTGGCAGTTGTCCACGTAGCCGAAGTGAGAAACGCCGCCGGCGGAGGCAGTCGCCCCGCTGACGGAGGCATCGTCGGCATAGCCGAACAGGTCGCTGCCGCCCGGGGAGCCTTCCATGCGGATGATGCAGCGGGCCTTCACAGCGCCCGCGGGGGCAGTCGCGGTTACGGGGATGAAGTCAGACAGGGTGCCGACGGCCTTGGTCGAGGAATAGGTGGTGCCGCCGATCACGTTGTTGCCGGAATCGAGGAACTGGAGGCGGGTACCGAAAAAGGTGGTCGAAAACGTGCCGTTCTGGACCATGCGGGCCTGGAAGGTCACGCTGTTGCCGGCTTCGCAGACCACGTCCTGGTAGAAACCGCCGGAGCCGTTGTCGTTGTAGGCGTCGAACTTGATGCCGGCCCCGGACCCGCCTGCGTTGGCACCCGCGTTGCCGTCGCCCCGGGCGATGTTGTCCTGCCGCATCCAGCCGTTGATGGTGGTACCGGAGGCGCCGTCGAAGCCGCCGTTCGCCAGCACGGACTGGCTGCCGCCCGTGCCCGCTCCCGGCGGGCCCTGCATCATGATCAGCACGCGCACGCGATCGGTGCCGTCCGGTGCCGTGGCGGCCACGGAAATGCGCTGCGTGGTCGTGTTGACGGGAGTCGTGGACTTCATCATCTGGGTGCCATCGTTGGCGCCGCTGATGGCCAACAGGGTGCCGTTGACATCCACAAACTGCATTTTGAGGCCGAAGAAGGTGGTCTCGTAGTCCTTATCCTGCCGCATGAGGGCGGAGAACGCGACCTGCGCGCCCGAGGTGGCCGCCACGTCCTGCAGGTATTCGCCGAATGCCCCGGTCGAATTGTCCCAGGCGTTGATCAAGAGGCCGCCGGCCGAGCCGCCGGCCAGATCGCCGGCGACGGCGTTCCACTCGGCGATGTTGTTGCCGGTCGTCTTGGACCAGCCGGAGGCGCTGCCGTCGAACCCGGGGTTCTGCAGGTTGCCGCTGCGGCCGGAGGTGCCGATGGCGCCGAACATGTTGTCCGGCACGCGGTAGAAGACGTTGGTGCCCGTTCCGCCCGCCGGCGCGACAAACTGCCCGCCCGCCGCCACGGCCATGAACGCGTTGCCTGTGAACGGCCCGGTGCCCGGCAGGACCGGCGGCGTCTGGTCCACGATGACCACTGCGTCCCAGCTCGAGCCCATGCGCACTTCGTCGAAGTAGGTGTTGCCCGGCGTTTGCCCGCTGCTGCCGCCCGACACCAGCCGGATGCCGTTGATCCACTTGCCGACGCCGCCATGCACGTTCAGATACTCCATGTCCCACGAGCCCGGCTCATCGGTCGGCACCGTGTCGGTCCCGATCTTGTAGACGCTCGCCCAAGCGTCGTCGTTGACGATGTCGTACTTGATGATCACGATGTAATCATTGTTTTCCCCGGCCAGAATCTGCCTGGTGGCGTGGGTCTGGTTAAACAATCCGAGCCGCTGGTTGCCGCCGCCGGATTCGCCGAAGAAGATACGCTCGGTGTCGTTGTCCATCAGGTAGGCGCCGCACCACTTGTTGTCTCCGTCCCAGGTATGATTCATGATGTAGGACGCATAGACATTGGTCTGGAACCAGAACGAATTGGTGCGGTTGACGGCGTTGACGCTGCCGCCGGCCGGACAGGTGAAGAGCTTGTTGCCGGTGGGCTCGGGGTAGTTGAGCTGCGCCGAGAAGCTGCCGTAGACGTTGGTGAAGAGCGTGGTCTGGCCGGACCAGGCGCCGCTCCAGCCGTTGGACCCGTTGCCATGGTCGGCCAGTCGGGTGCCGTTGGTGTAGGAGAACGTGTCCACGATTTCGCCGGTGCCGAAGGTCCCGGTCGAGTCGTGGTCCGTCAGGCCGCTGGAGTAGAGATTGGCGGCGGTATAAGAATAGAAGGCGTAATAATGCGTGTGGCCCGAGTTCACCATGTGGTCGAGGGTCTCGGCCGAGCCCTTGTAGATGACGGTGCCGCCGCCGCAGGCGCCGCCCACGCTGTAGGACTGCCCTTGGGTCGGGGCGGTCGAGACGCCGTCTTCCTTGTAGACGACCATGACGTTGTATGACCCGTTCCTGGTCCACGCCAGCCGCATCAGCGTATTGCCGTCCGGCGTCGCAGTGGCGACGGTCGGATTCGGCGGCGGCGTCGGCAGCGTCACCACGCCGTTGGTGGAATACCCGCTTATGCAGGTCGAGTTCGTGGCCTGCAGGCGGAAGTAGTAGGTCGTGCCATAGGTCAGCCCCGTCACCGGTTGGCTCGTGCCCGAAACCGGCAGAGCCTGGAAGCCGGGCACGTAGTCGCCGCCGGAGCCGCCCGTGCCCACGTAGAAGTTGTCCCAGTACACACTCGCGCCGTTGTACGTGCGGACCTCGAAGTTGAGCGTGTTGGCGCCGCTCTGCGGCACGACCGTATAGGTCACCTTGGTCCAGTCCGTCGCCGTCGGAAGGTACGTGTCCGGGCTCAGGTCGTCCCCGGAAACCTGCCCGCCCGACGACCACGTGGCCCAGATGCGGGCATTGCCCGTGCCGGATGGCTTCTTATAGTAGAAGCTGACCTCGTATTCCGTGGTGCCGTCGCCGGTGATCGCCACCTGCTGCATCAAGTCGCGGGTGGCCGTGGCCGTACAACTGACGTGGTAGGTGCCTTCCTGCGGATCGGTGGACACCACCGTGTATTGCGTTTCATGCGTGTCCCAATCCGTAAAATCGCCCGTTTCGAAACCGGCGTTGCTCATCTGGTTGCCGCCGCCAGAGCCGCCGAAGGTCTCGTTGGTGCTGACGTCGAGCAGATAGCCGGCGGCGTTGGCGACGGCGGTCCAGGCGGCGGTGAAGTCGGTCAGGTTGGTGGCGCTGGCGTAAAGCCCGGTCGGCTCGCCGAGGCAGTGGGTCGCCTGGGTGTCGCTCGCCGGCGTGCCGCTGGTCAGGTAGTTCACGCAGGAGTCCGAACCCTTGTATTCGTACACCGTCAGCAGATAGACCGTGTTGGGGTCCAGGCCCGCCATCGTGAAGCCGGTGCCCGTGCCGTCATAGACGATCTTGCTGTGGAAACCTTGGTCGGTCGCCGCGGAGAAATCGTTGTCCACGCCGCTGGGCGCGGTTCCGTCCGTCGGCACCCAGCCCGTGGCCATGCTGCCCATGGCGTAGAGGTTGGACACCTGCGTCGAAGTCAACGCATAGTCCAGAATCATCGGTTCGCTGATCAAGCCGTCGTGGTAGAACTGGTTGGCATAGGTATCCGCGCCAAAGCGCAATTTGGTGTTGGCGGTAGGCGGGCCGCCGGCATTTCCGGTCGAACTCTGGTAATTGCCATTGACATAGAGGGTGCGCCCGCTGCTGTTGCGGGTGACCACAATGTGAATCCATTGGTTCAACGGAGGGCGATATCCTGTATCCCAGCGCCATTGGGCCGTCCCATCGCCCCAATCGAAATTCAGATTGCCACTGGCCAAGGCAAACAGGAAGAAACCATCATAATAATTTCCCCGCGAGCTGGCAAACGAGGTGATGGCGGCCTCGGAATGCCGGTAGATCCACATGGAGACGGTGATATCCGGTGAGAGCAATCCATGCCCCGTGGCTACTTCCAGATAGTCATCCGTGCCATCCAGGTCCACAGCGCCATAACCGCCGGTTCGCGTCGTCCACGTCGGCCCGTTCACAAGCGCCGCATCATTCAGTTCCGTGGCCGAATTCGCCGCCGTGGTTCCCGTTCCCTCATTCAAGAGCCACAGGCCGGCCGCGTCGTATTCGGTGGCCACGACGATGCGGCGGTCGCCGTTGCCGCTGGTCCAGCTCACGTCCATCTGGGACCCGCCGATGTTGTTGAAGGCCAGGTTCGAGGCGTGGGTGGTCGGCTCGAGCCCGGTGATGGTCTGGGCGCCGCCGGCTGTGGCCGTGCCGGACTTGTTGGCGCCGGCGATGGTCAGGCCGCCGGTCGTGACCGCCGCCAAGCCGAGGGTCTTGCCGCAATTCGCGCCCTCCGCGATGTCCGCGGTCACGAAGAACCAGTGGTCGCCCACGGTAAGGTTCTGCGACAGGCCGGTGAAGTTCTTGGTGCCCGCTGCGCCGGGGCCGTCGAGAGTGCTGATCGCCGTGTCGCTCCCGAAAGTGCTGTTGGCGGAATACCACAGCTTCAGGTTCGACAGGTCGCCGGCGCCATAGTCGCCCGTGGTGGTGACGGCCAGTGCGCTCAGCGTGGCCGGCGCCGTGCCGACCGTCAGCTTGAAGCTGTAAAGCACGTGCGAGGCGGCGCCCGGCAGCACCGTCCCCGCCCCGATCTGCGTCCCGTTGTCCGCCAGCGTCACGGTGCTGTAGGCGATCGTCAGCACGCTGGCCGTCGTGGAGTTGGCACTGGTGCACCCCCCTGCCCCTTCCGTCCGCACCCGGAAGTGGTACGTCACCCCGCCCGTCAACCCGGTCACCGACTGGCTCGTGCCCGCCACCGCCCGGTTCGAATAGCCGGGGACGTAGGAGGGCACGTTGGGCACGTAATCGGTCCAGACCACGTTGTTGATGGCCGGCCGGGCGGAAGCGTTGTTGCTGATGACCAGCGACGTCACGTTCTCGACGTTGATGCCGCTGAACGTGGCCGTACGGGCGGTCGTGTCGTAGCTGAACGCACTTCCGACCTGGGTGCCGTTGACGTACACCGTCAACTGTCCCCCGCTGCCGGTGAACTTTTGCTGGACGTCGAAGCTCAGGCTGGCAAGGCCGGCTGGGATGTCCGGAGTTTCGATATACGATCCCGACGCATCCCTCAAGCAAACGCTCGGGTTGCCGTTGACGGTTTGATCGGTGCGCGCATTGTAGGCGGTCCAAACCACGTCGGTGTTATTGGTCCAGATCCTGGTTAGGTAGGTACTGGTGGTCCCCCCGCCCACATCGGCGCAGTCGTTGGTGCGGGTGCTGCCGGAGCCCCCGGTCATGAAGGTCGCGCTGGTGCTGACGTCGAGGCGGTAGCCGGAGGCGCCGGTAGCGGCGGTCCACTGGGCGGTGAAGTCGGTCTCGTTGGTGGCACTGGCCCAAACGGTGGCGGGCGCGGCGGGGGCCTGCGTGGTATCGCTGTCGGTCAGGCCGGTCTCGGAATAGTTGGTGCCCTTGTAGCTCCACACCTTGTAGTAGTACTTGGTGCAGGCTGCCAGGCTCGAATGGGTCTGGGGCGAGGTGCCGAGCTTATACACCACGGTGCCGCCGGCGAAGGCCGCGCCCACCGCCGGGGCGGCGCCCGTCGGCTCCGTGAACGTGCCGTCCAGGTCAGAGACGATGATCACGTCGTCGCTCTGGGCGTTGCGGGTGAAGGTCAGGGTCATCGAGGACACGCTGGCCGCCGCGGCGTCGAA
>Ga0209312_1000685_pt1 | contig 28270 bp, 23 predicted proteins | sample BioC13SIPDNA_4_FD_185744 | JGI IMG/M metagenome (GOLD analysis project Ga0209312, IMG submission 185744) | Anaerobic biogas reactor microbial communites from Washington, USA - Biogas_R1_B C13 SIP DNA (SPAdes) (version 2) | ecosystem: Engineered > Bioreactor > Anaerobic > Unclassified | place... | reverse complement strand
GAAAAATACGGCAGCTGTGCGTAAAGTTGACCAAAAATCTCCACCGCGCCAGACCAATTGACATCCCAATAACTGGCACCGGTCATGTAAAGCGAGGCCCAATTCCGCGCACCGGCAGCCACGTTGTCAAGCGCTCCAAGCTGTTCAGCCACAGAAAGATCATACATACCTTGTTCAAGTTCCCCCGCCCAAATGCGTTGAATGCCGCGATTTCGTAAGGCAATGAAATAATAGCCATCCACAATGACCGTTTTGTAATCGTAGTTCGATTCTTTTAGAGATTGGATGTTTTGGATGGCCAGATCCCATTCCTGGTTGGCAATATTCTGTTCAATTTGGGCAAAGGTTTCTTCCGCAGCCCTTGTATCAACAGTCGGAGTGATTTCTGGTTCGAGTGTTTCAATCACAAATTCAGCCGTTGGAACCGCGGTAGGGGCTTCCATCTTCATCATCACATCAACCAGAAGCTGGTCGATCCCCGGAAAACCAGGGTATTTATCGATGATATATTCCAACCTGGTTTTGGCGTTCTCATAGCGCCCCTCGTCGATATCTCTGTAAGCCCAATCGAGTTGCAGAGATATTTGGTCCATCAGCATCGAGCGTTCATTTTGAATGCGGCGCTGAACCCCATTTCGATATCCAAGGAAAACAGAAATGCCGATGACGATCACGGCAAACAGAAGCGCTAATAAAACCCATCGCTTCTTTTTTTCTTTTATAGGCAAATCTGAAGCGTCATCCTCAACAATTTCACTTGAGGGAAGGTCTTGTAAGCTTTCCTCGTCATCACGTATTTCATTTTGGTCAAGATCGAATTCCGGAGCGAGGCCGTCATTGATTATTTCTTTTTCCTGGATTTCCTCATTGTCTTGAGGGAAATCGTTTAATTGGTCATCAGAGTTCATTCTGTTTTATTCCTACAATTGTCTTAATTCCATCAGTTCTTTTCGAATGATGATACCTGCGATTATAATGCCCAATCCCGCCCCCAGTACCGCGCCAATCAGGGTTCCTGCAAATCTCGGTGCCCAGGTCAACACAGCAAAAGCGACTCCACCACCAATTAAAGCTGCAATCATAGCCCTGCTGAAAGAGGGCATCAATTTCATCTTAGATGGTAATTTTGGGTTTAGGACTGCCAGTAATAGAATAGCTTGAATTGAATAGGCCAGAGTATTTGCAGCCGCGATGCCACTTGCCTGTAAGGCTGGGGACAATACCAATCCCAAAATGATAAAAATCACCAGAGTTGAAACAGCGCCGATGAGTGGATATTTTGCTTGTTGGGTGGCATAGAAGCTGCGCACAAATAATTCCACCATCGAATGTCCAACGATCCCAATCAAAAAGATTCGGGAAACATCCACTACCCGGGCAGTGTCTGCAGCATCAAGTCCCAGAAAAACACTGACTACCGGGAAGAGCACAACACCCGCGATGATGGCCACAGGGATTGTCAGAGCCAGCATAACCTGGCTGGCGCGTTCAATTTTTATTTTTAACTCGTCAAATTGCTTGCTGCTGAAAAGCTCAGATAAAGTTGGCAGGATCGCCGTAGCAATCGAAGTGCCCAGAAGCGTCTGGGGAACCTGCATGATCCACCAACCATAGGTCAGAGCGGTCACGGAGCCGACTTCCAATCGGGAGGCAAAATTGTCCTGGGCCAGGAAGATCATCTGGATGCAAAACATGCTCAACAATCTGGGGGCCATCAAACGGAAAACCTTGCGTGTCTCCGGATCATGAAGATCGATTTTCGGCCGCCATTTGAATTTGTACTTGATCAAACCGGGAACCTGAATCAACAGGTGCAGCAAAGCACCAAAAATTACGCCATATACTAATCCGTCGACGCCCAGGTCAAAGGCCGGAAGCTTGAAACCACCGATTTGATAGCCTTCTGCCGGAGCTAAAACCAGAGCGCCAAAAATTTGTCCCAGGTCGTAAAGGATCGGAGCCAATGCTGGCAGGAGAAAGTGTTGGTTAGCCTGCAAGCCAGCCATCATGAGCCCGCTCAGAGAAAAAATCAGCGTTGATATCAGGTTGAGTCTCAACAAACGCACGGTTGCGTCTGTTTGCTCTGCCGAGAATCCGGGAGCGATGCCTAATTGGTTGCTAATTAAAGGACGTGCAAAAATTGCCACGATCACGGCCAAAACAGCCGTAACAATAAAGGCGATATTGAGGATATTGGAAAAGAGATCCCAGGCTTGAGTCTTGCCCTTTTGAGTCAGGACCTCAGATAAAACCGGAATAAAGGCAATTGCCAAGGCTCCACCTGAAATGAGCATGAACAGCATGTCAGGCAGGTTATTGGCCGCGTTGAAGACATCCAGTTCAGCGCTCAGACCAAATTGCCTGGAAATGATCATTTGCCGGGCAACGCCTAAAATTTTGTCTATACCAAATAATACAGCCAGCAAAAGGGATACTTTTGATAATCTACTTAGTTTTTTCATAGCACTCCAAAGAATTCCACCCAATTATGCCACAAACTCTGTCTTTGGTTTTCTCGCACTGCCTTATAATCTGTTAAAGAATCAGGTACGATTAACAGATGAAAAATGATCCTGGAAGTTTATATGTAGTAGCCACTCCCATCGGACACCCCGATGAGATAACGCTGCGCGCTCTTGAAATTCTCAGGCAAGTGGACCTGATTATTTGCGAAGAGCGTAAAGTAGCCTCAAAATTGCTCAAAGGGCTTGAAATTAGCCAGCCTTTGCTGGAACTGAACGAACACAATGAAGACCAGATGGTCAACGATGTACTCTTGAAATTGCTTGAGGGTCAAAATTTGGCTTTAATCTCTGATTGCGGCACGCCAGTTTTCTCTGATCCGGGTCGAAAATTACTGGAGATTATGTACGGATCCGGGATAGAGGTGATCCCTGTTTCCGGGCCTTCATCTTTGATGACAGCTATCTCTGTTTGTCCATTTGACCTGAGGCAGTTTCTCTTTTTGGGATTTTTACCACCCAAAACAGAAGAAAGAAAAATTGTCTTACAACGTCACAGCAACTCTTCTGAAGCGATAATTTTGATGGATACCCCTTACCGCATGGCAAAATTGCTCGATGAAGTTGCTTCTGTTTTCGGAAGCAAGCAGACTATTTTTCTGGCCACAAATCTAACTTTGCCTTCTGAAAAAATCTATCTGGGCTCAGTCCAGGAGATTCAGGCTAAAGTGCAGCAGCGCAAGGCTGAATTCATTCTGATCATTGAAAAAAGCAACTGGAGGCGATCATAATCCCCCTGCGCAATCTCCACGTTCGCGATAAAGAAATTTCGCTGCCTGTTTTTATGCCAGACGCAACCTACGGTTATGTACGCAGTCTAACAAGTCCGGACCTACGCCAGGTGGGACTGCCTGCCCTGATGATGAACGCCTTTCATCTGATGCAAAAACCTGGGTCAACCATGATTCAAGCCCTAGGTGGATTGCATAAAATGGCTGATTGGGATGGCGTGATCATGACGGATTCCGGGGGTTTCCAGGCCTACTCCCTGATCAGGCAAAACCCAAAATTTGGCAGTTTGAGTTCCAAAGGCATTCTTTTCAGACCAGAAAATTCTGAGCGCAAGCTCAATCTTACTCCCGAAAAAAGCATCCAGTTACAGTTTGGCTACGGCTCGGATATCCTCATCTGCCTTGACGATTGTACCCACATCAACGCGGGACTGGAGCAACAAAAACTTTCTGTTGAACGCACAATTGCCTGGGCAAAACGAGCCAAACAGGCTTATATCCAACAGCTTGAGTCCCGCAAGGTTGAGGAGGCTGAACGTCCACTGATTTTCGGCGTGATTCAAGGTGGAGCAGAACCGGAGCTGCGCAAAGAATGTGCTGAAGCCTTATTGGAAATCGGTTTCGATGGTTTCGGATTTGGCGGTTGGCCTCTGGATGAGGAATCAAATCTGATCACTGAAGTTCTGGAATTGGTGCGCTCGCTTGTGCCTGTGGAATTCCCCATTCACGCTCTTGGTATCGGCCACCCGGAAAGCGTTGTAACTGCCTACAGGATAGGCTATGAGATGTTCGACTGCGCTCTGCCAACCCGAGACGCCCGTCACGGTCGCCTTTATGTCAGGAAAGAGCAAGAAATCACCCCCTATAGCGAGCCAGGCTGGTTAGGCTTCACCTACATCAACACCGAAAAATACGTTCGCGATCCTCGTCCAATCGAAGAGGGGTGCGATTGCCCCTGCTGCCAGAATTACAGTCTCGGCTACCTCTATCATTTGTACAAAATGCGCGATCCCTCCTATTTCCGCCTGGCCACCATACACAATTTGCGCTTTATGACCCGTCTGATTGAAGATCTGCGGAAAACTCATGGCTGAAAAAAACATCGGTTTCGAGGAGTTCCTTGCGCTGGTTCGGCAGAACCAGAAGTACGCCCAACTCAACACAACGCTGGTGGAACAAATCGCCCGGGAAGAGTTGAAAAATCAAAAGGATTGGCATTCCGCTCTTAAAACCACCCGCACCCGCCTGCACCAGTTGACCGGGGCTTTCCTCCCGCCTAAAATTAACTATGCGCAATTAATTAATAATTTAGGAATAATCTCCCAAAATAATTCCGATGAACTGCACGCCTATTCCAAACAGTTGATGCGCCTGCATGCTTCCACAAACGAGCGGCTGCCTTTTCTTGAGCGCTTCTTTTTCACCTGTCTTGAACCACTCGGCAAGGTGGAATCAATTCTTGACCTGGCTTGTGGGCTGAATCCTCTAGCCATCCCCTGGATGCCGCTGAAGGAAAATTATTCCTATTTGGCTTGCGATGTGGTTGACCCAATGGTATCTTTTTTAAACAGCTTTTTCTCCCAAACCAATCAAACTGGCACAGCCTTTGTCTGCAATTTGTTCCAGGAAATTCCAAAACAGCAGGTTGAGGTCGCCTATCTTCTAAAACTTTTACCCATCCTTGACCAAATCGACCCAAGCATCTCGACGCGTCTGCTGGATGAACTAAATGCTGATCATATTCTGATTTCTTATCCTTCCAAAAGTTTGGGGGGTCGCTCAAAAGGCATGAAACAGACCTATAGCAAGCATTTCAGGCAGATCACTGAAGGTCGGAATTTTTACATCCAGGAATTTGAATTCCCCAATGAGATTGCGTATTTACTCTCGCGATGAAAACTGATTTTTCCCAAGTTTACCAAGATTTGATCGATTCGGTAAAAAGTTCCAAAAAATACCGCGCTCTCGATCTGCCAGAGAATATGCTCAGAGATCTGCTTGACCAAAGCGCTGAGATTTCCAGGAATGTTTCAGAGTTGAAAAGCAACTTCCGCAAGTCACTCCATAATGTCATCGCCCCCTATCTGGAAAGCATTGATAACGACCAGGAAATCCAAAAGATAAAAGACCTCTTTGCTTCCCAACCAAGCCAGGCTGAGATTTCTGCTTACTGCCTTGAAACCATGGCCAAACACGCCTCCACCAGGGAAAGACTGCCACACCTTGAGCACTTTTTCAACACGATTCATGCCTTTATCGGCGAGCCGGCAAATGTGCTCGATCTGGCTTGCGCGCTTGACCCGCTCTGCCTGCCCTGGATCAAACTCTCAGCAGGAGCCAGTTTCAAAGCCTACGATATCAACAAAGCCCGGGTAAGGTTTCTGGACACTTTCTTTGAACACGCTTTCCCCTATGCAAGCGCAATCCAGCAGGACATCTTCCTAAACTCACCGCAGGAAACTGCAGATTGTGCCTTTTTTTTCAAAGAAGCCCATCGCCTCGAAAAACGTCAGTCAGGAGCGACCCGGATTCTTCTGGAAAAGTTGAACGCTCGTACGATCATTGTCAGCCTGCCAGCGGTCGATTTGAAAGGTCATCATTCCCTTGAAAGCTATCATCGCGCCTTGATCGATAAGGCAATTGCAGACCAACCGTGGCAGCTGCAAAGCGAAAGGGTTGGCAACGAACTGCTTTTCTTTATCAGCAAGGAGCCGCAAACATGACAGAAACTAATTTGTTTAACCAGGCTCTTTCCCGTTACCAGGCTTATCTGACCCCTAAACAATTTGAGAGCTTGTTAGCAGAAACGGATAAAGAAGCCTACTCCGCGGTCCGATTGAATTTGCTCAAAGCCACTACTGATATTGCTGCCAGATTAACCTTTTTGAGTGAAAAATATGCTTGGGAGACCAAAGCAGTTGAATTTTCAGAGCACGCCCTCCAGGTGGTCAGCGCGCAAACCGCCCCTTCGCAAACGCTTGAACATAATTTGGGTCAGTTTTACATTCAGGACGCGGCATCTATGCTTCCGGTATCGCTCTTCAACAGCTCTGATGAACCCTTACTAAAACTGGATATGGCTGCCTCGCCTGGAGGAAAAACAACCCAAATGATCGACCAATCCCTCGACCGGGATTTCGTCATCGCCAATGACAGCTCCCTATCCCGACTCCCCGCCCTACGGACGGTCCTGCAAAACTGGGGTACAGCCAATAGCATGCTCACTAATTTTCCCGGAGAGAAATGGGGCGATTGGTACCCGGAAACCTTCGACCAGGTGCTTCTGGATGCGCCTTGCAGTATGGAAAGTCTGCGAGTCTCCGCCAGCCATCCTCATCGTGCCATAACAACGGACGAGCGCAACCGGCTTGCCGTCAGGCAGCTGGCTTTGCTCGTTTCGGCAGCAAAGGCAGTCAAAACCGGGGGGGAATTGGTCTACTCCACCTGTACTCTTGCTCCGGAAGAAGATGAAGCGGTGGTTTCAGCCTTGTTGGAAGCCTACCCTGACTGTTTTAGCATTGACCCTCTGCCGGCTGAGCAATACAGGGTAAGAGGATTGACCGAGTTTGAAGGTCAATGCTTTCACCCCGACCTGGCAAACGCTTTGCGGGTGTGGCCATTTGATTTTCACACCAACGGATTTTTCGCGGTCAAGCTGATCAAACAAAATTCCATCCCCGTTGAGTACAATTCTCCTCCTGCGAGGGAATTTAGATTGACGGGCTATAGTCCCCTTTCAAATGATCTGCAAAGAACTTTGGAGTCTTTTTTTGAGGAGACTTATGAATTTGATCTCAGAAACAGGCTTGAAAAATTCAAGCTGGTTCCTTTCAGAAAAATTGACCAAATCCACCTGATCCCTCAAGCCTATTTGGATCATTTTGAAACGTTGCCCTGGAATGCGATTGGCATGCCGCTGGGACGCTTTATCAGAGACCGCTTCGAACCAAGCGTGGACTTTATTCTCAAATTTGGTAAGGAATTTTCTGCCAATGTCTGGACCTTGCCTGCTGAGAGCGTTTTGCAATGGATGAAGGGCTTTGATATCCGTGGGGTTGACCTGCCAGGCTTCGAGACCGGAACGATAATCGCCATAAGAGATAGCGAAGGGCTCAACCTTGGCGCGGCTAAATATTCAACCAAACGACTGCGAAACTTGCTTCCAAATCGGAATTTAATGCACTGAAATGTTTATCCGAACAGGCTGTCAGAAAGGTTTCTGAGGATAGCCGTCCCCGCGATGCAGGCTGTTTCCGTGCGCAGGATCCTGTTTCCCAGGGAAATTTGCTGGTAGCCGTATTTCTCCGCCAGCTCAACTTCCTCGCTGCTAAACCCACCCTCCGGTCCAACTACCAGGACAATGGATTTTGAATCATGCTCGCTGAGGGGCTTGATGGTTTCCATGTCCACCATGCGGACCAGCGCTGTGCCTTCCCAGGCAATTAATCGCAAGCTGCGGTCCTGGGTCAATTGAAGCATGGTTTCAAAATCGCAACCAGCTTCCAAAAGGGGCAGCTTTGACCGTTGACTCTGCTCCGAAGCTTCCCGAATGATCGCTTCCAATCGGTCCCGTCTGGCGCTGTTGGGTTGTAGACTCTGGGCTAAAGATCTGGATGAAATAAAAGGCTGGAACTTTGCCACCCCTAATTCCGTTCCTTTTTGTAAGATCCACTCGATTTTTTCACGCCTAGTCTGGCTGTAACAAAGCGTCAGTTCAACACTTGGTTGGGCTCTACCTTCCTGGCGATCAATGATGTGACCCAGGACCTGATTGCCCTTATTGCCGTCAAGTTGAACGAAGTATTCCCAGCCTGAGTTATCCAGGACAATTACTGCGTCTTTTTTGATATCCAGCCGTAAAACTTTTCGAATTTGTCTGGATAAGCCTTCCGGAAAAGTCACGGCTCCATCAAGGATCTGGTTTGGGTTTAAGAAAAAACGGTGCATGCAATGATTTTACCTGATAAATTTAGCCTCGTATTTGTGTACAAACCCCGGATCAATACTCCTCTCTCATAATGTCTCCGTGACCTTCTCGCTGTTTCCTCAATTTGTAGTATAACCAGACTGATGGACACGAACGAGAATACAGCCCAGGTAAAAGACGCGCTCCAATTCAAGTACCTTGATCTGGTCATGGTCAGCTTTACAGTGATTCTTATCCTGAGCAATTTTGCTTCTTCAGCCAAAATTATTGATTGGGGCATTTCGATCGGAAAAATTCCCCTGGCTTTCGATGCCGGCACGGTTTTCTTCCCCTTCGCTTACATTTTTGGGGACGTGTTGACCGAAGTTTATGGCTATTCCCGCTCCCGGCGGGTGATTTGGATCGGCTTTTCTGCCCTGGTCTTCACGTTTTTGATGTTCTGGCTCATCAGGGTATTGCCTGGTGAAGAGACCTGGCTGGCTACTGTCGGACAGGATGCCTTTGAATCAGTCTTGGGCGGGATCAGTTTTGGAGGAATCGTTCTGGCCAGTGTCCTTGGCTATCTGATTGGTTCTTTTTCGAATTCGATCATCATGGCTGTGATGAAAAAGCTTTCCAACGGCAAACACCTCTGGACTCGCACGATTGGCAGCACCATCATCGGCGAATTCCTGGATACGGCCGTATTCATTGCGATCGCTTCGTTGACTGGCGTATTCCCTTGGGAACTGTTTTGGACTCTTACCCTTACCAATTACATCTTCAAGGTTGCTGTTGAAGCTTTATTTACTCCTGTAACTTACATGATAACCAGAAAATTGAAATTGGCAGAAGGGGTCGACCTCTATTCAAACCTCAAAGATCTGAATCCGCTCTCTTTTTAGGCTTTTCTTTCCGCAAACCCTCGATACTGACAACAAATTCCCCCCGGATCGGTTCAGCTGATAATTCCTCTATGATTTCCGAGATTTTTCCCCGATAGTGGCGTTCAAACTTCTTGGTCATGTCGTTGGCAACCACAGCGTTGCGGTCTCCCAACACTTCAAGGCAATTTTTCAAAAAAGCAATGATGCGATAGGGGCTCTCATAAAAAACCAGGGTGTGTGGAGATTCGGCCTCCATGGCGATAAAACGCTTGCGTGGTCCTTCCTTGTTCGGAGGAAAGCCCTTGAAAGTGAAACTATGCAGCGGCAGATCCGCTACCGTGAGTGCTGTGACAACGGCGGAAGGACCTGGAATGGAAACAACCTCAATGCCTGCATCCAAAGCTGCATGGGTAAGTAAATAACCCGGATCAGAAATACTTGGTGTGCCGGCGTCAGTCACCAGGGCGATCGTCTCCCCCTGCTCTAACTTTCCTATGATTCTCGGAATGACTTTGCGTTCGTTGAAATTGTTGATGGCGATTTGGGGCTTGACGATATCATAATGCTTGAGCAGAATGCTTGTTTTGCGTGAATCTTCGCTCGCGATCAAATCCACAGCCTTCAGGACTTGAACCGCCCTGTAAGTGATATCGCCCAAATTCCCGATCGGTGTTGCAACCAAATAAAGCATGTTTTACTCCTGGTTTCAATTATACGTTACACCCAAGATTCAGGCTGCCATGTTAGAATTTGTAAAAATCACAAAGGCCTTGACCATGGAAAGAACAGTACCTATTCGCTCATCTGAAGAAATTGACCTCTATTTGCGCACAATTTACTCCCTTTTGCGCTCAACAAACGAGGTTTATATCCGCACGCTTGAAGAGGTCCACGCCGGAACAGACTCCTCATTGCATATGAATGCAAAGGAGGATGAACCCGACACCTCCGCTCTGATCTACACACTTTTACGGCTTCCTTCTTCAATTGTGCATGTACAACATGTGATCCTGGGCCAATCTTCTGCCAGTTTTGCGGAGCATGGCTATGCTGACATTGAATCCTGGCAGGAAGTTTCCGCCAAAGCAAGAAGAAGAAAGTGTTATTTTGACGGTGTCAACCGTATGGCCTGTTTTGTTGCCTCCCGTTCTGATATCGACGACGTTGTCCCCTGTCTGACCGCCTTACAAATTGAGTGGAACAAGCTTCACTCCATCCTCAACACGCTCGATCTTGAACTCATCCTTGAAGCCCAACCTTCCAATCCGGAAGCCTTTACACAATTAGGTCAGCAATTACATCTCTCGCAAGACGATCTCGCCCGGCTCTATACAATTTTGGGTGATAGTTTTACCGAAACAATGAACATTTTCAGATCTCACAAGGCAAATTTTACAATTCAATTGCTCAGCGGGTCTCTGAACGATTATCGTAAGGCGACTGTCAACTGGTGGGCCAATATCCAGGAACAATCCCCAATTATCAGCCAGAGACCAATTTACTTCGTCTCTTCAAACACGCACAGCCTGACCAACCTGCTTTCCGGATACGCCCTGGGTAAAAAAGAGCTGCTTCTGGACTTCATCCACAACAATGAACCAATCCTTGAAGCAGAATGGAATGAGATCAACCGCCAGAAAAAGAACTCAAGCCCGGAAAATTTTTACTATTACGCAATGAAGAAGTATCTTGCGACAGAAAAGGGCTGCCCCCTTTGCGATGATCAAGTCAGATTTGAGCAAGCCCGGGGCATCAATCGTTTTCCAAGCATGCACGCCTTCGATGTAGAAGCGAATGTTATCGAATTATCCAAATTAGACACAAGCAGTATTGATCAGCGTCTGGCTCCTTCAAATGGTGACCCCTCATTGGAATTTCTCAAAAAGAGTGACGCTCTGATCCTGAACATTGACTATCCTTTGGGCGTGGCCGCTTACAACCTTTTGACCAAAATCGCGGAAAATGTTCCCAAAATACTTGGTATCTACATTATGGGCAAGGCCGCTAGTTTGAATGGTGTCAAGGGTGACGTGATCATCCCGGAAGTTGTTTACGACGAGCACTCTTACAATACCTACATTTTTCCAAACAGCATCAACGCCCAGGACATTGCCCCCCATTTGATTTTTGGTACCGTTCTGGACAATCAGAAATCAGTGACGGTATTGGGTACTTTCTTACAGAACAAGACCATCATGGATGTCATTTATCGGGAAGGCTATACCGACATCGAAATGGAAGCCGGTCCTTACCTTTCAGCTATTTACGAGCTCTCCCGCCCGCAGCGTTACCCAATCAACCAAATCGTTTCTCTGAGTAAATTACCCTTTGATCTGGGCATATTGCACTACGTATCAGACACGCCTTATACCAAGGGTAAAAACCTGGGTGCTGGCGGTCTGTCCTACTTTGGGATGGATTCGACTTACGCCGTTTCTATTAGCATTCTCAAGAGGATAATCAATCTGGAAAAACAAAGGCTCAACGGCTAAGAACATAACAACAAACCCCGCGAAATGCGGGGTTTGTCTTTTAAGTCGGTCAAGTTATCCCAGGCGTTCCCGCAGCTTTTCAGCGCTGCTTTTATAGCCTGCCAGTTTTTCTCTCTCCGCCTCAACTACTTGAGCGGGAGCTTTTTGGGCAAAGGGCGATGCCAGTAATTTTTCGAGCCTTGCGATTTGGCTTTCAGCCTCGGACAGTTCTTTTTCCAGCCTTTCACGGTCAGCCTGATCATCACCATCTGCGGTCATGCTAAGAAATATTTCTATGTCTTCGACCACCAGTGCGGTTAGCCCTTCGGTTTCAGGCTTGGTCGTGTGAACGGTCAGGGATTGCTCATCCAAACCTGCCAAATCCACAAGCAAGTGTTTATTTTTCTCAACGAAATCAGCCCTATTTTTACTTACAAAAAGCGCTTCTAAAGATTTGTTGGGTTCAATTTTGTATTCAGAACGCAGGTTTCGAATGGAGCGGACAATTTCCTGGACTAACTCAAAGTCCTTGATCGCGTCTGTTTCCCAGGCTTCGTGCGGCATACGCTCAGGCCAGCGCCCAACGATTAGGTGCTCTTCCCAACCTTCAATTGGTTTGTAGACCAAACCATTTTCCTGACAGGCAGCCTTTAGGTAGCCCCACAGGGCTTCAGTCACAAAAGGCGTGAAGGGATGCAAGAGACGCAGCATCAGGTCCAGCACATTTGCCAGTAGTGTGGCAGTACGGGCTGCCCGGTTAGCGCCCTCAGCCAATTGACGTTTGGATGCTTCAAGGTACCAATCAGCAAAGTCACTCCACAGGAATTCATAAACCTGCCGGCCAGCTTCACCAAACTGGTAGTTTTCGAACAAATCATTCACCGCGTTCACAGTTTGGCGGGTACGCGCCCAGATCCACGAATCTGCCAAAGTCCATTGGATGGGTTCTAAGGCAGGTTCTTCGATCCGGTTAATGGCACTGATCACAAATCTGCCAATATTCCAAACCTTGTTGGCGAAGTTACGATTAGCCTCCACTTTTTTAACGCCCACGTTTTGGTCATTGCCGGGGCTTGAGCCTACAACCAAGGTAAAGCGAAGAGCATCCGTGCCGTATTCGTCCATGAGCACCAAAGGATCGATCACATTATTCTTGGTCTTGCTCATCTTCTGGCCTTTATCGTCCCGGATCATGCCATGCAAATAAACAGTGTGGAAGGGCACTTTGCCAGTGAACTCCAGTCCATCCATGACCATGCGAGCCACCCAGAAGAAGATGATGTCATAGCCTGTCTCCATGACACTGGTCGGGTAAAAATACTGAAAGTCGGGCGTGTTTTCAGGCCAGCCAAAAACTGAAAATGGCCACAAACCAGAGGAAAACCAGGTATCCAGCACATCGGGGTCCTGCCGCAGTGCAGTAGAACCGCATTTGGGACAAGAGCTGGGGTCCTCGCGGGAAACGATGCTTTCATGACATTTGTCGCAATACCAGACCGGGATGCGGTGCCCCCACCAGAGCTGTCGGCTGATACACCAATCCTGGATATTTTCCATCCAATTGAGGAAGACTTTGGTAAACCTTTCCGGCACAAAGGTGATCTCACCCTTTCGCACAGCTTCCGCCGCCTTGGCTGCCAGGCTGTCCATCTTGATAAACCACTGGCTTGAAACCAATGGCTCAATGATTTCGCCACCACGTTGAGATCGTGGAACTTTCATCAGATAGGGTTCTTCCTTCAGAACTAACCCGGCTTCCTGCATATCTGCCCAAATTTGTTTCCTGGCTTTGAATCGGTCCATACCAGTATACGGTCCGGTGTTCTCGTTCAGCGTGGCATTTTTGTTCATGATATTGATCAGCTCAAGGTGGTGTCGCTCACCGATCTCATAGTCATGGGGGTCATGCCCGGGGGTGATTTTGAGCGCGCCCGTACCAAATTCCTTGGTCACATACTCATCTGCCACCACAGGGATCTTACGCCCAAGCACTGGCACCAACACTTCTTTGCCCACGAACTTGCTGTAGCGCTCATCCTCCGGATGCACAGCCACTCCGGTGTCACCAGGGATGGTCTCCGGGCGGGTGGTTGCCACTGGCAAATAATCGCCTGAGCCATCCGCCAAGACGTATTTGAAATAGTAAAGTTTGCCCTCTTCTTCAGAATACTCCACCTCCAGGTCCGAAACCGCAGTCTGAAGGCCGGGCGACCAGTTGATCATGCGAGGACCTTGGTAGACCAGTCCTTTTTCATACAACTGGACGAAGGCTTCACGGACCGCCCTGGACAAACCATCATCCAGAGTGAACCTCTCCCTGGACCAGTCACAAGAAGCCCCAAGCCCGCGTAATTGGGAAGTGATTTCACCCCCGTACTTTTCTTTCCACTCCCAGACGCGTTTCTCAAAAGCCTCTCTACCCACTTCTTCTCGCGACGTGCCTTCACTTTGAAGTTTCTTTTCGACTTGCAGCTGGGTAGCGATGCCGGCATGATCGGTGCCCGGTACCCAAAGGGTTGGCTCGCCTTTCATGCGGTGATAACGCACCATGATGTCTTCCGTGGTCACAAACATCGGATGTCCCAAGTGCAGCGCTCCGGTAACATTGGGAGGCGGGATAACGATCACGAAGGGTTCAAGGTTTGGATCATGTCCGGGAGAATTTGGATCGTTGGTCGGTTTGAAATAACCTTTTTGCTCCCATTCCTGGTAGATCCCTTGCTCATATTCTTTGAAATCATATGCTTTTGGTAGTTCTGTCATCATCACCTCTTACAACTGTCTTATATAAATAAAAAACTTTCGCTCACGTGAGGGCGAAAGTTTATTCCGTGGTACCACCTCTATTCGGTCACTTGACCGCACTTGGCTTGAGCGCTAACGGGCTCTCCCGGGAAGTTCTACTCTCTGTTTGATTTCTTCTTCCAGTTTTTGCCGGCGACTTCGTCTTTTGGTTTCTGTGGGCTTCGCAGCAACTGCCCTTCTCTGACAGATCCGATAAAAAACTACTACTCCGTCTTTTTATTCTACTATAAAAGTGAAATGTTTATCACTTATCCATCGTAATGACCTGATCATCCCAACGATGCCAGCCATTAAACTTTTCATCAATGATTTCCCGACCTTCGCCAGGGGATTGCAAACCAAGCAGTTCCATGTCAGCGTCGATCATGATGCGTACAAGTTCATGGAACTTTATTTTTGGTTTCCATCCTAAGATTTCATTCGCTTTGGTTGGATCCGCCAGCAGATAATCGACTTCTGTGGGTCGGAAGTAACGCGGGTCAATTTCCACATACTTTTTCCAATCGAGATCGGCATAACCAAACGCTTCATCCAAAAAGTCGCGCACCGAATGGGACTCACCCGTGCCCAAAACGTAATTGATCGGTTCATCCTGCTGCAATAGCATGTGCATGGCTTCAACGTATTCCGGGGCGTATCCCCAGTCACGTTTGGAATCAAGATTACCTAAAAAGAGCTTATCCTGTTTTTTTGCCGCGATGGCTGCTACAGCTCGTGTGATCTTGCGGGTCACAAAAGTTTCACCCCGGCGCGGCGATTCGTGATTGAAAAGCACGCCATTGACAGTGAACATGCCATAGCCATCCCGATAATTTTCAACCATCCAGTAGGCGTAAAGTTTGGCAACAGCGTATGGGCTTTGGGGGTGGAAAGGTGTTTCTTCGCTCTGGGGTGGTTTAGCTGACCCAAACAATTCACTGGTGCTGGCTTGATAAAACCTGGTTCCCTTATCCAGACGACGAACGGCTTCCAGCATGCGTGTGGTGCCCAAACCAGTTACATCACCGGTATATTCTGGCATGTCAAAAGACACCCGGACGTGGCTTTGCGCCGCCAGGTGATAGATCTCATCAGGTTTGGTGTCATAAATCACATCACCCAAAACGCCTGTCGCTCCCATATCTCCGTAATGCAGGAATAGACGCGCGGACCCATTGGTAACGTGGGGATCCCGATATAAATGGTCGATCCTTTTGGTGTTAAAAGTGCTGGCACGGCGGATAATTCCGTGCACCTCGTAACCCATACTCAATAGATATTCTGCCAAATAGGAGCCATCTTGTCCTGTAATACCCGTAATCAAGGCAACTTTCATATTTCACCTCAAGCTTTTTAATGAACTTTTAGTATACCATTGCCTGCGGTGAGCTGCTCAAGTAATCAACAGGTCCCACAAAGCATCTCTGAAATAATTCTTCAGATTGATTTTGGGATTGTAAAAATGCCTTAAGTCTTTTTGGCTAAGGTATAATTTTTGATTGTTCACCATCAACATTTCTAAACCTAAGGAGAGATGATGAGAAAAACTCGCATTTTAACAATTCTTGTATTGACTTTTTTATTAGCTTTTACTGCCTGCAGCCAGCCTGTTGAGCAAGAAGCTACCGAAGAAGCTTCATCCGAAACAACCTTGGTTGTTTGGGACCAGTTTTACCGGGAAGAAGAAAGCAAAGTCATTGAAACACTCAATGCTGAATTTATTGCGGCACACCCCGGTGTCAAGATCCAACGTGAAACGAAGGTCCTGGCCGACCTACAAATGACCATTAAGTTAGCGCTTTCTGAGTCTGACGGTCCTGACGTGGCTCAGGTCAACCAGGGACGCAGCGATATGGGCGCTTTGGTTGAAGCAGGGTTGCTCTTGCCTTTGGATGATTATCTTGCCCAATACGGGTGGGGTAACGTATTTTCCACCAGTGTCGCCAGCCGGAACAGCTTCACACCTGATGGAAATACCTTTGGTCAGGGAAGCCTCTTTGGTGTCAGCCCAACCGCTGAAGTTGTTGGCGTGTATTACAACAAAGGCATCTTTAAGGATAATGGCTGGTCAGTTCCCACCACTTTCGAAGATTTAGAACAACTGCTGGCTGACATCAAAGCTGCCGGCTTAACTCCGATTTCCTTCGGCTCATTGGATGGATGGAATGCCATTCACGAATTCAGCGCCATCCAACACTTGTTGGTGAGTTTGGATTACATCAACAATCTAACTTACGGTGTCAATAATGTCTCATTTGATACAGCAGAAAATCGTCAGGCAGCTAAGATTCTTTCCAACTGGGCGAAAGCCGGATATTTCTCGGAAGGTTACGCTGGCATTGGCTACGATGACAGCAACAACCTCTTCAAGTCAGGCGAAGGCGCCATGACGATTACGGGTTCATGGTTCGCTCCGGAACTCATGACCGGTACCGAAGAGGAATTTGGATTTTTCCTTCTGCCAGGATTCAGCGGAAAAGCGACCATGGCTATCGGCGGAGTTGGTGTTCCTTTTGCGATCAGAAAATCCACCGAACATGCTGATTTAGCCGCTGAGTATCTCAACTGGATGATTAGCCCCCGCGCGGCTGAACTTTGGGCTGAAATTGGCATGCTGCCGGCTATGTCCCTTCCGGCTGAGAGCAAAGTTAACACTGATAACCTCTTTGGAGAAACACTTTTTGCCTGGGACACGATCAACAAGAACAACGCCGTCGGTCATTACATCGACTGGGCAACGCCCACATTTTACGACACGCTTGTTTCAGAGCTGCAAAAATTGCTGGGAGGGATCTCAACCCCAGCGGATTTCACCGCCGCAGTTGAAGTAGATTACGCAAACTTCTTGCAGGAAAAATCAGAATAATTTCGTAACTTTCGATCCGGCCGTAATATCACGGCCGGATCCTTTTTCTTATGGATATTAAAAATCGGGCTTACCCAGGTGAGAGCAAGTGGAAGGGGTGGGTTTATCTTCTGCCGGTCTTTTTGGTTTATTTTGTTTTCACTTTGCTTCCAATCTTGGAGACTGTCAGGTCCAGTTTCTATCAATGGGATGGCATCAGCAAAAGCAAAACCTGGATCGGGCTGGAAAACTACACCTCGCTTTTCTCGGATTCGCTTTTCCTCAAAGCCTTTAGTAATAATCTCATCTTCATTCTTTTCTACAGCATCATTCCCATTTTGCTGGGATTACTTTTAGCTTCTCTGCTTACCCGGCAGTCCATTCCAGGGTTCAATTTTTTCCGCACGGTCCTGTTCCTGCCACAGGTGATCAGCATGGTGGTTGTTGGGGTTGTCTGGCGCTGGATGTTCAACCCAACTTCCGGTCCGATCAACCTTTTTCTATCCGCTGTCGGATTGGAGCAATTCAAGCAAGCCTGGCTGGGGAGTTTTCAGTGGGCTTTGCCGGCTGTTGGTTCGATTGGGACCTGGGTCCAATATGGTTTTTGTATGGTCCTCTTTCTGGCTGGCATGCAGCGTATTTCACAGGAATATTACGAAGCTTCCAGCCTGGATGGCGCCAACAGCTTCAATCAATTCATCCACATCACCATCCCTGGTTTACGTTCAGAAATTGGCGTCGCTTTGATCACCACAACCATTGCCGCCCTGCGGGTTTTTGACCTGGTTTACACAACCACAAGGGGCGGACCAGGTGAAAGTACGCTGGTTACAGGCTTTTTGATTTACCGATCCGCTTTTCTGAATAACAAGATGGGATATGCCGCAGCGCTTGCCACAGTTTTGACCGTTATCATCCTCAGCCTTTCTCTGCTCATTCGACGATACATGAGCGAAAGAAGCGAGACCTCAAAATGACTCTCCGCTGGCAGAAATTGCTTCCACGGTACGTATTATTGACCCTCTTTATGCTGGTTGTTCTGATCCCCATCTGGGGTTTATTGATGAGCACCTTTAAAACCGACACAGAAATCATTACTTCTCCCTTTGGACTACCTGAAAGTTTGTCTTTAGACAATTTTCGGGCAGCCTGGTCGATGGGGAAATTCAATATTTTCTTTAAAAACAGTGTCATTGTCACCTCGGTTGTGGTCATCTCCAGTGTCTTTTTATCAACCCTTAGCGGCTACGCTTTTGGGCAATTGCCTTTGCCTGGGCGAAAGCTCCTTTTTCCGCTGATGCTGATCGGTTACATGGTACCATTTGAGGCGGTCATCATTCCTCTCTATAACTGGATGAACTTTTTGGGATTGCGTAATACCTACTGGGCTATGATCCTGCCTCAAATTGGCTTGAGTGTTTCTTTTGGGACGCTTTGGATGTCATCTTTCTTCGAAAATGCTCCGCAGGAATTGATCGACGCTGCCACCATCGACGGCTGCAATCGTTGGAAAGCGCTTTGGTTGATCCTTTGGCCTCTGGCCAAACCAGCGACAACCACCCTGGTGGTACTGATATTCATGTGGACCTGGAATGAATTCCTTTTGGCTTTGGTCATGGTGCAAACAGAAGCCATGCGAACCTTGCCCGTTGGTCTCGCTTTCTTCCAGGGCAAATACACTTCCAGCCTCTCCCTGATGGCGGCTGGCGCGATTATCGTTGCCCTTCCTACCATTCTGATCTACATCCTCTTCCAACGCTTTTTCATTCGCGGCATGCTTGGCGGCGCTATCAAAGGCTAACCTTATACATATACAAGGTCTTGAAATCCCCTCCTCGACTTTTTATAATGCTTATAGAGTGAATAAAACAAAGGAGGCTCATGTCAAACACTAACCAGACATTGCCCTTATCAACAGAACAACTTATCAAAGATTACCGACTTGGTTTCAGATCGCGCCAGGCATCCATCATAGGCCGGCGTGAAGTCTTAACAGGCAAAGCTAAATTTGGTATCTTTGGTGATGGAAAAGAACTCATCCAATTGGCGATCGCCCACCATTTCCGGCCAGGCGACTGGCGTTCCGGTTATTACCGCGACCAAACCTGGATGATGGCGCTCAATTTGATTTCTTTAGAACAGTTTTTTGCGCAACTCTACGCGCATGCTGATACAAATTTCGACCCTCATAGCGGTGGTCGTAACATGAACGGGCATTTTGCCTCACAATTGATCGATGAAAATGGAGAGTGGATCAGCCAATCAGACCGCTACAACTCTTCCGCTGATGCTGCCCCTACTGCCAGCCAGATGCCTCGCACAGTTGGTTTGGCTTACGCTTCTGTTTTGTATAAAAACATCGAAGAATTACATCAGTTTGATCAATTCAGTCATAAAGGAAAAGAGGTCACCTGGGCCTCAATCGGGAATGCATCAACCGCGGAAGGTCCATTTTGGGAAACCGTAAACGCTATTGGCGTTTTAAAAGCCCCGGCCATCATCAGTATCTATGACGATGGTTATGGTATATCAGTCCCTAATGAATTCCAGATGGTTAAAGAAAATATCTCTGCCATTTTGGCTGGCTTTCAACGAGTGTTATGCCCGGCTGAACAATGTGACCGGGGTTATGACCTTTACAACGTACAAGCCTGGGACTACCCGGAATTGCTAAAAACCTATGCTCTGGCTGAAGAAGTAGCCCGTCAACACCACATACCAGCCCTGATCCACGTCACCGAAGTAACGCAACCCCTGGGTCACTCGACTTCTGGCTCTCATGAACGCTATAAATCAAAAGAACGGCTTGAGTGGGAAGTTGAATTTGATGGTTTGAAAAGGTTCCGGGAATATCTGGTAGCAAACGAGGTCGCCACTGACGAACAATTTGACGAGTGGGAAGCTGAAGACAAACGCACTGTTGAAAAAGCCCGGAAAAATGCCTGGGAAGCTTTCCAGGCACCCATCATCGAGGCGCGCGCTAAAGCCCTGCACCTTTTGAAGGGCTTGTCTAAAACTTCAACAGAAAATTCTGCCGAATTAACTGAAATTGAATCCCAACTTGAAACCGTCCCGGATCCGCTTTTCCGTGATGTGGTCGAGAATGTTCACAAAGCCCTTGTCCTCACCGCCGGGTCTGAAAGTAAAGAGCGCCAGGAATTGGCTGAGTTTGACCTAACTCTTCAAACAGAAAAGTTGGATTACTACGACAAATTTTTGCTGTCAGATTCCAAACATTCCCCTCTGCTTGAAGAAGGCGTCCCCGCTGAGTATAGTGAGAATTCACCCATGGTAATGGGCTATGAGATCATGAACCAGGCCTTCGACGAGATGCTTGCCCGTGAACCACGCATGGTTGCTTTTGGTGAAGACGTCGGCAACCTTGGCGATGTCAATCAGGGCTTCCGTGGTCTGCAAGATAAATACGGCTTCTTACGGGTAACCGACACCGGTATTCGCGAAGCGACCATCATTGGTCAGGGGATTGGGCTGGCCTTACGAGGACTGCGCCCTATCGCTGAAATCCAATACCTCGATTATCTGCTTTACGGTCTGCAAATCATGGCTGACGATCTTTCCAACTTGCGTTGGAGAAGCGCCGGCCGGCAGCAAGCCCCTCTGATCATCCGCACCCGAGGTCACAGATTGGAAGGAATTTTCCACTCCGGCTCACCCATGGCGGGAATTATCAACCTCGTCCGGGGCATGCACGTGCTGGTTCCCCGCAATATGACCCAAGCGGCTGGTTTTTACAACACCCTTCTTGAGGGTGATGATCCAGCCCTTGTGATTGAGGTACTCAATGGTTATCGCTTAAAAGAACGAATGCCAGAGAACATGGCTGAGTTCAGACTTCCGCTGGGGGTTCCTGAAATTCTCAGAGAAGGCAAGGATATCACGCTTGTGACCTACGGAGCTACCGTAAGAATTGCCGACCAGGCTGTAACAATGCTTGAAAAAGCAGGAATAAAAGCGGAATTGATCGATGTTCAATCACTGCTGCCATTTGACCGACCAAACCTGATTTTGGATTCGATCAAAAAGACCTCGCGCGTTCTATTTGTGGATGAAGATATGCCGGGTGGCACCAGCGCTTACATGCTGCAGCAAGTGGTAGAAAAGCAAAACGCCTGGCAGTGGCTTGATTCCCCACCGCAGACTCTTTCTGCTGCTGCTCATCGTCCGGCTTATGGATCTGATGGCGATTATTACAGCAAGCCCAACGCGGAAACAATTTTTGATAAAGTTTATGAAATGATGCGCGAAAGTGATCCCAAACGCTTTCCAGCAATCAGACAAGGAGTAATTTAATGGCAACAAAATTGATCGCCCCCCGAACGGGTGAAGGAGTAGAAGAATTAACCGTCACTTCCTGGCTCAAGCAAGTTGGAGATCAGGTTGAGGAGATGGAATCCATCGTTGAGATCGAAACCGACAAGGTTGTGACCGAACTACCCAGCCCCGTCAGTGGCACACTCTTACGCATTGATGTACCTCAGGGCGGTGTTGTCAAGGTTGGCGGCAGCATGGGTCTGATTGGTGATCCTGATGAAAATATCGATGAATCAGATGAAGGAACTACCGAGCCAAAAGAGGAAAAAGCCGAACCGGAACAGGAAGTCCCCACAGATACGTCTTCAATTTCTGAAGAAAAAGAAGAGAAACAAGAAGAAGCTGAAGAACCAAATGAGCGAGCTGCTTTTATTTCTCCCTTGGTTCGCAAAATGCTGGATGAACACTCCCTTGAACCAGAGCAAATTGAAGGAACAGGAAGAGGCGGTCGTATCACCAAACAAGATGTTGAGAAATATCTGGCTACCCCCAAGCAAGAAAAAGTCTCAAAGCAAGAAGTTGAACCTTCAAAGCCAAAACCGACTCCCGCCCCTCATTCCTCTTCAATCAAGGCAGCTGGGAATCTGATCCCTCACACTTCAACAAGGAAACAAATCGCTGCCCACATGGTGGAATCCAAACAGACATCACCTCATGTGCTGACAGTTATGGAAGCAGACATGACCCGGGTTCTGGCGCATCGCAAAGCCAACAAAGCCCAGTATGCCGAGGACGGGGTAAATTTGACCCTGACAGCCTACTTCATCAAAGCCATGGCGAAAGCTTTGGAGGAGCACAAGTCAATCAACGCCACCTGGACAGAGGAAGGTTTATTCGTCTTTTCAGATATCAACATCGGAATGGCAGTTGCCCTGGGTAATGGCGGATTGATTGTTCCGGTAATTAAACAAGCCCAAAACTTATCGCTCAAGGGTATTGCCGCAGCCATCAACGACCTCAGCAGCCGCGCCCGGTCAAAGAAACTGAGCCCTGATGAAGTTCGGGAAGGCACCTTCACCCTGACCAATCATGGTACTGGTGGATCCCTATTTGCGATGCCGATCATCAACCAGCCGCAGTTAGGAATTTTGGGAACCGGCTCCATGCAAAAACGAGCGGTGGTAGTCACAGACGCAGCGGGTAACGATTCGATTGCCATCCGCCCCATGGTTTACCTATCATTTGTATTTGACCACCGGGCGATTGATGGAGAATCCGCGGACAACTTCCTGTTCAGTGTGAAGAAAGCCCTTGAAAATTGGCAGGAATAAATTCGTAAGGCGGAGTGAGAACAAGCATAACTTTAATCATCCTCAATAAAATTGCTGTTTTCACTCCGCCCTACCTAAAAAAAATACAAGGTAGCTTTCTCTGAGTTTCCTTTACCCATGAAAATCTCGGTTTTGTTTACTCAAAAAACTGAACCGCGATCTTTAGGTTTTATTTGAAAAACAGTCCCGCTAGTTTCATCTCCGAATCGAAGCTAATGGTGTAGGTTAACTCACGATTTTCATGCTTTACTTTAGCTACAACCACCGCGTAGGTAATATCGTTCTGGGTACTGCCCCCAGTTTTCATCTCTTCGATTGTCTCAACTGATCCTGACTCATCCAAGACAGAAAAGATTTGAGCCATAACTTCTTCGGTTAGTCCAGCTTTCATTTCTTCGGTTAAGATATTCGTCAGTCCATCCATATCACGATGGTCTAGCAGTCTAATTACGTTCTCAGCTTCGGCTTTTACATCAGCCTCGTCAAAGCCTTCTGGTAACTTAGCAGCACAACCAACCAGGACGCCCAAGCTAAATGCAATCATTAAAAGAATATAAATTGTTTTGTAAGTTTTGTTTTTAACCATCTGAGACCTCATTTTGATAATATCTTCTTGAAAAAAATACGTAAATCATCAACAAAACGGTAAGCCCAGCGAGCAGGCCTTCTATTTGCATTACTCCCCAGCCTAACATTCCAGTCAATGGGATCAGAGAATCAACTAAACCATGTGCCAGGATCGCCAGGAGCAAGTACCTCAACCGCTGATTAAGTTGAAAACCGTTCCAAACCATAACTGAGAAGCCGATGTGCATGCCAATTGCAAGTAGTCTTTCAACCACAGGCAGGATGATTTGACTTGGTTCCAGCATACCAACCATTCCCCAAATTGATGAAAACAACCAAACCGCTTCACAAAGTCCGTGTCCTAAACCGAACACCAAAGGCTCCCAAAAGGGAGATCGCGCCGGTTTCAATGCCAATGCTTTGAAGGCAAATCGACCGCTCTCCTCGAAAACTCCGGCGCTCATGGCAACCAAAACTCCGCTCAACAAGGGGTAAGACATCGCCCAAAGCATAAACCCGGTTTGTTTTTGCAGCAAAGTCAATAGCGGCACTCGCGTGAAAATCTGGGTTAGCAGAAAACACAATACTCCAAGAAAAAACACAAGGATTACTCGCCAGGAAAATCGTGGCGTTGAATTTGGCTTTAAAATTTCTGAGTTCTGGGAGAGCATGGATAGATATTATCCCAATGGTTATTCTTTGTAAAGTGTGGAGAAAGATTCTTATTTCACTCCGACATCAACACACTGCAGGTGTTCAATTTCTGCCCCAGTTAAACACCATTTAAATCGCATACCCGTCTCTTTGACATTGTCAATTGCCTTCTGATAGAATTCCACACAAGGAGATCACAATGACACAAAAACAATGGCTAAAAGCCCCTGACTTTAAACTTGACTTATCCAAAAAGTATTTCGCAACCTTCAAAACCGACAAAGGTGACATCAAAGTTGAACTGTTTGCCAGCAAAGTCCCCACAACCGTGAATAATTTTATCTTTTTGGCAAAAGAAGGCTACTACGACGACACCATTTTCCATCGTGTTATCAACGATTTCATGGTTCAGGGTGGAGACCCAACCGGTACCGGACGAGGCGGACCAGGGTATTCTTTCAGAGACGAATTTGACCCCACCCTCAAACATGACAAACCCGGCATTCTTTCCATGGCTAATGCTGGTCCCAACACCAATGGCTCTCAATTCTTCCTGACCCACGTGCCCACTCCTTGGTTGGATGGCAAACACGCTGTGTTTGGTGAGATCGTTGAAGGGCTGGATGTGCTCATGGCAATTCCTGCCCGCGACCCGATGCTTTTCGGATCTCCCGCAGTCAAACTGCACACTGTTGAAATTAGCGAACTTTAGACAAATTCTGGAGGTTTCATGGCTGAGTTCTACATCGACGGCCGATCTCTGACCATTGAACAGGTAGTCAAAATTGCTGATGATCCAAGCATTCAGGTCAAGATAGCACCTGACGCGCTTGCGGATATCGAGCGTGCTGCGGCTGCTGTACATCAGTTTGTCCTCGACGGTAAAATCGCCTATGGCATAACCACTGGCTTTGGGGCTTTCAAGGATCGCCTGATTCCTGTCGACCAGGTCGAACAGTTGCAGGAGAATATCATCCTCAGTCATGCGGTTGGCGTTGGACCTCACCTGGATGACCGTACCGTCCGGGCGATGATACTGATCCGGGCCAACACGCTTGCCAAGGGTCACAGCGGCATTCGAGTGAAAACACTTGAACTTTTGCTTGAACTATTGAACAAAAACCTCCTGCCTGTCATCCCCTCAAAGGGTTCCCTGGGTGCCAGTGGTGATTTGGCTCCATTAGCTCACATGTCCCTGCCTTTGTTAGGCTTTGGACAAGTCAAGATGAACGGTGAGATCGTGGATTCAGCGGATGCCTTCCAAAAAGTTGGGCTAGAGCCAATTCGCCTGGCAGCCAAGGAAGGGTTGGCGTTGACAAACGGCACAACCATGATGACAGCCATTGCCGCTTTAGGCATTGACGCGGCTGAGGCTTTGATCAACACGGCTGACTGCGCCGGAGCACTCGGTCTTGAGGCTCAAAATGGGACCTTGCGCGCCTTTCTGCCCCAAATCCATCAATCCAGACCTCAGAATTTCCAACAAGAAACCGCGGAACACATTCGAAGTTTGCTGCAGGACAGCCAGTTTACAAGACCTGATTCTTCGCGCAACGTCCAGGACGCTTATACGCTGCGCTGCATTCCTCAGGTGCATGGTGCTGTGCGAAACGCCCTTAGTTACGCTCGCTCAGTGGTTGAAATTGAACTGAATTCGGTGACTGACAATCCCCTTCTGTTCTTTGATCAAAACGATCAGGTGGAAATCATCTCAGGCGGCAATTTCCACGGCGAACCTTTGGCTCTAGCGATGGATTTTTTGGCCATTGCCCTAGCGGATTTGGGAAATATGGCAGAACGTCGCATTGCCAAGCTGATCGACAATAATACTGAACATTACCCTTCGTTTCTGGCTGCGGAAGGCGGTTTGAATTCCGGTTTTATGCTGCTGCAATACACAGCCGCCGCCCTGGCTTCCGAGAATAAGACCCTGGCTCATCCCTCCAGCCTGGATTCAATCCCATCTTCGGGAAATGTTGAGGATCACGTCAGCATGGGAGCCAACGCCGCCTTACACTGCGCGCAGGTATTGGATAACGTCAATGCCATTATCGCAATTGAGCTGATGTCAGCCGCCCAGGCCATCGACTTCAGGCTTCAAAAATCACCGGAGTTACAATTGGGTAGCGGCACAAAGATTGCCATGCGCAAAATCAGAGAGGCTGTGCCTTTCTTTGAACACGACGAATTTTTACAGCCTTCTATGCAAAAATTGATTGAACTTGTAAAGAAAAAAACTTTTGCGTTTTGTTAGAAAAAATTAACTCTACTCCCCATCGCCGGACCAAACCCCGGCGATTTTTGTTTGACAATCCGGGCAGAGATTATCCACAATCTTGTTTTCCATCAGCCAAACAGAGCTGCGTGACACCAATCGTTTACCGCATTGGGGGCAGTAGGTATCTTCCCCTTTCCCCAGATTACCCGCGTAAACATACTGCAAGCCTTTTGCTTTTCCGGTCTTCATAGCGCTAAGGATAGTCACTGGTGGCGTGGCCTCCCTCTCCTGAAATTGTGTTTGCGGGAAGTAGCGGCTGATGTGCCAGGGCGTGTCTGTGCCCAATTCGGTTGCCACAAACTCGGCAATCCCTTCAACTTGCGCTTGGTCATCATTGATGCCGGGAATCAACAAAGTGGTGATTTCCAGCCAGACTCCAGCTTTTTTCAAGCGTTTGCAGTTGCTCAGAACAGGCTCAAGCTTCGCGCCAGTATATTTTCGATGGATCTTCTCATCAAAGGCCTTGATATCTACATTGATGGCGTCCAGATAGGGGATGTACTCATCCAGCATCGCATCACTCATATAGCCATTACTTACCAGCACATTTTTCAACCCGGCTTGTTTCGCCAATTTTGAAACATCCAGAACATATTCATAGAAAATGGTCGGCTCTGTATAGGTGTAAGAAATGCTTTCACAACCAGAATTCAAGGCTGCTTCAACAATAGCTTCTGGCTGAGTATAGGCTAATCTGCTTGGGTGGTTGGCCTTATTTAATTGGGAAATATCCCAATTTTGACACCAGGCGCAGCGAAAGTTACAACCGGGAGCTGCAATCGAATAACTGTGGCTGCCTGGCAGAAAATGAAAGAGGGGTTTTTTCTCAATTGGGTCAATGTGGGCGGCAATCAACTTGCCATAATTCAGGCTGACCAGTTCCCCTTCCTGGTTCTGCCGCACTTTGCAGATGCCGGTATGACTCTGGGCTATGGTGCAAAAATGATTACAAAGTTGGCAGATTACTCGACCATCATCCAACTTTTCCCACAAAAGAGCTTCTTTCATACTTCACTAACTTTCAATAGTTGCCAATTCTTCGTCATTCACAAGTTCGATCATGTGAATAACGGCTGAATTATCCAAATCGCCATTTCCAGAAGCCACCATGCCATTGAAAAGTTGAGAATTTAAGGCTGTTCCCGGAAGGCTCATTTTGAATTCACGAGCGGTATCAATAACGATATTCAAATCCTTAGCTTGCAAACTTGACTTGAAACCTGGGGTCCGATTTCCCGCGAACAAGCGTTGAGGTTTGTTGTCCAGTGTCCAGCATTGGGCGGCACCACCCCGGATGGCTTCAATGACTCTTTCTGGATCCGCCCCGGCTTTTTGCGCAAAGATCAGAAGCTCAGCTTCGGCTACCATTTGCGCGGCCACCATGATCTGATTGGCTGCTTTGGCGATCTGTCCTGAACCGGGGCCACCGACATAAGTGATCTTTTTACCAACCACCTCCAGAATTGGTCTGATGCGGTCTACCACCTCTTTCTCCCCTCCGATCATGATTGCCAAAGTGCCGTTGATCGCGCCGATATCACCACCACTGACCGGAGCATCGAGACTGCTGACATCTCTTTCCTTCATCGTTTCATAGATGATCCTGCTGGCAGTCGCTTTAATAGTTGAATGATCAACTAAAATCATGCCCGGATGAGAACCTTCAATCACCCCATCCTTACCTAATACAACCTGAAGCACATCCTCTGTATCGGAAACATTTACAAAAACAATTTCTGATTTTCTGGCGACTTCAGCCGGGCTCTCTGCCAAAAACGCTCCCAGCTTGACCAGCCGCTCTGCCTTAGTGGCTGTGCGGTTATAGACTACCAGGCTATAGCCGGCTTTCTGCAGATTTTCAGCCATTGGAGCTCCCATAGTACCCAAACCTATAAATCCTAAACGTGTTTCTTTCATCGTAAGCTCCTTTTTTCTTTAATTATAGCGTCAGCTGACATAAATATTACAAAAATAAATCCAACAGCAGAATTTAAGTCAGTCTACAGAAAAATTTTCCTCATT
>Ga0209312_1000676_pt1 | contig 28550 bp, 23 predicted proteins | sample BioC13SIPDNA_4_FD_185744 | JGI IMG/M metagenome (GOLD analysis project Ga0209312, IMG submission 185744) | Anaerobic biogas reactor microbial communites from Washington, USA - Biogas_R1_B C13 SIP DNA (SPAdes) (version 2) | ecosystem: Engineered > Bioreactor > Anaerobic > Unclassified | place... | reverse complement strand
AGCCGGTGGCCAAACCTGTAAGGGATGGAGCCGTCGAAGGTGTGCCTGGTAAGGGGGGTGAAGTCGTAACAAGGTAGCCGTACCGGAAGGTGCGGCTGGATCACCTCCTTTCTAAGGAGCACTATGCTGGAAGCGCAGTTTCGCGCGGAAGGTATTACCGTTTCTCTCCTGCCTGTATATAGATCCCTCCCTGAAGATGAAGGGGAAGAGGAAGAGGATGACCTTTGGTCCGTTATGGAGGACTAGGGTTGTCGCGATCTCTTTTTTTTGGGGGAGGGTCCAGGACCTTGACAGCCGAATATGGATGAAGGAGATCGAAGAGGTTAAGGTACTAAGGGCGCACGGGGGATGCCTAGGCACCGACGGCCGAAGAAGGGCGTGGCAAGCTGCGAAAAGCTTCGGTTAGGCGCAAGCGGCCTATGATCCGGAGATGCCCGAATGGGGGAACCCGGCTGGTAGAAGACCAGTCACCCCGCGAGAGCGGGGGGGAACCCGGCGAAGTGAAACATCTCAGTAGCCGGAGGAAGAGAAATCGTAAGAGATTCCCTGAGTAGTGGTGAGCGAAAGGGGAGATAGCCTAAACCATGGGAGTGTAAGACTGCGGTCGTTGCTTTCGTGGTGTTGAGGGGATGTAAGAGTGACAGCCGCAGCGGTCACGTGGAGTTACAAAACCTGTATCTAGCCGAACCGTGTTGGGAAAGCGGGCCGGAGAGGGTGAAAGCCTCGTAGGTGAAAGGTACAGGACTTCATATTACATACCCCGAGTAGGCCGGAGCACGAGGAATTCCGGTTGAATCAGGGCGGACCACCGTCCAAGGCTAAATACCGTTGGTGACCGATAGTGAAGCAGTACCGAGAGGGAAAGGTGAAAAGCACCCCTGGCGGGGAGTGAAAAGACCTGAAACCGTGCGCTTACAAGCAATCGTAGTCCGCCAGCTGGCGGATGGCGGTGTGCCTATTGAAGAATGAGCCGGCGAGTTACGGTACGTGGCGAGGTTAAGGGCTTGGAGGTCTGTAGCCGCAGGGAAACCGAGTCTTAAAGAGGGCGAAATAGTCTCGTATCGTAGACCCGAAGCCGTACGATCTATCCATGGGCAGGTTGAAGCCTCGGTGAAACGAGGTGGAGGACCGAACCAATGCCTGTTGAAAAAGTCTTGGATGACCTGTGGATAGGAGTGAAAAGCTAATCGAGTACGGTGATAGCTGGTTCTCCCCGAAATGCATTGAGGTGCAGCCTCGTATATTGGAAAGTGTCGGGGGTAGAGCTACTGGATGGATGAGGGGGACTGGGGTTCTACCGATTTCAACCAAACTCCGAATACCGGCACTGGATGTACGGGAGTGAGACTACGGGTGAGAAGGTCCGTGGTCGAGAGGGAAACAGCCCAGACCGACAGCTAAGGTCCCCAAGCCCGCGCTGAGTGTGACAAGGATGTGGGGGAGCCCAGACAGCCAGGAGGTTGGCTTAGAAGCAGCCACCCTTGAAAGAGTGCGTAACAGCTCACTGGTCGAGCGCCCCTGCGCCGATAATGTAGGGGGCTAAGCGCGGCGCCGAAGCTTCGGAATGAGTGTGCGAATGCATGCTGATTGGTAGGGGAGCGTTCTGTACGGGGTGAAGTCGTGCCGTGAGGCATGGTGGACTGTACGGAAGAGAGAATGCCGGCATAAGTAGCGAGAAACGCGTGAGAAACGCGTTCGCCGAAAGCCCAAGGATTCCTGGGGAAGGTTAATCCGCCCAGGGTTAGGCGGGACCTAAGGTGAGGCCGAAGGGCGTAGCCGATGGACAGCAGGTAGACATTCCTGCCCCGCCCTGATGACGTTATGACCGAAGGGGTGACGCAAGAGGCTAGGTGCTCCGGGTGATGGAATACCCGGTACAAGGATGTAGGGGGACGGACCAGGGAAATCCGGTCTGTTTTATAACCCTGAGATCTGATGTGGATTCGCCGTAATGGCGGAGAAGTCATTGAGGCCAAATTGCCTAGAAAAGCCTCTAGGGAGGAATCGGGGCGCCCGTACCCGAAACCGACACAGGTGGGCTGGCTGAGCAGGCTAAGGCGGACGAGGTAACCCTCACCAAGGAACTCTGCAAGTTGACCCCGTAACTTAGGGAGAAGGGGTGCCGCAGCGGTGAAGTGTTTGACATACGGAGCCGCGTGCGGTCGCAGAAACCAGGCCCAGGCGACTGTTTACTAAAAACACAGGACTCTGCTGAAGGCGTGAAGCCGACGTATAGGGTCTGACACCTGCCCGGTGCTGGAAGGTTAAGGGGAGAGGTTATCCGGCACTCAGCTGATATCATCGGTTGAGTTGCAGGCAAGCATTCGCTGTATTTTTCAAGGATCATAGTTTGCGAGATTTGGCGGATGGTATCTGCTGAGTGCCGGAGAAGCTTTGAACCGAAGCCCCAGTAAACGGCGGCCGTAACTATAACGGTCCTAAGGTAGCGAAATTCCTTGTCAGGTAAGTTCTGACCTGCACGAATGGTGTAACGATCTGGGCGCTGTCTCGGTGGGGGACTCGGTGAAATTGTGGTACCGGTAAAGACGCCGGTTACCCGTGGTGGGACGGAAAGACCCCGTGGAGCTTTACTGTAGCCTGATATTGGATTTCGGTATGTCATGTACAGGATAGGTGGGAGGCGTAGAAGGCATGGCGTCAGCTGTGCTGGAGCCGTCGTTGGGATACCACCCTTGATGTACTGGGGTTCTAACCGCAAGGGTCTGAATCGGCCTGCGGGACATTGTCAGGTGGGCAGTTTGACTGGGGCGGTCGCCTCCTAAAGAGTAACGGAGGCGCGCGAAGGTCACCTCGAGGCGAATGGAAATCGCCTGTGAGAGTGCAAGGGTATAAGGTGGCCTTACTGAGAGACCGACAGGTCGATCAGTCTCGAAAGAGGGTCCTAGTGATCCGGCGGTACCGAGTGGAAGGGCCGTCGCTCATCGGATAAAAGCTACCCCGGGGATAACAGGCTGATCTTGCCCGAGAGTTCCCATCGACGGCAAGGTTTGGCACCTCGATGTCGGCTCGTCGCATCCTGGGGCTGAAGCAGGTCCCAAGGGTTGGTCTGTTCGCCCATTAAAGCGGTACGTGAGCTGGGTTTAGAACGTCGTGAGACAGTTCGGTCCCTATCCACCATGGGCGCAAGTGGTTTGAGGGGAGCTGCTCCTAGTACGAGAGGACCGGAGTGGACGCACCGCTGGTGTACCGGTTGTGCCGCCAGGCGCATCGGCCGGGTAGCTATGTGCGGAACGGATAACCGCTGAAAGCATCTAAGTGGGAAGCCGGCCCCGAGATGAGACCACTCACCGCGGATAAAGCGGGTAAGGTAACACGGAGACTACGTGATCGATAGGCCAGAGGTGTAAGGGCTGCGAGGCCTTGAGCTGACTGGTACTAATTGACCGAGGCCTTAACCTCTTTGATCTGCTTCATCCAGCGGAGAACGTTTTATTTGAATTTGATCTTACTGTTTACTGTTGTTACTGTTGACTGTTGACGCTCTTGAACCTGCACATAACGGTATTACAGAGAAAGGTTTCCGGTGGCCATGGCGGAGGTGCCACACCCGGACCCATGCCGAACCCGGCAGTTAAGCCCTCCAGCGCCGATGGTACTGCCTCTTCGAGGGGTGGGAGAGTAGGACGCCGCCGGGAACCTTTCTTTTTTATTTGAAAGCGTGAGGGGTCAGGCGTAGAACGTGAGGAGCAAGAAGCAAGGTCAAATGCGCAAAAAGCAAACCTTGATGCAGAAAATACAAAAGCCGGAGGCGATAAACGCCTCCGGCTTTTTTGCTTGTCATCCCGGATCCGCAACCCTGTGGATGAAAGATCCCGGCCTTGACCCTGGATTGAAAAGATCCCTCACCCCGCTTCTTTGCGGGTTCGCAATGACAAGATCCTGCTCCTGTTTTCCCAGTCATAAGTCACGAGTTAAGAGTAACGATTCACGAGTTACGATTCACGATTCACGATCAACGGGTTCCCCTGTTCACGCCAACGGTGTCAAAAACTGCGTCGCCTTCGATGTCCCGAGCCTGTCCGCCCCGAGGGCGACGAGGATCTCCGCAGCAGCGTAGGTTCTAATGCCTCCGGAAGCCTTGATCCTTACCCTGTCAGACGCGGCTGTTTTGAGAAGGGCCACATGGTAGAAGGTGACCCCCCCCGCGAACCCGGTGCAGGTCTTAACGTAATCCACCCCGGCCTGTTCGGCCAGCAGCAGGGCGGTCACCGCCTGGGCATCGTTAAGGATGGGCATTTCCAGGATCACCTTCAGCACAGCCCCCCTGGAGACGTCCCGCAAGGCTGCAAGGTCCTCCCGGACCGCCCTCTTGTCGTCGGTCCTGACGGCCCTGATATCCAAAACGACATCCATCTCTTCCGCCCCGTTCTCGAGGGCCCAACGAACCTCTGCTGTCTTGACCGGTATGGGGGAGGCTCCCAGGGGAAAGGACGCTACTGAACTGACCTTGACCTCGGTCCCCGAGAGAGAACGCCTTGCATCAGTGACGCAGTTAAGAGGGACGCAGACCGATGCAAAACCGAATCGTACTGCCTCGTCACAGAGGATGGCCACGTCATCGGCCGTGGTCCCGGCAGAAAGAAGGGTGTGATCAATGGACCTGCGGATCCTGTCCTCGGGAGGGTGCTCAAAAAAACCGGCCTCCGCCTTTGCTGCCTTCAGCCTGGCCCGACCGGAGAGGAGTTCAATGTCGGTCATGGAGATCACCTCTCCCTGAAGCAGTCGCAGATATCTTCATCAAGGCCGCATCCGGATTCCAGTTGGATCTCCGTAATGGATATCCTGCCCTGTCTCTGCAAGTAAAGGAGCAATCCCAGCAGCGATGATGACGAGATCCCTATCTCTTCGGCCTTTGAGGGGATATCCAGTCTTCCGGGGATCTCCTGGCTCCGGAGGATCTGGTGGCTCAATATCTCGAGCCAGTTCTCGAACATTTCCTGTATCTCCGGTGTCGCCAACGATGAAAGCTGGGCGGTCCTCGAGATCGACTCCAGCACCCTGGCAGCCGCTTTGGCGTAGTTTTCGCTGAAGTCCATTTCCTGGGTATCCTTGTTCTCTCCCATCTCTTTCAGGCCCCCTGAAGTTCGTCTTGTGCTGAGGACATGCCCCTTCCAGGGATCTATCCGGGGCGTCCTCTCTGAGAGATCAGAAGCAATGATATCATAGACGTTGATCACAGGAACGGAAGACGGTCAGGAGGTGCACAGGGCATTGAGGATCCTTCTACTGGGTTTCGGAAATATCGGAAGAGCGTTCTGCGAGATCGTCGAAGAGAAGGCCCCTGTCCTCAGGGAAAAGTACGGGATCGAATGCCGTTTCGTGGGTATAGCTACACGATCGAGAGGATGTACAACAGATCCGAACGGCATAGATGTGGAAGCCCTTCTGAAGAGGGAGTCTTCCACGGGAAGGCTTGACACACCTTCCTCCGGAAGGAGGCGGGCAACCCTTTCAGCTTCCGAGATGGTCTCGGAAATGGATTACGACCTTCTTGTGATCTGCACCTCCACGACCATCCAGTCCCCCGAGATGCCAAAGGCCTACATCAGGGGCGGACTTGAGCGGGGAAAGGATGTGATCACATCCAACAAGGGCCCTCTATTCCTTGCCTACAGGGAACTCAGCGATCTCGCCACCGAAAGAGGAGCTCTCTTTCTCTTCGAAGCGGCAGTAATGGGCGGGACCCCCTTCTTCTCCTTTGCCAGGCACTCCCTTGTGGGGTCGGAGATTATATCCTGTGAAGGCGTCATGAACACTACCTCCAACTACATCCTTGATCTCATGGTGGGTGGGTCTTCCTTCGATGACGCCCTTCTCGACGCGAGAAGGAAGGGTTTCGCAGAGGCTGATCCCGCCTTTGACCTGGAGGGATGGGACAGCGCAGTCAAGGCCTCGATAATCGCACAGGTGCTCATGGGCGCCCCGCCGGTATCTCTGGAGAGCATGAACGTCCAGGGCATTAACAAGATCAAGACCGGACTCCTCCTTGAAGCGGCCCGTTCAGGAGGGGCCGTTCGCCTGATCTCAAGGGTGGAAAGAGAGGAGGGTTCGGTCTCCATAACAGTAAAACCCGAAGTCCTTTCGCCATCGAATCCTCTTTCAAGGGTTCACGGAGCAACCAACGGGGTGATTTTCCTAACGGACACACTGGGTGAGATCTTCGTCGCCGGAGGGGGTATCGGTCCGAAGCACACGGCCTATTCCATGCTGAGGGACCTGATAGAGATAGCAGGATCGAGGAAAACCCGGTGACGACGAGAAAACAACAAGTCTTCCTGTCAGAAGACCTCATGGGAATATTGATCCTCCCGGCGAAGGAGCGGACCGGCAGTGATGACATCTTTCTCTTCAGAAGCCATTAGAGGGGACGATATCGACAAGGTCCTTCTCAAGTGGGAACCAAAGGCCTGGAGGATCAACCGTCGTATCTTCGCCAGACCCGAGACGGGTCACAACGAAAGACTGGCTTCGTCCCTGTGGGCGTCACTTCTTGAAGAGGGCGGTTTCAATGTGCAGATGCCTTTCCAGGGGATGGAGACCTCCTTCTTTGCGGTCATGGGGTCAGGGCCGCAAAAGTATGTCCTCCTGGTGGAGTACGATGCCCTGCCCGATATTGGCCACGGATGCGGTCATAATCTTAGTGGCGCCATGAGCGTTCTTGCAGCGCTGGCCCTCGGCGATCTTCCCGGGATAGAAGGCGAGGTCCGCGTCATAGGGACTCCGGCAGAGGAGAGCGGAGGTTCCAAGGTCATTCTTGCCGAGAGCGGTTTCATGGACGATGTGGACCTGGCTGCAATGATCCACTGCGGGAACGCCACTGCAGTCCCCTTCAGATCGCTTGCCATCGATGCCCAGAGGTTCACTTTCGAGGGTGGAGAGGCTTCTGACGCCCTTATGTTCTTCCTGCACTGTCTTGACATGATCAGGGATGATCTGCCCGAGGGAGTGTCCATTCACGGTATAGTCAGACACGACAAGGGGGCGGGGGTCGACCTGTATATCCGCGCCCCCGAAAGGGACCTCCTTGAGAGGATCGCCGGAAGGGTCAAAAGATGTGCCGAGGGTGCCTCGAAAGCGACAGGCTCCTTTCTGGGGCATGACCGTTTTGAACCCTCCTTTGAGAACATGCTTCCGAACGATTCGGCGGAAAATCTCCTGGAAAGACTCTTCATGCTGGAGGGAGAAAGACCTTCCGCTGAAGTGGGTTACGGGGGAAGCAGCGACATCGGCAACATCTCCCACAGGTGCCCGGCCGTCCACCCTTTCCTGTCCATTACGGAAAAGCCGGTAGCGCTCCATTCAAGGGAGTTCGCCCTCGCCACCGTTACGCCCCTTGCCCGGAAGAAGCTCCTTTCGGGGGCAAGGGTACTTGCCCGCCTGGGGGGCAAGGTCCTGGGCGATCCGCCATTCCGGGATTCCCTGAGGTCAAGCTTTGACAGATCAAAAAAGAAAGCCGGTGTAAAGAAATGCTAGTTGTGGACCTTCACTGTCACAGCAAGTTCAGCGACGGGACCTTCTCGCCGGAGGCCCTGGTCAGGAGGGCTGCAAGAAGACACGTATCGGTCCTCGGCTTGACAGACCATGACACCACCGCCGGTCTTGTCAGGTTCATGGCCGCCTGCAAAAAGGAGGGGATCCAGGGAATTGAGGGGGTCGAGCTTTCCGCGGAGGCGCCCTATACCCTTCACATAATGGGCTACCGGATCGACAGCTCCAGCCGGGGGCTCCAGGACAGGCTGGAAAGACTTCGTGAGAGTCGCCGGAAGAGGAACGCGCTTATGGTGGAGAAACTGGTATCTCTCGGGTTGGTTTTGAGCATCGGGGAGGTGGAGGCGGAATCCGGTGGCGAGGTGGTAGCCAGGCCTCACATAGCAAGGGTCATGGTGAAGAAGGGTTTCGTGCCTGATATCGCATCGGCTTTCAGGAGATACATCGGGAGAGGCGGACCAGCTTACGTGGCGAGCTCAAGGCTCTCTCCCGGAGAGTGCCTGAGGGCGATCCAGGAGGCGGGAGGAGTTTCGGTCCTGGGACACCCCGGCCTGATGGGGCTGGACGAGAAAGACCTTTTCTCTCTTCTTGAGAGGCTGAAGGAGCTGGGCCTGTGGGGCCTGGAGTGCATATCTGGTCATCACGGCTCAGGAGAGATCTATTACTGGATGAAGGTAGCCTCCCGATTCGGGCTTTTCCCGACGGCGGGCTCCGACTTTCACGGCATCGACCGTCCGGGGATGGACCTGGGAGTCGCCGTTAATGAGGGTCTGCTCCCCTGGGCCAGGCTGGGGGTCAATATCTAGGGGGGTTATCCCTTGATCCTTTCAGGGAAGGAATAGATGTTCATCCTCTTCTCCCTGATGAAACCTACCAGGGTGATCCCCGATTCTCTGGCCAGGGCTATACCCGCATCGGTTGGTGCAGATACGCTCCCAAGAAGGGGGATCCTGGCCGCGGCAGCCTTGGCGACCATGTCCCTCGGCAGCCTCCCCGACTGGATGACCATGGTCCGGCCCAGATCCATCTCCGACATCAGCCCCCATCCTATGGTCTTGTCCAGGGCGTTGTGGCGGCTGATATCCTCGAAAAGTGCGAGCTTCTCCCCTGTTGCGGAGAGAAGGGCCGAGGCGTGGAACCCGCCGGTTCTGTTAAAGCGAGGGGCTTCCGCTATCCACCTTGCGCCGTTATGGATCATCTCTGGAGTCACTGTCCATTCTGCCGGCGAAGGTCCTCCTTCCGTTCCTGATGAAGGATCGGTCTCCACTTCTATTCTCCCATCCCGTTCCTCGAAGCTCCTTACCTCACGGGCGCCTGAGATCGACCCCCTACAGAAGAGATGTCCCACGACCCATTCCCTGAGAGCGAAGGGCGACACGACCACCTTCTCCAGGGTGTCGCCGTTGACTACGAGCAGGTAGTTCCCTTCCACTGACACTTCGTCGTCGAAGCATACCCTGCTTCCATCACTTTCCGCCCTGATGACAAGGACTCTCGTTACGGCCTCTCCCAATGTCTACCACCCTTTTTTTAAAGGAACGGAATGATGCTATTATATCAAGCAATGATAAGGCCGCTGCTGAAATACGGCTGGAGGAGGGCTGAGTTAATGAAAGTTATCGATCTTCGAAGCGATACTGTAACAAAACCCACCGATGAAATGAGGGCAGTAATGGCTGCCGCAGAGGTGGGTGATGATGTCTACGGGGAGGACCCGACCGTAAACCGCCTCGAAGAGGAATCTGCCAGGATGACAGGTCATGAGGCAGGTCTCTTCGTTACCTCCGGGACACAGGGTAACCTCGTTGCCCTGTTGACGCACTGCTCCCGGGGCGACGGGGCGATTCTCGGATCCGACAGCCACATATATATCTATGAAGGCGGAGGGCTCTCCGCCCTTGGCGGTATCCTTCCCCTTGTTGCCGAAGACTCGGGGGGGATAATCCAGCCCGACAGGGTCGCTTCCTGGTGCCGGCCGAGCAACGTACACTTCGCTCCGGCCAGTCTTCTCTGTGTAGAGAACACTCACAACAGGGCCGGCGGCGTCGCCGTATCGCCGGAGGATTTCAGTGCCACCGTTAGCGCTGCAAAAAACGGTGGTCTTCTTGTCCATCTGGATGGCGCCAGGGTCTTCAATGCCTCCGCGGCCTGGGGCGTTGACGTAAAGGAGTTCACGGGGATCGTGGACTCCGTCCAGTTCTGCCTCTCCAAGGGGTTGGGGGCACCTGTGGGCTCAATGTTATGCGGAAGCGCCGAGTTCATATCAAGGGCGAGGCACTGGAGAAAAAGGCTCGGCGGAGGTCTGAGACAGGCCGGGGTTCTTGCTGCGGCAGGGCTGATAGCACTGGAGAAGATGACCGGAAGACTTTCCGAGGACCACGATAACGCTGCCATGCTGTCAGCGATGCTCCTTGCAGGAGGCGTTGACGTCGAATCTGTGAGCAAGCCTACCAACATGGTATATGTCCAACTGGGCCCCGACGGGCCCGACGCGGCCGAGCTGTCACGGAGGTGCTCGGCCAGGGGTGTCCTCTTCGGCGCTGTCTCCGAGAGAAGGTTCAGGCTGGTGACCCATTTCGGGGTTACGAAAGGAGAGGTGGACCTGGCCGGAAGAACGATACTGGAGGAGTTGAAGGCCTCCTGATGAGTCACACCCCTTCCCGGCAGGAGATAGGATCCATAGCCAGCTGGATGATCGAAACCTCCCTGCGAAGGGGGGCCAGGATGGCTGATGTCCTCTTCTACTCGGGGAGTTCATCGGAATTCTCCCTCAGGGACGGATCCCCTGAAAGGGACATTCGGGGTTCTTCTTTCAGGATAGGCTGCCGCACAGTGGACGTACAAGGGCGGCAGGGAGTGGCCGATACGGATAACCTTTCGAAGGATGCCATCGGGAAGCTGATAGACGTGTGTCTCCAGAACTGCAGGGCCTCGGAACCCGAACCCGATGTCGTGCTCTATGACGGCGAGGTACCCGATGCTTCGGGCTTGATGATCTTTGACCCCGGGATTCTGGAAGTGCAGCACCCTGAAAGGCAAGAGCGCTGCCGGCAGATGTACGAACTGGCTTCCGGGACTGACAGCAGGGTCGTCTCCGTAAGGGATACATCCTGGGCTGACGGTTCGGGGAGTACGATGTACGCCTCAAGCGAGGGTTTCCTGGGATGGTACGACGATACCTACGCCGCCTGTTCAGTGACTGTGGTCATGTCCGACGGCGGTGCCTTCGAGATGACCGGTGCCTCCGCCGAGAGCAGGAGGATCGGGGATGTGGATCACAGCGCGGTTGCCCGTGAGGCGGTCGAGAGAGGCACCCTCATCCTTGGGGGAGAAGCGGCCGCGACCGGGGTCTACGATGTTGTGCTGGATCCTGAGGCTGCTGCCTCCCTGGTGGAGTCCGCGGGAGAGCTTTTCCTTGCCTCGGCGGTCTTCAAGAACCGGTCCATGCTGAAGAACAGGATGGGGGACAAGATCGGCAGCGACTGTCTTACCCTTGTCGATGACGGGACCATCCCCTGGGGGGTGGGGACATCTCCCTGGGACGGGGAGGGGGTCCCATCGGGAAGAACGGTACTGATGGACCATGGGGTAGTGTCATCCTTTCTCTACAACCTGAAGTATGCCCGTAAGTTCAAGGTGGCTTCCACGGGCAACGCCTCCAGGTCACCGGGCAGTATCCCGGAGGTGGGGTTTTCCAACCTTTTCGTCGTTCCCGGAGAGAGAAGCCCCCGGCAGATACTGAAAGACTGCAGCGGTGGGATCCTTGTAACGGAGCTCATGGGGGTCCACACGATAGATCCCGTAAGCGGCGATCTATCCCTGGGGGTCAAGGGGGCCCTGATAGGCCCGACAGGTCAACCCGGAAAGCCCGTGGCTGGCATGACCATGGCCGGGAACCTGATAAACCTTCTTTCATCCATTTCAGAGGTAGGGAACGATCTGCGCTTCTTCGGCGATATCGGGGGGTGCACAATGGTGGTAAGAGATGTCTCTATGGCGGGCACCTAGGATACTATCCCCTGTCCTTGTGACAGCGGTCTTGCTCCTGGCCCTTGCCTGCGGCCCCCTCCCGGCGCAGGAAGGGTGGGAGCTGCTCCGTGACGGCGAACCCATCGGCAAGGTCCCCGTCCTTTCCCGGGCGGGTCACAGCCTGGTGGCGCTGGACCCGGTCATGGAACTGCTTGGCCTCTCCTCGGAGGAGAAGGGGGGCAACCTGATCCTTAAGGGTCCCGGGGGTTCGCTCCAGGTCTTTCCCGGAGCGGCGGCAGCCATGTACAGGGGTGAGATAATTCCGTTCATGCACGAGGTCCTCCGTGAGGGTGGACACTGGTGGGTAGACCCTGATTGCGCTCTCACCCTGGCAGGGAGGATATCCGGTTCCGGCAGTGGTGGACTCTCCTGGAGAGGGGAGGGTTACCAGCCCCGACAGACACAGTATCCGGCACCGGGGAATGGGCCTTCGGTCCAGAAGCCGCAGACGCCGGTAACCCCTCTCCCCGGTCCCGCATCAGCCTCCTCGGCGACAGTGAAGTCCATCCGGTGGGGGCAACAGGACTTTGGACTGAGGGTTGTTCTTGACCTTTCGGCCCCGGTCCCCCTGAAGGTCGAACCGGGGTCAGGGTCGGTGACGGTCACCATACCCGGACTTATGTCCAGAGGCACCTCCGGTACTGTCTCTCCCTACCCTTCGGAGATCGGGCTTTCGGTGACACAGTTCGGGGACCGTGTGGTACTTGGCTTCAGGCATAACGCCTCGACGGTGAGGTACTTCTCCCTGGAAACACCCTTCCGGCAGGTTATCGACTTCTACGACCCGAGGCCCCTCGGGACCTCGCCGGTCCCCTACTCCCCCTGGACTGCTCCCCCCGAAGGGACCATTGTCGAGGAAGAACCCCCCGAAGAGGCGTTCCAGCCCCTTCCCCAGCCAGTACAGCCCTCTGGAAGATCCCCCGGCGGGGCGAAGTCGGTAGTGATCGATGCAGGGCACGGTGGAAAGGACCCGGGTGCCGTTGCCAACGGGATCAGGGAGAAGGATATTAATCTCCGTGTGGCCAGGCTCATGTCGGATATCCTTAAAAAGGAAGGTCTGAGGGTGGTCCTCACGAGGAGCACCGATGTATACCTGCAGCTCTCTCAGAGAACGAACATAGCTGTAAAGGAGGACGCCGACGTCTTCGTCAGTCTTCACTGCAACGCCCTGCCCAAGGGGAGGACAGCCGAGGGTGTAGAAATATACCTGATGGCTTTGCCCAGCGACAAGCATGCCATGGAACTGGCCCTGATAGAGAACAGGGAGCTGGTCGAGGGAGGCCTGGAGAGCAGCGAGGCCGCGGACAAGAGGACACGGACTCTGCTAAAGATCCTGGGAGACATGCAGCAGAACGTGAAGATAGAGGAGAGCACCTCCTTTGCGGAGATCCTTTTCAGGAAGGGAAAATCGAGGAAGCTTCCCATGAGGAGGGTCGCGCAGGCTCCGTTCTACGTTCTCAGGGGAGCGGCGATGCCATCGGTGCTGGTAGAGATGGGTTTTCTGACCAACAGGGCGGAAGCTGCGAAGCTCAAGAACCCCAGCTACCAGAAGCAGATCGCCGAGGCTCTCTCTTCGGGGATCGTGGAATTCCTTAAAACGAGCGAATACAATTAGGCGCTGTCCAGCGCCCTGAAAAGACAAATTGCGATCGGAGGGGAATGCTATGCCGGATTTCCGGGATTGGGAGAAAAGGGCTCCTCGGCCTCTTTTTGAAGATGACGAAGTGGACGACCTCTATGACGAGGACGAGGATGATGACGACGGGGACAAGGCTCCGCTGGTCCTTCGTATCGTTGCCTGGATCTCCGTTCTGGTGCTCCTTTTCGCCGGCGGTTACTGGGGAACTTCGCTGACCCTGAAATACCTGGACAAGAAACAGATAATCGGGCAGCACAACGTGGTGAGCGACCCCGACGAGGCAAGAAGGGTAGCGGAGGATACTTCAGACCCCACCGGTCTTGCAGTTAGAAGATCGGGTTTCGAGGTGTTCGTCCCCAGGGGAGATGTTCTTGAAGGGGAGACGGTCTCCCTTGTCCCCGGGATCCTTGAGGATGATGTCAAGACCGTCATCTCCGGTCTTCTGGAGACCATGAGGGCTGAGAACACCATCTCTGAACAGGTCCGGGTCCTTCACGTTTTCCGTAACGGCGATCTCCTCTACCTGGACCTTAACGACCCCTTTGTCAGGGCGGTCCAGAACCTTCCCGGTGAAAAGGGCGCGCTGATCATGACGTCCCTCGTAAGGACCATAGTACAGAACTTCTCGCCCGTCACCAGGGTCCGCATCCTGATAAACGGCAAGGACCCGGAGCTCAAGACCCCCGTGGACCTTACAATGCCCTGGCAGCTGAAAACCTCATGACCCGGGCGACTGAAGAGGGTAGGGGATCAAGGATCGACGGGCGTGCCCCCGGCGACCTCAGAGAGATCTCCATCTTGAGACGGTGCAGCAGGTTCGCCGAGGGGTCGGCCCTGGTGGATTTCGGAGCGACAAGGGTACTCTGTACGGCCTCGGTGGAGGAGAAGGTGCCCCTGTTCCTGAGGGGGAGCGGCAAAGGCTGGGTGACAGCCGAATACTCGATGCTGCCCAGGTCCACCGAGATCAGGACTCCCCGGGACAGCGTCAGGGGGGGCATCAGCGGCAGGAGCCACGAGATCCAGAGGCTTATCGGCCGGTCCCTGAGGGCAGGTACAGCCCTGGAACTTCTGGGAGAGCGCACAGTCTGGATCGACTGCGATGTGCTCCAGGCCGACGGTGGGACCAGGACTGCCGCCATTACCGGAGGTTTCGTGGCCCTGGTGGACGCCCTCAGGTGGCTTTTCGCCAGGAGGTGCGTCGATACGATACCATTGAAGTGCTTCGTGGCCGCCCTGAGCGTAGGCAAGGTTGACGGTGAAATTGTCGCGGACCTCTGTTACGGAGAGGACAGCCGGGCCGAGGTGGACTTCAACATCGTCATGAACGAATTCGGCGACTTCATAGAGGTGCAGGGGACCGCCGAAGGGGATGTCTTCTCCAGAAAAGAGCTGGTTGAGATGCTGGATCTGGCCGGAAGTGGTATTTCATCCCTGATAGATATCCAGAAAAGTGCCCTGGGGTTCACCGGGGAAGAAGAGAGGGAACTGGCAGTTGCCAGGGATCGTATTCGCCAGCTGGAACAGAAATAAGCACCTCGAGATGAGCTCTCTCCTGGCCCCCGCGGGTGTCGATCTTCTCTTCGGCCCCGACCTTGCCGGTGCAGGGGAAGTTCCTGAAGTCGACGAGGACAGGGATACCTACGCCGGCAACGCTGTCATCAAGGCCCTGGCATGGTCATTGGCCCTTGGCAGGCCTGCCCTGGCCGATGACAGCGGGCTAGAGGTCAGCTCCCTCAATTGGGGGCCGGGAGTGATGTCGGCAAGGGTCGCCCCAGACGATGCAGCGAGGATCCAATGGCTTCTTGGCAAGATGGAAGGGATCTCTGAAAGGAGAGCCCGATTCGTGGCAGCCCTGGCGCTTTTCTTCCCTGAAAGGGGTATATGGCTCCTTGCCGGAGGTTCCTGCTACGGCAGCATAGCCGTGGAGCCCTCGGGGATCTACGGTTTCGGCTACGATCCCCTCTTCGTGCCTCAAGGTTACAACGAAACGCTTGCAGTTCTCGGGCCAACGGTAAAATCGAGAATATCCCACAGGTCTGTAGCTGCAAGAGCCCTTTCCCGTATGCTGACAGGCGGTTGTGTGGTAGAATAAATCTTCGTTTCAGGCCAAGAATCATCTGGGAGGTGCAAGGCGTGAAGGTTTTCCTCACGGTCGTTCACGTGATCGTTTCGATCTCGGTGATGGCGGTTATCCTCATGCAGCAGCGCAAGCAGGGCGGCTTCACCGGTGTTTTCGGAGGCGGGACCCAGGCCGATGCCGCAGGGGGACAGTGGCAGAGGTTCTCCGTCCTCACCAAGGCGACAATCGTTCTAATGGCCGTCTTCCTGGTAACATCATTGATCCTGGTTCTCATGTCCTGATCCCGGGGTGAGGGCGATGGACTCCCCGAGACTCAACAGGCTCTCCGACGTGGCCGCCTTTGAGCCAGGGACGGCAAGGCTCTTGAGTGCGACCCACGAGGAGATCCTGTCCGGCAAGACCACCGACGTCTATTTCGTCAAGACCAGGGATATCCTCGATGCCTGTGGAAGGCTGGACGTACCTGTGGTCGCGGAGATCTTCGCCAGGCACGGCGGAGTGTTCGCCGGGATCTCCGAGGTGGTCAGGCTCCTGGAAGGTTCCGGCGTGGAGATCCTCTCCCTCAAGGAAGGAGACACCTTCAGCCCCAGGGAGGTAGTGACCAGGATCAGCGGTCCCTACTCGGCCTTTGGCATGTACGAGACGGTGATCCTGGGAATGCTTGCCAGTTCGACGGGTTGGGCCACCGCTGCCAGAGAATGCGTGGATGCCGCGGGAGGCAGGCCCGTACTCTCCTTCGGCGCAAGGCATGTTCACCCCGCCGTCTCGTCGGTAATGGAGAGGGCTGCTGTTGTAGCCGGAGGCTGTGTGGGCGCCAGCTGCATTCTTGGAGCGAAGCTTGCAGGAATAGAGCCCAGGGGTACCATCCCTCACGCCGCAATACTTCTTGCAGGCGACACACTCCAGATAGCGAAGGTCTACGATGACTTTCTCCCCGATGGGGAGCCCCGGATCATCCTTGTGGATACCTTTCATGATGAGGCCGAGGAATCGCTCAGGATAGCGTCGGAATTGGGGAAAAGGCTATCGGGGGTCAGGCTCGACACCCCCTCGGAGCGGGGAGGAGTGACGCCGGAACTGGTCCGTGAGGTTCGCCATAGGCTGGACATGGCCGGTGCCTCCCATGTGGATATTATCGTATCGGGCGGGATCAACCCCGAAAGGATAAAGGTCCTTTCCGAGGCGGGCGCCGCATCCTTCGGTGTCGGGAGTTATATTGCCCATGCGGCACCGAGAGATATGACAATGGATATCAAGGTGGTAGACGGCAAACCTCTGGCCAAGAGGGGGAGGATCCCAGGCATAACAGAGAACCCCTTCCTCGAAAGGATTCTCTGAAAGGTTCCGGCATCAGTCGTCCTTGACACCCACGGGGCGCTTAGATAGAATAAGCACCGCTCTGCGTTTTTGCGGTGTCTGCAGGGAAGGTAAATTATTGTGTCCGCTGCTTCCGGCGGCGTGGCGATAAGGAGAGGAACACAAGAAATGGCTGTAAATTCAACCTACATGGCAAAGAAGGAACAGGTAGAGAGAAAATGGTTCGTCGTTGACGCCACCGACAAGGTGCTCGGAAGGCTGGCCGCCCAGGTTGCCATGATCCTCCAGGGCAAGAACAAGCCAACCTATACTCCCCACGTGGATACCGGCGATTTCGTGATCGTCATCAACGCCGACAAGATAAAGATAACGGGGAGGAAACTTGAGAGGAAGTACGTCTATCGCCACAGCGGATACAAGGGCGGGCTGAAGGCAACCTCTTACGGCACCTTCATGGAGAAGTACCCCGACCGCCTTTTTGAGAGGGTCGTCAAGGGAATGCTTCCCAAGAACCGTTTGCACTTTGAGAAGAAACTTAAGGTCTACGCCGGTCCAGAACACCCGCATACAGCTCAGAAGCCGGAGCCGATAGAGATCTAGGAACGCCACAGGGAAGGGAGGGAAAAGAAGATGAAGCGAACCGAATATTACTGGGGTACTGGGAGACGCAAGGCCTCCCTTGCAAGGGTGAGGGTGCGTTCCGGAAACGGGACCCTGAAGGTCAACGAGCGCCCTGCCGATGAATACTTCCCTCGTGGCGTATGGCAGACACAGGCCTTCGAGGCGCTGAGGGCGTCGGGACTTGAGGGCAAGGTCGATGTCTTCGTTAATGCCAGCGGAGGCGGTCTGACCGGGCAGTCAGGTGCTGTCAGGCTGGGCCTCGCAAGGGCTCTGCTCAAGATGAACCCCGAGCTTAAACCGACACTCAGGAAGTTCGGGCTCCTTACCAGGGACCCCAGGATGGTTGAGAGGAAAAAATTCGGCCAGAAAGGCGCCCGCGGAAAGAGGCAGTACTCGAAGCGTTAATTTACCGCGGTTTTGCCTGCAACAGATAGATCAGGACGCCCGCCTTAAGGCGGGCGTCCTTTTTTTCCTGTTGACCGCGCTGTCTGCCGAGTATAGGATGAAATTGCAGGTCCATGCGACAGGAACGAAGGAGATGAAAATGGAAGAGTGCCATAGTACCGGTTCCCAAGACGATTGTACCGCAGAAGAGAGGGTGATCTCCGGGCACGGTTAGGAAGCCGCACTTTTTCCTCATAACTCCTCCCGGCAGCAGGATATCCTTCCAGCCGAACTGATCACCCTCAGAACAGAGAAAAGGCAAATACCAGAGAGACCAAGGGGTACCCGCGTATCGACCCCCGGTAACTTAGGGAGGTTGGGGTGGTGCCGGTTGTTGTTCCTGGTCAGGCCGAACGGGGGTGAATCAGCCATGAAAGAGAGACTGGACCGTCTTTACAGCCAGATAGAGGACCTCATGTCGGAACACAGGTTCCCGGAGACCAAGGAGGCACTGTCTACGATGGAGCCTGCCGACATAGGCGAGATGCTGGTGGAGGCGCCCCGAGCCAAGAGGGTCCTCATATTCCGTCTGTTGCCGAAGGACCTTGCCATCGAGGTGTTCGAGCACATGGAGGGAGCGGAGAGAGAGGAGCTTCTTGACAGCTTCACCGAGAAAGAGGCGGCCGAGATCATCGAGGAGATGTCCGATGATGACCGTACGGCCCTTCTTGACGAACTTCCGGCGAAGACGGTTAAGAAGCTGATGCAGCACCTTTCTCCCGAGGAGAGGAAGCTGGCGAACCGGCTTCTGAACTACCCCGAGGATTCTGCCGGCAGGATCATGACGGCAGAGTACATAGGGCTGAAGGCCTCGATGACGGTGACGGAGGCGCTGCAGCACATACGGAGGGAGGCTCGGAGCAAGGAGACCATATACAGCTGTTTTGTGATGGACGGTGAGCGCCACCTTCGTGGGGTCGTGGACCTGGAGGACATAATACTGGCGCAGCCCGAGACGCCCATATCGGACCTGATGGACGATGACCCGGTGTTCGTTACGACGCAGACGGACCAGGAGAAGCTGGCCCAGGTGATGTCGCGCTACGACCTTCACGTGATCCCTGTGGTGGACCTTGAGAACCGTCTTGTGGGGATAGTAACCTTTGATGACGTTCTTGACATTGTCGAGGAGGAGGCCACCGAGGACTTCGAACGCATGGCCGGTATACAGCCCATAGAGGAGAGGTACCTTGATACGGGGGTCTTCACACTTGCGAGGAAGCGCCTTCTCTGGCTGGTCATATGCATCATGGCCCAGGCGATAAGCTCTTCGGTTCTCAAGAGATATTCGGTTACCATCGAGAGCGTGGTGGCCCTGACCTTCTTCATCCCGCTGCTGATAGGTACCGGGGGGAACGCCGGTATGCAGTCGGCCACTCTTATGATACGCGGAATAACGCTGGGGGACATAGACTGGAAGAACCTGGGCCATATATTCCTGAGGGAGATACTGACAGGGCTTCTGTTGGGGATCCCTCTGGGGCTTCTGGCCATTGGGAGGGCCTACATGCTCGGAACAGGGCCGAGCGTGGCGCTGGTGGTGGCCTTTGCCCTTATCTCGGTGGTCATGCTGGGCAACCTTGCCGGGGTGGCTCTTCCGGTAATAGCGAGGGCAGTAAGGATCGACCCGGCGGTCATGTCAGGCCCCTTCATAACGACCACCGTCGACGTGGTGGGACTCCTGGTCTACTTCGAGATCGCCCGCCGAGTGCTCGGAGTAGGGTAAAGACCCCGTGATGCGTGATTCGTAAAACGTGGGCCTTAAGATCAAGGGTGTAAACAGTGGACGATGAAGGGAAAAACCGAAAGGTATGGTTCATGGATCCACAAGATGAATTCACAGTGCCGGAAGCGAAAATGCCTCCGGCCTTTTTGTTGCGGTTTTCGACTCACGCTTACGGTTCTGGATTGACAGACCGGTCGGTCTGTGATAGCCTCCTTGCTGTTCTGCAGCCTGTTCGGTCTGGAGGAGATGGGATGTCCGATCCTTTGGAGACAAGGGAGAAAATAATGCAAGTAGCCCGTAGCCATTTCGCGAGAAAGGGTTTCCACGGGACCAGCATGGAGTCCATAGTCAAGGACGCATCCTTGAGCAAGGGGGCCCTTTATTGGCATTTCAGGAGCAAGGGGGAGCTTTTTGCAGCAGTCCTCAAGAAAGAGGTTGAAAGTATCATTCAGAACTACGTTGATGGCCCCTCGGAAGCCGAGAAAGACGTAAATGCCTTCGTCACCCTTCGAGGAGAGCGAATTATCGACATGCTCTGGGGTGATCCGGAGATGCGCCTGCTCTTTTTCACGCTTTTAATAGAGAGGCTCAGAGGTGGAGAAGAGGGCAGGGAACTTTCTGATATCGCGGGGGACCTCCTGAATTCAATTCAGGAGAAACTGTGGCCTGTTGCCCGGGAGGCCATACCGGCCTTCCGCAACAGCGAAACCAGAAACCTCTACGATAAATTCCTTATGACCCTGCGGTTCCTTATGCACGGAATAATCATGGAGATGGGTTTCCGTCTGGATCTTGATTCGGCGAAGGAGTGCTGGCGGTTCGCCATAAGCCGTTTCGATTTCAAAAGCGAGGTTTAAAGATGACGCGGCAAAGAAGATACCTTGCAATTATTTTTGTGATGTTATCCCTTCTGGTGATCGCCCTGGGAAGAAGGGCATGGGCCGATACGGGGCTCCTGCTGGACGAGGCCCTGGTGGTATCACTTGCGATGGAGAACAACCCCCAGATAACTATCGCCGACAAGAGAGTTGAACAGGCAAGAGCCAGGGCAAGGGGGGCATCCTCAGGGAAGGCTCCCGTACTTTCGGTCTCCGCTCTTTACCAGGAGACCTACAGCGATCCTCAATACCCTTTGGTGACCAATGATCCATTCCTTGAAGGTTATGCTCTTGGTGGATTCCGCAAGACCTGGAGGACGGCCCTTTCCCTCTCCTGGCTCATCTACAGTAGCGGTGCTGTGGAGAACAGCATCCGTGCCGCCGAACTCTCCGTCGATGCGGTAAGGGCCGAATCGCAGAGGACGGCCCAGCTCGTTGCCCACGCGTCAAGGAACGCTTTCTTCGAACTCCAGAGGACTCGGGCCAGGGCCTCCGTGGCCGAAGAGGCCTATGAGCTGGCACAGGAGCACAGGAGGAGGGTCGAGGCCCTCTACAGGAACGGAATAGTGGCAAAGAACGAGCTCCTGAGGGTTGAAGTGGCCGTCTCCGAAGCGGAGCTTAACCTTATCCGGGCGGAGAGCGGCATAGAGGTCGCTTTCAGCGCTCTTGAAAGGTCTGTCGGCACGACCATCAGAGGCAGGTACCGGCTCCCCGAACCGCGGAGTGAGCCGGGCTCCATCGAAATGCCTCTGGACCCTGTTACAGCAGCCCTGGCAAACCGCCCCGAGTTCAGGGCTCTCGAGTCTTCGGTGCGATCGGCAAGGTCCATGGCCGCAGCGGCCGTGGGAGAGAAGGGGCCCTCGGTTTATTTCCAGGGAGACGCCTTATCGGTGGGGCAGACCTTCTACCCCGACGCAATGGACGACTGGAAGATCTCCATTGTGGCGGAATGGAAACTCTACGATGGAGGCAAGTCAAAGGCCCGAAAGGATGAAGCCCTTGCTCTGGCTGACGAACTTTTGCAGCGGGTGGAGGACATGAAGCACCAGGTGGACCTGGAAGTATCGGTAGCTTCCCTCGATCTCCGATCGGCCCTGCAGCGCCTGGAGGTTGCCAGGTCACAGGTGACCCTCGCGGAGGAGGATCACCGAATGGCTGTGGCAAGGTACTCGGCCCAGGTGGGGACTAGCATCGACGTACTCGACGCCAGGGTGGCCCTCTCCGGATCGAGAACCCAGCTCGTCGACGCCGTCTACGACGCGTTGAAGGCCTGGTCCGACATGAAACTGGCACTTGGTGAGGAACAAAAGACCCTCGGGGATAAAAGGTGATAGACATGAGAAAGACGCTGGTTCTGATATTAATTGTTGCGATCTTCGCAGGACTTATCGTTTTCAGGGGGTATCAGCAGAAACAGGTCAAGAGCGCTCTCCCCGAAGAGGAGATCGCAAGGGTGGAAACCGTCTCACTCCGGGAGATGGACCTTGCCGAGGTTGTGGAGTTTACCGCCAGCATCATGCCCGAGGAGCAGTCGGCCGTCGTTCCCAAGGTTCCCGGGAGGACCGTTCTGGAGGTATTCGTCTCCGAAGGGGACAGGGTCAGGAAGGGGCAGCCACTGGCATCCCTCGACACCAGCCTGATCAGACAGCAGCTCGATGAGGCCAGGACCTTTTTCGAGACCGCAGCAGCCGACCACGAACGCTACCAGTCCCTATACGAGGATGAAGTGGTAAGCAGACAGGCTGCAGACCAGGCCAGAGCTCGTTACATGCAGGCAAGATCCGCCTACGAGCAGGCCAGGATAATGAGCAGCTATCATACCATAACAGCTCCGACGGATGGCATTGTGGCAAGGCGTTCCATCGACCCCGGCGATACGGCCGCGCAGGGGCCGGCCTTCCTTATCTTCAGGCAGGACAGAGTAAAGGCCGTGGGTGCCGTCCCCGAAAGGCAGTTCCCGGACATAGGTATCGGAGACAGGGTCATTCTCTCGGTGGATGCCATCCCGGAAAGGGAGTTCGAGGCCGTTGTCTCCAATATCTCCCCCGTCATAGATCCCGCAACCCGTACGGGTAAGGTAGAGGTGACCTTACCCTCCGAAGGGACCATCCTGCCCGGAATGTTCGCCAGGGCCAGGATAACCTCCGGCGGGAGAAAGGCCATGGTGCTCCCCCGTGAGGCTGTCAGCCGCCTGGCTGGTACCGGCGAGACTGCGTGCTACGTTGCAGAAGAAGGCAAGGCCGTTCTTCGCATCATTGTCACCGGACTGGAACAGGAGGGTTTCGTAGAGGTCACCGAAGGTCTTGAGCCCGGCGAAGAAGTGATCACCACCAGGTCCAGGAATATCAGGGACGGGACCAGGATAGAGGTGTACAGAAGGTGAAGCTCCCCGAGATCTCCGTCAAACGCCCCATTATGACCTTGATGGTCTTTCTCGCCGTCCTGGTCATAGGTTCCATATCTTTCCTCAACCTGCAGCTCGATCTTCTGCCGAAGATCGAGCCGCCCGTCATGACAGTGATAACCCCCTGGCCCGGAGCCTCGGCGAGCGATGTGGAGCAGAGGATAACGAAGGTTATGGAGAACAGCCTCTCCATGCTGGAGGGGGTGGACGATATAATCTCCAAGTCCATCGACAACATCTCTGTGGTCTCGGTTAAGTTCAAATGGGGTGTGGATCTGAACGTCCGGGCCGGGGACGTGAGGGATGCCGTCAACTTTGCCAAGAGGGAACTTCCCTCCGATGCGGAGGAGTCGGTTGTCCTCAGGATAACGTCGGGGACTATCCCCGTCGTGGAGGTCACCATGACCGCCGAAAGGTCCTACCAGGGGCTCTCCCACTTCGTTGACAAGAACGTCGTCGAGGAGCTGTCCAGGGTTCCGGGAGTAGGCCAGGTCCTCGTCTTCGGAGGCGTCGGAAGGGAGATCCAGGTCCTCCTCGATGTCGACAGGCTCGAGGCCTTCCGTTTGTCACCCGATACCATAGCAGGCGTTCTCGAGAGGGAGAACCTAAATATCCCTGCCGGTTCCCTGAAAGAAGGACAGACGGAATATTTCATCAGGGTGCCGGGCAGGTTCTCATCGGTGGAGGAGATAAGGAACACCATCGTGGGGATCCATAAGGGCAACCCCGTCAAGATCGGCGACATCGCCGAAGTAAGGGACGGATACAGGGAGTTGACCATGAACGGCTGGCAGGGCGACAAGGCCGCCGTCGTAATGATAATAATGAAGAACAGTGACGCCAACACCATCGAGGTCTCCCGGATGGTACTGGACAGGCTGGCCTCTCTCAGGGAGGAGAGCTTCCCCTCTGACGTTGAGTACGAGGTGGTCATGAACACCGCCGACTTTATCATGAACGCCATATCCAACCTCGGAAGGTCCCTGATGGCGGGGATCGCGCTGGTCTTTCTCGTCACCTGGGCGTTCCTGAAGAGATTCAGGGCATCACTGATCGTGGCCGGGGCCATACCCTTCTCGCTGATCATCACCTTCATCGCCATGGGGCGTCTTGACTACACGATAAACATATTTACCCTCTCGGCTCTCGCCATGGCGAGCGGTATGGTCGTGGACAACGCTATCGTCGCCACCGACCAGATCATCTTCCACATAGAGCAGGGCAGCCGACGCCGGGTCGCGGCGGTCCTGGGAGCCAGCGAGATCGGCTCTGCATTGTTCGCTTCGACGCTGACGACCATAGTGGTTCTCCTGCCCCTGGCCTTTTTATCCGGACTGGTAGGTGTTTTCTTCTCGGCCCTCACGGTTGTCATGGTGCTGGCCGTATCGGCATCGCTCTTCGTGAGCCTTACCTTCATTCCCATGATGGCGAGCAAGTTCTTCGGGCGGGAGCCGGGAAAACTGGGGATACACCAGGTCACTGAGAGATTCTTCTCCGCCATGGAGGATATCTATTCATCCATGCTGGTCTGGGGTCTTGAGAACCGAAAGAAGGTCATCGCATCGGCTCTTCTGTTGCTCCTTCTCACCTTCCTGGGGTTCCGCACCATCGGCACTGAACTTACCCCGGATCCGGACACGGGAGACATCTCCATAACCTTCTCCCTTCCCGAGGGTACCAGGCTGGAGGTAACCGATGAACTGGTCAGGGAGGTGGTCTCCTACTGCCAGGAGACCATTCCCGAGGCTCAACTGGTCTTCGGAATGGACGGAATGGAGGAGGGGGGCTTCTCCGTCGCAGTAGGTCAGCAGGCCGGACCCAACATCGGCACCATAGGGATCAAGCTTGTGGACAAGAACGAAAGGGACAGGTCCGCCTTCGAAATAGCCAACGATATCCGGAACTGGATCCGTACCAAGCCGGGCATCGAGGATATGACCGTGCTGGTCAGTTCTCCGATCAAGGCGATGTTCATGGGCTCAAAGCCGCTGGATATAGAAATCTATGGCGACGACCTGAAACAGGTGACTGGGGTTGCGGAGATGATCGCGTCGGGGCTTGCCGAGATACCCGGCACGGCGGACATCTCTGTCAGCCGCAGGCAGGACCGGCCGGAACTATGGGTGGAACCCGACAGGGAAAAAGCTGCCCACCTGGGCGTGAACACCGCCGCGATCTCACGTACGGCGAGGATCTATTTCGCCGGTTACGAGACCAGCGAATCCTTCTGGGAGGGGGAGAACGACTTCCCCATCAGGGTGAGGCTCAGAGGAGAACAGAGGAACAACAGGGAGATATTCGGCAGGTTGACCGTGCCATCAGGATCGGGGGCTCCTGTCCGGCTTTCTTCTGTGGCGATGATGAAGGATGAGGTTGGCCCGCCGCAGATCGAGCGCAAGAACAGGCAGAGGTACGTCACCGTCGGCGCCAACGTTCACGGGCGTTCTCTGGGAGAGGTGACCGTCGATGCCAGGAGGATGGTAGAGGCCATGGAGATCCCCGAGGGTGTCAGGGTATCCTTTGGAGGCCAGATCCGGGAACAGCAGGATGCCTTCCAGCAGATGGGACTTCTGGTCTTGCTCGGCATAATGCTTGTCTACATGGTCATGGCGGGTCAGTACGAGGCCTACCTGGATCCCTTCGTCATCCTCTTCAGCATTCCCTTTGCTCTAACGGGAGTGGTCTTCGCCTTCCTCGTGACGGGGCTCTACATATCCATGCAGGCCCTGCTGGGGATCATCATGCTCGTGGGTATCGTGGTCAATATAGCTATAGTGCTGGTGGATTACATCAACCTGGTCAGGGCCAGGGGTGCCCGTCTCAGGGACGCCATAGCCGAGGCGGGACGAAGGCGTCTCAGGCCGGCCTTCATGACCACCCTGACAACCTTCTTCGGAATGCTGCCCATGGCTTTAAGCCGTGGGCAGGGAGCGGAGATTTGGCGCCCCCTGGCGGTCTCGGTCATGGGTGGTCTCCTTGTCTCCATGCTTGTGACCATGCTCCTGGTCCCTGTTGTCTACAGCATTGTCGAAGAGAAGATCAGAAAACAGCCCAGGTTCGTGGAGGCCAGGGAGGCTGCTCGATCATGAAGATGCTATGGATCATTTGCAATGAAAGCATAGGAGAAGACCTCATGGAAAGGGTGCTCGACAGGGACGGTGTGGAGGGGTACACCGTCTGGCGGGATGTGCTGGGAAAGGATAACGTTGGGAACAAGACCCACTGGGGTGATGCCGTTTTCCCCGGACGGAACTGGGTCTTAATGATCTTCGGCTCCGAAGGGACTATCGACGGGGTTATCGAGCGCTACAAAACCTTCAGGGAGGAGCCCTACGTCAGAAAGGCCGGTATCAAGGCCTTCATCCATAGCGCCGATGAGGTCGGCTAGGTCCGGTCTGGCTAAAGCGGCCAGACCAGCGTGAGCATCGGTACAGCGGCCAGTATCACCAGCAGGTCTGTCGGGAGTCCCATTTTCCAGTAGTCGCTGAAGGAGAACCCCCCCGGTCCCAGGATCAGGGTGTTGTTCTGGTGCCCGATGGGTGTAAGGAAGGCGCATGAGGCGCCTATGGCCACGGCCATCAGGAAAGTGTCGGGGTTCACACCCAGCTGGAGGGCGACGCTCATCGATATGGGCGCCATAACAGCTGCGGTGGCGGCGTTGTTCATGAAGTCCGTCAGGACCATTGTCGAGGCCAGGATAACGGCAAGGGCGGCTACGGCCTTACCCCTTGCTACGGTAACCAGCAGGGACCGGGCGATCAGGTCCGCCACACCGGTGGATGCCATGGCTCCTGCCACGGGGAGCATGGCCGCCAGGAGGATCACCACCGGCCAGTCCACGGCGGTGTAGACGGAGCGGAGAGGTACGATCCTGAAAAGGACCATTGCCAGGGCGCCAGCCGCAAAGGCCACGGCGGCGGGGACAACGCCGAAAGCCGCCAGCGCCACCGATACCGCCATCACTGTGGATGCCGCGAAGACCTCCCCCTTCCTTGGGACCCTGATGTCTCTCGCCGCCAGAGGGAGGCAGTCGTACTGGGAGGCGAAGTCTGACAGGGCCTCCGGTGTACCCTGAAGCAGGAGAACATCCCCGGCGTGGATCGGGGTTGTCCTGAGGCGTTTGATCGACCTGTACCCCTTGCGGGATATTGCCAGGAGATTTATGCCGAACCGGGTCCTCAGCCTGAGATCGGTCGCGGAAAGCCCTTCGATGCTGGAGTGAGGAGCAGGGACCATCTCTCGAATTACGAAGTCCTCGGGCCTCTTTTTCTTCTTTTCTCCGTTATCTCCGTTCTCCTCTTCCTCGGGGGGAGGGCAAGAGCGCTTGTACCTCTCGCATATCTCCCGCTTTTTCCTGGCCGTCTCCTCGGCCTCTTCGGGGGTCAGGGCCTCCTCAAGCTTTAGCTTGAGCTTTGATAGCGAGGCGGAGAGCCCCTCCGGTTCGGCCTCAATGACAAGGATGTCGTCCACCCTCAGAAGCAGGGTCTGGCTTGGAGCCGAAAAGTGCATGTCGCCCCTGACCATTCCGAGGATCTGCGCGTCGGCCTCGTCGAGCAAATCCTCCACTTCCCTGACCCTTTTGCCCACCGCAGGGCTTCCCTCCGAGACCCTCACCTCGCTGAGATATGCCCCGGTCTCGAAGCTCTCGGAGCCGCTCTCTCGCCGTTCAGGGACAAGGCGCCACCCTATGATCCCCACGAAGAGAACACCGATGAAGGCTACCGTCGCGCCGACGGGGGTGAAGTCGAACATTCCGAAGGAGCCGAAACCCGCCTGACTCCTGAAGCCGGAGATTATCAGGTTCGGGGGTGTGCCTATGAGAGTGGTCGTGCCTCCCAGGATGGAACCGAAAGAGAGGGGCATAAGAACCTTCCCCGGCGGGATATCGTTCCTCTCCGCTATCTGGATAGCCACCGGCATCAGGAGGGCAAGGGCGCCCACGTTGTTCATGAATCCCGACAGAATGGCGCCCAGGGCAGTAAGAGCGAGGATGCTGATGCCAGGACCAGCCTTCTCGGGCAGGACCCTGTCCGCCAGGAAGTTCACTGCTCCCGTAATCTGCAGACCGTAGCTGAGCACCAGGACACTGGCCACGGTGACGACGGCGGGGTGTCCGAACCCTGCGAAAGCTTCCGTTCCAGGCACCAGGCCCGTAAAGACGCAGCCCAGCAGGGCACCCATGGCCACCACGTCATGGCGCCACCTTCCCCACACGAAAAGGACCATGGCCGAGATGAGAATGACGATCACCGTTACCTGGGAGAAACTCATGACCCGGGCGACCTCCCTCTTCCGGCGTTGTCCATGCACCTGCCGGGGCATCTTCCCCCCTTATTATAATCCAGTACTGCCTGCCTTTCTTTGTTGTGGAGCAAGTTGACAACAGCGTTTCGCACGATATAATACATGAGCGTTCCGCCGGCGTAGCTCAGTTGGTAGAGCAGCTGACTTGTAATCAGCAGGTCGTCCGTTCAAGTCGGATCGCCGGCTCCAGTGAATAGCGATATCGTGGGGGGATGGCCGAGCGGTCAAAGGCAGCAGACTGTAAATCTGCCGACTCCGTCTACGGAGGTTCGAATCCTCCTCCCCCCACCATTCGTTCTCATTTCGCCGACTTAGCTCAGCAGGTAGAGCACATCCATGGTAAGGATGGGGTCTCCGGTTCGAGTCCGGAAGTCGGCTCCAGAATTCAAGAGATCCGGACTCGGGAATAAGCCGGTTTCGGGTCTCTTTTGGTGTGTCTCATGTTGCCTTTTGGGCAGGAAATCAAAGGGACGGGAGGGTTTTACAAGATGGCGAAGGAGCATTTTGACAGGACGAAGCCGCACCTGAACATAGGAACGATCGGTCACATAGACCATGGCAAGACGACGTTGACGGCGGCGATAACGAAGACGCTGGCG
>Ga0209312_1000672_pt1 | contig 28669 bp, 26 predicted proteins | sample BioC13SIPDNA_4_FD_185744 | JGI IMG/M metagenome (GOLD analysis project Ga0209312, IMG submission 185744) | Anaerobic biogas reactor microbial communites from Washington, USA - Biogas_R1_B C13 SIP DNA (SPAdes) (version 2) | ecosystem: Engineered > Bioreactor > Anaerobic > Unclassified | place... | reverse complement strand
TCTGCATGCTGCTATCCCACCCGCCCGTTACGAGATCGTCGGCCCAACTGACATGAAATAACGGTTCGGAACTGCCTGAAGACGGACTCTGAAATGTCGCCACTGTAAAACTCGCCTGCGCGGACGCAACGATTAACAGTGCTGTTACCAACAAAACACCATACTTTTTCATCTCACACTCTCCTATATAAAAGTTTGACGCCTGCAAAAGGCTTTCCAGAGGGGAAAAAGGACGGTCCTCTTATCCCTTCCTCCGAAATTACATTAAGGGTCAGGATACCCAAAAGGCTTCAAGATGTCAACAGGAAAATTTGAAATTTTTTCGAAATATTCCATAAGTCATTTTAAAGAATAGATTTATGGTCAAAAAAATTATTTTTGGACGGTTTCCCAGACAGATAAGTCCCGATGGGATCCAAAGACCCGCAGGGGCAGATCTGCGTGTCTGCCTTGGTCGTACGAACACACAGGTTAACCCCCTACACATAAGCCCTATCATTCTCACTTTTCAGATTGCTTGGGCCGCGGGCTTTGTGGTAGGATAACGCGGCGAGTTGACGATGGATCAGCAATTTCAGACAAGCGAGATGAGGTGTAGTGGGTCGAGAATTCCTTAAACACGGCCGCGTGATGGCCTTTTTGTGCATGCTGCCAGCACTGGGCGGCTCGGTGCGGGCGCTGTCCCATTCCACCGGCCCGGCCGGCTCCAATGTACAGGCCGTCCACGCCATCGGCTACACCGGTCAGGGCGTCAAGATCGGCTTTTTGAGTGTTGATAACGTCTATGCCGACCATCCTGCTTTCCTCGAAAAAGACGATGCCGGCACACCGATTCCCGGCACGAGTCGCGTCATCATTGTCAATCCGCCGGGGGTCAATGTCGTCTTAAGCAGCCACGACACCCAAATGGCAGGCATCCTGATCAGTTCCGGCGCACCGGCGGAACCCTATCAGATTGGCGCTGCGCCGGGAGCGACCCTCTACGATGCACGGATTTCGGGAGGCATCCAACAGGCCATCGATGCACTTCTCGCTCAAGGCTGCAATGTGATCGTCAGCGGTTTTACATATTTTTCAGAACCGGTCAAAAATGATGGGAAAAGTCTGACAACGCGAATGTACGACTACTATGCGTTCAGCGACGTTATTTTTGCCACTGCAGCGGGAAATTTTAACGCTTCCGACTACCCCTATCACGCGCCGCCGAGCAGACCCGGCGACGCCTACAACGGCATCACAACCGGCGGCTTGATCAAGCCGATTGCCGACATCTATGACAAAATCGGCAGTCGCAGTCTGGCAGGCCCGACCTATGACAACCGCCGCAAGCCCGAAGTCGCCGCACCCTCCCCCGGCCAGCGCGTCCCCACCACGGGCAGTGCCGCAAGTTGGACTACCACCAGCAACCCCAATGACGGCCTGACCAGTTGGGCGGTACCGCATACGGCGGGCGTGGCGGCAGTGCTGCTGGAGTATGCCCAGATGGACGGGCAACGGGATGCAAATCGCAGTGAGGTCATCAAGGCGGTAATGGTCAATTCGACGTTCCCGAATATTGACGACAAATCGGGCAACTGGACCGACCCGGCCAATCAGACTTGGCACACCGACCGCGGTTATGGACGGCTGGACGCCCTGCGTGCCTTTGAAACACTTTGTGCCCCGAAAATAATCCCCGGCCAGACCACCAACGCCCCGAAGGGCTGGGCGTATCAGACGCTGGGGCCGGGGCAAACGCATACCTTTACGCTTACCGCACACAAACATCAGCGGCTTGTGATGACACTCACATGGCATCGCCGGGTTGTCTGGAAAGATAGAGCGCGGTGGGGCGGGCCATTGGACGGCGTTATTCACGAGGATGAACTTTCTGTCTCTCTTGCAAATTTAGACCTGCAACTCTTTGACCCGGACGGCTGCGCCTTGATAGCTCAACCGCCGACACTCGATAATCTGGAGAAAGCGGATATTCGGTTGACAAAAACGGGCGACTATCAGATTACCGTGTCAAATCTGCCCACACCCACATCGGAATCGGCCCATTACGCCTTGGCCTTTGAGGTGCTTGAGCCGCTGGCGGGGGATTGGAACAATGATTATCGTGTGGATATGGCCGATTTCTCCATAATGTCAGGCTGCTGGTTGGTCGGCAGCGAGCAGGATGCGTTCGAGAGCCTCTCGTCCCAGTGGCTGAAGACGGACCCGCGGTATTGGGGGCCGTAGTGACCCAGCAACCGAAAACTCTAAGCACTAAATTCTAAATCCTAAACAAATTCAAAATCCGAATGCTCAAATGACCGAAACATCAATCAACGCATTTGACTTTTTACATTTTACATTGAACATTGTCAGTTGGTGTGGCATCGGCTCTGCGCAGCAGACCGATGGGAAATCGCTCCAACTATCACCACTCAGGTTTAGAGGAATAAGTTCAAGCCGGTCTCGGCGGGACTGGAACTGCCTGTTAATGGGGCGGCCGTATCAATGGGGTCTGTCGTTCCGTTGTTGGAGTGACGCGAAGATGCGCCGTCGCCGGCGGAGCGGTACATTTCCTCGTGGCTGCGCGGGTCCACGTCCTGGCCGAACAGGTCGCTGCGGCCGTGTTGGGGCTGCTGGGGATTATTCTGTGTATTGTTGTTCCACGGCACGACCTCGATGCGGCGGACCTGAAGGCCGGCGGTTTCCATCGCGGCGGTAAGCTGGACAACGGAGCGTTCGATCTCTTTGCGGGTGTCGGTTTTCTGCACTTCGAGCAGGCCGACAATCTCGCTGTCGATCTGGCGGAAGGTAATGCGGATCGCGCCCAGGTCATCGGGGGCCAGCATCATCCGCACCTGGGACTCCGCGCCAAAGGTGCGAAGCTGCAGCGTCTGGACGATCTGGTCGATGGGGCGAACGGGGGCAACGGGGCTGAGGCCTTTGGCGGCATCGGACGATGGGACGGATGTTTCAGCGGAAACGACCGACGAAGCAAATTCAGTACGGCCGATGACCTTGGAGGCTTCCGTTGCCGATACGCCCTGCTCCTTGACATCGATTGCCGACGGGCTTTTGGAGCCGGCGCCCGGGGACTCGGCGAGAAGTTTCTTTTCGAGGTTCGGCTTGGGGGGATCGGCGTCGTTGGCTTTCAGAGATGATTCAGGACCCCCATCAGAGGCCTCTTTCTGCGACACTTGGCTCTGGATTGCCGCCGATTGCATCGGCAGAGGATTTTTGTCAACGTTTGGAGCGTCTGCTTTTGCGTATTGTGCGATGCTGACGGCGGCGTGGCCGGACGTTGCGGATTTGTTGTCAGCATTTTGAGCGGCATTTGGGGCCGTTTGCTCCGAGCGTATGGATGTTTGTGCGACGGGTCGCTGCGGCGATGATTCCGTGTTTTCGGGTTTCGCTTTCAGCGATGTCGACTCCTTTTCAGTCGCAGACGAGTGGGTATATTCTTGGGTGGCGGGTTTTTCGTTGGTCTGGGATTGGCCGTTTGGCCGAGCAATGAGAGGGATCGGCTTTTCCTTTGCCGCTTGCGATTCGGTGTTTTTCTGTGGCGTCGGATTTGACTGTGCGGCCGAGGGACGCTGCATTCTGAAATACGGCGATAAAACGTGCCTCTGGGCTGTTTTGGGGGATTGTTCAAGGTCAATCTTGGTGAGTTTTTCGATTCCCAGCATAAACGGGCGTGTGGCAAATGCAGACACAGCCTGAGTTTCCGCTGCCAGCGGCACGGCGGTTTCAGAGGCACCCTCTTTTGAAGTCGTCTCGGCATCCGGATCCTTGTCCTGTTGTTCGGCGAGACGTTTTGTGAGGGTATCCTCAAAACTGCCGCGCGATTCGCCGTTACGCGTACGCACATCTGAAGAATGACCGGTGTCCTTAGTGTCGGCTTTCTGGGCTTCGTCGCTATTATCTTCCCGCGGCCGGGCGCGCGATGCACGGGCGGGTTCTTCCGAGGTCTGTGTGCGGGTCGGCTGCAGTTCTGTCGGCAGTATGGTCGCGGTCGTAGTCATTATTAATTCTCGATTCTGCGTCAGTTTATATTATGGATGATGCCTTACATGATTTATGAGCAATTTGTGTGCCAGCGTTGTTTTATATCGACTACTTGAATCATAAATCATTTTTTTAAAAATAGATAGAAAAAATTCCTTGAAATCATTATGAGCCGCTATGTTGTCCAGAGCGCGTAAAAAATATCGAAATGTGGAAATAATTTCCCCTTTGATGTAGAGGCAAGGAGCGATCAGGGGTATGATGGCCTTCGAGATGATCGATTTGACGGATTGGCAATGAAATACTGCTTTGTCGCAGAAAACTATAAAGAAGCAATTAAGGCGTTAGGGCTGAAAACGCCCGACGACTGGATGCGATTCGCCGACTTCGTCGTGGATCGCACCACGGAGACGCGGCGGCTCAAACCGCCTGCGCCGCTGCCGGGTTGTTAGGCCAAGATTTACCGGTACCCGCGCTGGGATGACCGGCTTCAGATTCTGTTTCGCGGCGGGCTATTGGGACGCAGCCGGGCGCGGGTGGAATGTGACAATCTACAACATCTTTCGGCAAAAGGACTTGCGCCTCGGGTGCTGGCCTATGGGCAAAACAGGCATTGGGGAATGCAAAATCTGTCATTCTTGGTCATCGAGGAGGTTCCGGACACGATGACGCTGGATACATTTATCGCCGGGCCGCTGCAATCGCTGACGCCGCGGCAGCGACGGGACTTGCTCCGAAAGCTGGCCGTCTTTACACAAACGATGAACGCGGGCGGCTATGTCAACAGCGAATATCACTGGCGCAATATCCTCGTGCAGAAGAGCGAGGACGGGGTGGGGTTCCAAGTCATTGATCCGTCCGGCTCGCGGTTGCGGTACAAGCTTCGTTATCCGTATTTTGATTTGGCGACGCTGGATGTCTGTGCGCCGTTTTTCTTCAGCCGCACGGAACGACTGCGGTTTTTCAAGCAGTACCAAGGATGTTCGGAGGAAAAACTGACCTCACACCTCAAAAAAAAGGTTCTCGCGATATTGACACTGCGGGGGAAAATTGCGAAAAAGGAATTGAAACGCTACCGGAAAATCCTTCCAAATCATCGATTGTAGCGCAATCAAGTATTCTTTGCGTATCGTCAAAAGTCCTCATCTATAAAATATAAAAATAAAAAAAAAGTTGTAACCAACGGCAATTGCCAAGCATCTATATTTAAGAGCCAGAGGATCAAAAGGCCTCTGGTGTAACTCAAATATGGAGAAGATTCTTTAGGACAATACTCGGCGACGGCGTCGGGAGAGGTTCTTGTGTAAGTGTAACTTTATCTGGAGGCACATGTTATGAAGCGAATGACACTTTTGGGGATTCTGGCAATTGTTTTGTCCCTGACGCTGCCGGCGATGGCGGCTACGGCAAAGGATATTGTCGGCGACTGGCAGCTTGAACGCGCGGGCGGAGCGGCCGGCGGTCCGGGACAGGGAATGGGCGGTCCGGGCCAGGGAATGGGCGGAGGAATGGGCGGAATGACAGGCTCACTTCTGTCGCTGTCACTGGACAAGGACGGCAAACTGGTCGGCCAGATGATCAGCATGATGGGAATGACCGAACTGAATGATGTCAAGTTTGAAAATGATCGGCTCAGCTTTTCCCAGACCATGCGGATGTTCGACACCGAAACGGTATCGCGTTTCAGCGGGACGATCAAGGACGGCAAATTGACGGGCACACAGACCAGCGAACGCGGCGAGGTCGAAATGACGGGGACACATGTCCGCTCGGCACTTCCAATTCTCGGCAATTGGGAAATCACGACCACCCGAGGTGAAATCCAGATGGTGAACATCCTTTCGGTGACTACCGACGAAGCCGGCAAGATCGCAGCCACTTGGACCCGGCAGCGAGGCCAGGGCATGGGCGGGCGTCAGCAGGGTGCGTTTGGTGGCGCCGGTGGTGCACAGGGTGAACGTCCTCAGCGTCCGCAAGGCGCCGAAGGCGAACGTCCTCAGCGTCCGCAGGACGCCGGTGCGATGGGCCAGGGCAGGATGGGCGCCGCTCAGTTAACGGATGTCGAGTACAAAGACGGCAAGCTGTCCTTTGCCCGCCGGATGATAGGCCGCGGCCAACAGCAGGACCAGCCTCAGCAGGAACGCATCACCCGCTACGTTGTATCGGCGGCCGGGGACGTTCTGACCGGTACAGTGACCAATCCGCAGGGCGAAGAGACAGCCATTACCGGCAAGCGAGCCGCCGGTTCTCCGCTGGAAGGCACATGGATGCTGACCATTAGCGGCGGCGGCATGGGCGGCGGCGACCGCGTACAGCGGCTCATCGTCAATCCTGACCTGTCCGGTATGTTCGGCGCGACTGCTGTGGAAAAGATCACGGTCGAAGGCAATTCGGTAAGCTTCGTGGTTTCGATGGGCTTCGGCGATTTCTCATTTGACAATACGTTCAAAGGAAACCTGGAAGGCGAAAGACTGGTCGGCCAGATGACAGCCAGCATTATGGGTGGCATGGGTGGCATGGGCGGCGGCATGGGCGGCGAAGCGATGAGCCAGAACGTCGTCGGCAAAAAATTATAATCTCAACCCAGTGAATAGAGTCAAGGGCGACTGTGAAGACCGCAGTCGCCCTTTTTTTGTCGATAGACAGAACAATTACGTTGGTCACATAATCATCTAATGCGTAGGGTCTGAGAAATCCGTGATTTTCTTTTTGACCGTGCGGCGATCCAAACCGGCGACACGGGCGGCGGCTTCGTAGGAGCCGTGCAGAGTGTAAAGGCGATTCAGATAGGCGGCGAGGATTTCGTCGGCGGTTGCGGTGCCGATTTGCATCTTGTGACAAAGGGCCTCAAACGGATCGGCGCTGCCAAGCCGGTCGCCTTCGTAATTTTCCTTGAGCATCACACGGCGGATGCATTGCGCCAACTCCCGGACATTGCCGGGCCAGTGGTACGTCCGCCCCAATCGGTCGTCGATGACGGCCAGCACCCGCTCGGCAATGTCGGGGATGTCTTTGCCGGTGATGACCTCGACAAAGTGACGGACGAGAACGGGCAGTTCTTCGGGGTTTTGGCCGATGCGTTCGGCCAGTCCGGGCACACGGATGCAATCCGAACAGAGCCGGTAGTAGAAGTCGTCGCGGAATTTGCCTTCGCGGCGGAGCGCATCAATGGGGCGGTTGGTGGCGGCAATCACACGGCCGCCGAACCGGAGTTTTTCGTGGCTGCCGACGGGGCTGAACGTGCGTTCTTCGAGGACTTTGAGCAGTTTGACCTGGGCGGGGATGTCGATTTCGCCGATCTCATCGAGAAAGATCGAACCGTGCGCCCCACACAGGCTCAACAGGCCGTTGTGGGAGCTGACCGCGCCGGTAAAGGCGCCTTTGGTGTGGCCGAACAGCTCCGATTCGAGCAGGCTTTCGGGGTACTGCGACAGGTTAATGGCCACGAAGGTTTGGGTAAAGCTGACGGCAAAGCGTTTGCGCTGCGGGTCATAAGGAATAAAGCCGCTTTTGCCGATGGCGGCCGCGGCGGCGCCTTTGCCGGAGCCGGTCGCCCCTTCCAGCAGGGTCGAAAAATCTTCCATCCGGTCCCACAGATACCGTTCATACCGGCGGATGTCCTGTGTGAAAATATTGTTCCACAGGTCCATCCGGAGCTTGCGCATACAGTCGCTGGGGCCGACCAGGCCGGTGTCGATAAAGAAAAACGCCCGGCGGATCTGATAGAACAGGGCAAAGTACTGTGCCGCCTGCTGCGGCGTGAACCCCCGACGCATCAGCGAATCCAGGGCCTTTTCGGCAAAAGAGACCGGGGCAGGATCGCTGCCGTTTTTTTGCTGACGGAGGATATGCTCGTCAAACTCTTTGGCAAAGCGATGAAACGCCTCAAACAGGTAAGTATAGGTCATCAACTCCCGGTCGGCGGCGTCAAAGTCGCCAATCCGTCGCGGGCCGCCCTCGTCAAGCTGGATCAGCCTGCGATGAATCTGATCGACGGCGCGGGGGACGACCTTACGCCAGTCCGGCTCGCTGAGCATCCCGGCGATGCGACGGTCAATCTCGCCCCGCTCGGCACTGAACGGATTCGTGAAGGTCGCATCGGCCACCAGCGCAAAAAAATCCCGAAACGATTGTGTTAGCAAGGGTTTTGCCATACATAAAATGTACACAGGCCGAGCATATTAGGCAAGAGGATAATTGCTCGGCCTGCTGATTTTGCTTATACCGGCTGGAGAGCGCCGTCGGCGGGTTCCTGAATGTTGTATTGCTTGACCTTGGCGTAGAGGGTCGCGCGGGTGATGCCGAGCAGCGAGGCGGCGCGGGTCTTTTGCCAGCCGGCCTCTTCGAGTGCCTTTTTGACCAGCTCTTTTTCGGCTTTTTCGAGCGAGAAGTCCTTCAGACCCACCGTAAAGCCTTCGACGACTTGTGGCGCGTCGAAGTGTTCGGGGTGCAAGATCAGCGTACTGGTGCCGATGCGGTCGCTGGCTTCCAGCAAAATCGCCCGTTCGATGACGTTGCGCAGCTCGCGGACGTTGCCCGGCCAGTTGTGGCGGAGCAGGGTTTCGGCGGCCAGCTTGGTCAGGCCTTTGATACGGCCGGTCTTTTCGGGGCAGATCGTGGAATTGCGGATAAAAAACTCCGCCAGCAACAGGATGTCTTCTTTGCGGGTCTGACAGCGCAGCGGAGACAGGCAAATCGGGCAGATGGACAGGCGATAGTACAAGTCCTGTCGGAATTTGCCGGCTTCGACTTCCTTGAGCAGGTTGCGGTTGCTGGAGGCGATAATCGTGGCTTTGCATTCGATCTGTTCGGTGCCGCCGACCTTGCGGAAGGTCTTTTCCTGAAGGACGCGAAGGAGTTTGGCCTGCAGGTCGGGCTGCATCTCGCTGATTTCGTCCAGAAAGATCGTGCCGCTGCCGGCCAGTTCCAACAGGCCGATTTTGTCCTTATCAGCACTGGTAAACGCCCCTTTGACGTGGCCGAACAGTTCGCTTTCCAGCAGATTGGCCGTGAGAGCGGCGCAATTGACGGCGACGAATTTGCTGTCGCTGCCGTGGCGCATCAGATGCACGGCCTGAGCGGCCAGTTCTTTGCCGGTGCCGGTTTCGCCAACGATCAGGATGGGGTTGCAGGCGCTTTGAGCGACCAGTCGAATCATTCGGAGAGTGCGCTGGATGGCCTGGCTTTTGCCGACGATGCTGACCGAGGGAGGGCAATCCTCAACAAAATACCGGTCGTCGGTCTCTGTTTCGCCGGCGGCCAATCGATCGATGATGACCCCCAGCCGCCCGACGTCTTCATAACCGAACACGATATCGAGAGCGCCGATTTGACGCAGCGACTGCTCGTCGTGTTTATGGGCTTCGGTGCGGACCACGATAACCGGCGTTTGCGCGGCGGCCTGTCTGAGAGATTGAATGGACTGGATGACCGCCTCGTTCGGGACCGCGGCGTCGAAGACAATCAGGTCGGGTTCAAGAATACCGACCTGCTGTAATACATCCCCCGCGTCATCGGCGGCATAAAGATGCTCGGCAAAGGGACGAACCAATTGTTGTGCTTCAAAGTGCTTTCCTACAAGCAGAATTTTGTCAACAGCCATAGTTTACAATCTCACACGGGGGTCCTCGTTCTCGTACTGCTCCGTATTAAAGTACACATTGTTTCGACAGAATCTGATACAAACCTTTAATCTTTTATAGGACGGTCCAATAAAATGATGAATTTTATGAATTTTTTTGTCTGCCAAGGGTCAATCGTTTTGTTATCGGACGCAATCGCCTGCGGCGCCATCCGAGACGTGCGGAATTTTTTGCCGCTCTTTCCGAATTTTGTGCGCGCACCAGCCAGCCCGCTCACCGTCTGAAGTTTTGTTAAGTCTCTCATAAGAAAGAAGATAAAACTGTTTCAATCGAAGCCTTCCCGCCATTGGCACATTAATTGCTTACTTCCAGTTTGCGGGATAGTGCCCGCGCGCCAACGTTTGACGGTTTAGATAAAAGGATACTGCTGATGGAATTGGTTTCGGCGGATAAACAACGTTTGGATTTTATGCATCTGTTGATCACGGAACTGCGGCATCAAAACCCGCTTGAGCCGCTGGACAATCAGCAGATGGCCGCACAGCTTGCGCAGTTTTCCCAGCTTGAACTGTCCGAGAAGACCAACGACAACATCAGCGCGATGAACAAGACGATCGCGTCGATGAACACCAGCTTTGAAGGGGCGATGCTGGTGGCGCAGATGGACTACGCCAAGTCGCTGCTCGGCAAGACGGTGGAATTTTATTATGACGATTACGCCCAAATGCTCGACGGCAAGGTCAATCGCGCATTCTGGAACGAACACGGGCATCTAACGCTCGAGGTGGAAAGCCGGGTCACGCATCCGGATCTGTCCGAGAGCACCGAATCTTTTTCTGTACGGCTCGACGCCGTCGAAGGCATAAGGCATTAATCCAGAGGATTTGACCAGACAACATTTTACAGGAGATACGGTATGAGTTCCGCATTATCAGCCGCAGTATCGGGGTTAAAGGCTCATCAGACCATGCTCGATGTGGCCGGCAACAACCTGGCCAACGTCAACACCGTCGGCTATAAAAGCAATACGGTCACGTTTGCCGAGCTGCTCAGCCAAACGATCCGGGGGGCGACCGGTCCGACGGGCGGACTGGGCGGCACCAACCCCCTGCAGTCGGGCACCGGCGTAGAAGTCTCCGGCATCAGCCGCAACCAGACGCAGGGCAATATCTCCTCGACCGGTCAGGCCCTCGACGTAGCGATTGACGGGGCGGGCTATTTCGTCTTGTCCAGCGGCCAGCAGATGGTCTATTCCCGCGGCGGTTCGTTTGCCATTGACGCCCAGAACACACTGGTCGATCCGGCAACCGGGTACAAGGTGATGCAGACGGGCGATGCGACGATTACAATCCCCTGGGGAACCGCGATGCCGGCCAATCCCACGACCGAGATCGTGATGAACGGCAACCTGCGTTCTTCGGCGGACAGCAATCAGGCGACCTTCAACCGACTGATTTCCGACAGCGCCTTTACCACCGCCGGCGGAAACGCAGCCAGCACCCATACGTATTTATCCGACATCCAGGAGTGGACCACGCCGCTGGGCGTCGGCGACACGGGCACGATCCTGATTTCGGGGGTTCGAGAAGACGGCACGATCTTTACCAATGAAGCCGTCACCTGGACAGGCGCAGCGCCCGGTGCAGGAGCGACGATGCAGGATATGCTCGACCAAATCAGCGCCTTGTACAACAACAGCACGGCTTCGCTGGACGCCAACGGCAGAATTGTCCTGACCGCCGGCGAACGGGGATACAATCTGGCCCAAGTGACCCAGATGTCCTATGATCCGGCCGGGGCGGACAGTCTGACGCTGCCGACGTTCTTTAATTACGCCACTGTCGGCGGCAATGACAGCAAATCGTTCAGTGTGACGATGTTTGACAGCATGGGTGAACAGCATGTGCTGACGGGGGTTTTTGTCAAGACCGACACACCCAATACGTGGGATTTGGTGATTTCGTCCGTCAGCGGTGAGGTTGAGCCGACGTGGGGTACCAGTTATAACCGTCGTATCAGCGGCATCGAATTCAATACGAACGGTTCGTACAAAGGTCTGCCCACCTCTTCGGTTCCCGAAATTTCCGTCCTTTTCGACCCGACCGCAGATGCGCAGACAATCCGATTCGATCTGGGGACGGAAGGCGAATTTACCGGTCTGACACAATTTTCCGGACAAACCTCCACCGCCGCGGCGCTGACGCAGGACGGCTACGCCTCCGGCTCTCTGTCCAGCGTCAGTATCGACAAATCCGGAATGGTCATTGGGATGTTCTCCAATGGCGTCAAACTGGACATCGCTCAGCTTCAGCTCGGCGTTTTTTCGAACCCGAACGGCCTTGAATCGCTCGGCAACGGGTACTATACGCCGACGGCCAACTCCGGCGAACCGGTTTCGACCATCGCCGGTGAAAACGGCGCCGGCACGATTCGCGGCCAGAGCCTCGAAGGCAGTAATGTGGATATGGCGACGGAATTCGTAACATTGATGCAGGCACAAAACGGCTATCAGGCCAACGCCCGCACCATTCGCGTCGCCACCGATATCCTGCGTGAACTCACCAATCTGATTCGGTAACACGTTGTAAAAAAATGCCGTTGTATGCGATACAATCCGTTCTCGTGGGTCTGTTATGTGACCTGACGCCGCATGAGCGTTATCAGGCCATGCGGCAGCTTGACACCGGCGGGAAAAGTCTGTTCACCGACAAATGGTTTGTGCTGTTGGGCTGGTCGCTCATTTTTTTCCTGACCGTGCTTTTATTGGCGGTGCGGCGAATGCGGATTGAGAAGGAAAAGCGGCAAATCGAAGACAATTACGATGCGCTGTCGGACAAATTGCATCTGACCGCCGAGGAACGCGAGATTCTTGACGCCATCACGGCGCGCTCCGGTTTGCCGCAAAAAGACGATATCTTCGCCCATCCGGAGGCGTTTGAAAACGGGCTGGCCAGTCTGATGAAGGATGTTTTTGCCGACGGACATAATCTGGTCTATCGCAAGAAACTTCAGGCGGCGGTCTATTCCATTAAGCAGAAACTCGGATATATCAAGCCGGTGCCCGCCGGCCGGCCGCACAGCGGAAAAGTTCAGAGCAGTCGGCATATTCCGGTCGGCAAAGCGGTGCGCCTTTCGCTGTCCGGAAAAGAGACGGCCAAACAAATCCGCGCCGAGGTCATCGTCAACGATCCGTATGAGTTGGTGGTCGCGCCGGAATTTCCGCTGGCCAGCCAAAGCGGCCAAGTCTGGACGGTTCAATACAATACCGGCTCGGTCACCTGGGAATTTGAGGCGATTACGCTGACCTGTACGGAACGCGGCCTGGAACTGAATCACTCCGACCGCATACGGTTTGTCAATCGGCGGCGGTTTCCGCGTGTGGCCGTGCGAAAAGACGGGGTGATCGCCCGATTTCCCGTGTTTCGCAGCGATGAGGACGAGCGGGCGTTTACGCCGGTTTTTTTTGACGCCCACATCACCGAAATTTCCGGCCCCGGCCTGCGGATTCATACCGAGCTGGAACCGGCGATTGCAGAGCGGGTGCTGGTCGCCTTTGAACTGGAGCCGGGGCGGATCGTCCAGGACATCGGACAGGTCCGCGATGTGCGGCAAACGCCGACTGATCGCGCCGTGATCGTGGAACTGAGCGGACTCGGCGACCGAGCCGTTGATGAGCTGGTGCGCATCACCAACCAGCTTGCCGGTCGGACGCGAGCGGAAGCCGAAGCGGAAAACAGTCAACTTTTGGCGGAGATCATATAATATGACAATATCGTCAAACACCATCGCATCGGGGCTTGGGGCGCTGATGCACGAGTATGAAACGATTAGTCACAATCTGGCCAACAGCTCCACGAGCGGCTTTAAGCGGCGCGTCAATGCGTTCAGCGCCGAGTTGCAGCGTCAGCAGCGGCTGGGCGAGGAACGCAGCCTTCTCAACGGGCAAATCAACGCGGAAGGGGCGATTGATTTTTCGCAAGGGGCGCTGACGAACACCGGAAACCCGCTCGATGTGGCGCTCGAAGGCGCCGGATTTATCGCCCTGGAAACGCCGCAGGGGCCGCTCTACACCCGAAACGGCGCCCTGACGATCAATATTCTCGGCCAGCTTGTCGATGCGTCCGGCCGTCTGGTGGCCGGGCAGAACGGCCCGATTGTCATCCCGCGTGCCGTGCCGGAAAGCGACCTGCACATCGACCCCGACGGCGCCGTGCGTGCCGGTGAGATGGAACTGGGGCGCATCCGCATCGTCGATTTCGGCCGGGACACCGCGATGCTGACCCCTGCCGGCGACGGTTGCTTTCGCGCGCCGATAGACGCGGCGCCCGTCGCGGCGGCAAATACCCGCCTGCGTCAGGGACACCGTGAGCAGTCCAATGTTCAAATGATGCAGGAACTGACCGGGTTGATGACACTGTCGCGCCTGTACGAAACCAATATCAACGTCCTTCGCAAACGCCGCGAAAATACCGCGGCACTGATGGATATTGCCAAAACCCCATAGCCACTAACGCAGGAGAATAATGATGCTGAAAGCTTTTTCAACCGCGGCGACCGGAATGGACGCCCAGCAGACGATGGTGGACGTGATCTCCAACAATCTGGCCAATGTCAACACCAACGGCTACAAGCGTCAACAGGTCAACTTTCAGGATCTGCTGTATGTCAAGCTCCAGCAGGCCAGCCGGGAAATCTCGTCCGGCGTCACGGCGCCCAGCGGCGTGGAGATCGGCAGCGGCGTCCGCACCGCCTCGACGACGCGGGCCTTTTCCGTCGGCCAGCTTCAGGGCACCGGCAACGAACTGGACTTGGCGATTCAGGGCGACGGCTTTTTTCAGGTGACGCTGCCCAGCGGCGAAGAACGCTACACACGCGACGGGGCATTCCAGAAAGACGCCAACGGCCTGTTGGTCAATGCCAGCGGATTTCAACTGTCCCCGGCCATTACGATTCCAGAGGATGCGCTGGCCGTCGATTTAGCGCCGGACGGAACGGTCAGCGTAGAAACCGCCACCGGCACGCAGGTGGTCGGGGCAATCCAGTTGTATCGCTTTCCCAATCCGGGCGGGCTGACCGCCGAGGGCGGCAACCTGTACCGGGAAACCGAAGCCAGCGGCGCGGCCATTACCGGCACGCCGGGCGAAAACGGCTTTGGCTCCATTTTGTCGAACTATCTCGAAAAATCCAATGTGCAGATGGTTACCGAACTGGTCAATTTGATCACCGCCCAGCGCGCCTATGAAATCAATTCGCGGGCAATTCGCACGGGCGACAATATGCTTCAGCAATTGAATCAACTGATTCGTTAGCCCAGATAACGGAGAATGCTATGAGGATCGTGCCAAAAACAGGCCTGCTGAGTCTCTTGCTTGTCGCCTCCGCGATGGCCGCGACGGAACGTCCGCTGCGCATTTATCTGCCGCAAGAGGTGCGTGTGGACGGCGACTCGGCCGAACTGGGGGCAGTGGGCATCTTGCTCGGCGAAGCGACCCTGATCGAGAAGGCCCGGTCTATTTCACTGGGGACGTTTGCCGTCGAAGGCCAGGCGCTGCGGGTGGATCGCAATACGATTTTGAGTCGTCTGGCCTCCAGCGGCATTCGTTCCGGACAGGTGCAATTGCTCGGCGCCGAGACCGTCCGCATCGGGCGGCACGAAGTCACGCTGTCGGCCGACCGCATCGTCGCTTATGCGCAGCGGTATCTGGAAAATCGACTGGCCGAGATCAAACCGGCGGAACTAAACGTGATTCGTCCGCCGCAGCCGCTGGTACTCAGCGCCGACGGCGGTGCAGCAGAGTTGGCGGTGACCGAGGATACCCAACAAGGCGGCGGCGTCCGCAAAATCCGCGTCACTGTCCTGCAGGACGGCCGGCCCGCGGGAGCCGAGGACGTCTATTTTAGTGTCCGGTACGCCGTCCGGCGGATTGTCGCGGCGGAGGAACTTATGCCGGGGACGGTGCTGACCAGCGAAAATATCCGCGTTGAGACGGTCAACAGCGATCAGCCGGAGCCGAGTGGCTGGGTCGTGCCCTACGGGATGGCGACGCGCCGGCGAATCGCCGCCGAGGCGGCCATCACCGACGCCCTGCTGGAACCGACACAGCAGCCGACTGTCATTCGTCGGCGGCAAAATGTACTGGTACGTCTGGACAACGGCGCGCTTATAATTTCGGCCACCGGCGAGGCAATGGATGACGGCCGCGTCGGCGAGATCATTCGCGTACGCCGCGGCCAGCGCCCTGACGAACGCACGATTGTCTGCCGTGTTCTGGCCGACGGAACTGTCGAACCCATTCTTTGAAAGGAAGATCGATGCCATTGAAAACAAATTGGATGCCGATACTCCTGACAGCCGTGATGAGCGTTGCGACGTGTCAGGCCAGTTCCATCTGGGCGCGGCGTACCTCGACCAGCAAGGCGCTCTATGCCGATGACAAGGCCAACCAGATCGGCGACCTGCTGACCATCATCATCAGCGAAGACCACAAGGTGGACAACAAAGTCAAACGCGATGCGTCCCGCAACACCAGTCGCCAGCTTGCTGTCGGGGCCAAGGATATCAGTGTTGAGCATGTGCTGCCGACGGTGCCGGAGGTCAATATCGATCTGAAATCCGGCAAGAGCCTTCAGGGCAAAAGCGATTACAAAGACGAGCGGTCGATTGAAGATTCGATCACGGTCGTCGTCGTGGATATTCATCCCAACGGCAATCTGGTGGTCATCGGCACACGCAGCCGGGATATCAATGCCGACATACAGACCATTCAGGTCAGCGGGATTGTGCGCCCCAGCGACATCGCTTTCGGCAACATTGTCCACAGCGAGCGGGTGGCCAATTTTCAGCTTGTTACCCTCAGCGAAGGCGTAACAGACGACTTTAACAAACCCGGCTGGCTGGGGCGGGTACTGGATAAGATTTGGCCGTTCTGAGAAGTCAAAAGTCAGAGGATAGATGGTAGATGGTAGATGGTAGATGATAGAGAGAGTGCAGACGATGTGTAAGTCTATGAGACGGATTTTGTGGGCGGCAGCGATGCTGTGCTTGGGTGCGCAGGCGGCGGCGCGGATCGGCGATATTGTCGATGTGCACGGCATTCGCAGCAACCCGCTGATGGGGACGGGGCTGGTGGTCGGCCTCAACGGGACCGGCGACAGCTCGCTGCCCAGCGCGCAGATGCTGACCAGTCTTTTGCGGCGCGAGGCGGGCATTACATTTGTCCCCAACGATCTGCGGTCGGCCAATATCGCGCTGGTAATGGTCACGGCCGAGTTGGGCCCCTGGGATCAGGAAGGCGCGACCATTGACGTCACCATCTCGGCGATGGGCGACGCCAAGAGCCTTCAAGGGGGAATGCTGCTGGCGACGGAGCTGAAAGGTCTTGACGGCGAGGTCTATGCCATCGCGCGCGTCGCGGCCATCTCGACCAACTCCTGGAGCGTCGAAGGCCAAACCGGCACCCGCGCGGCCAAAAACCATCCGACTGTCGGCCGCATCCCGAACGGCGCAAACGTCGAACGCCCGGTGCTTTCACGGTTTATCGATATTGTCGGCCAGCATCGTATCGTGACCCTGCGGCTGCGACATGAGAATTTTACCACCGCCGAACGGATTCGTCAGGCCATCAACCGTCAGTATCCCGACTGTGCGTATGCGCCCGACCCCGGAACGATTCGAGTACGGATTCCCGACAGCATCGGCATTGAAAAGCAGGTGTCCTTTGTCGATACCATTATGCAAATGGATGTGGAAGTCGATATGCAGGCGGTCGTGGTCATCAATGAGCGTACCGGAACGATTGTCGTCGGGGGCAATGTCGGGATTTCGGAAACCGCCGTCGCGCAGGGCAGTTTGGTCGTCCGCGTCCGTGAGCAAAAAACAGTCTCGCAGCCGACAACCCCGTTTACCGACGGGGCGACGACGGCCATTGTCGATGACTCCGCCGTCGCCGTCGAGGAACGGGAAGGCGCGCTGATTCGCGTGCCGCGCGTCGTTACGGTCGAAGAGCTGGCCAACGCCCTGAACGCCATCGGGGCGTCGCCGCGCGATCTGATTGCGATTTTCGATGCCCTGAACAAGGCCGGCGCCTTGCAGGCCCGGCTTGAGATGATGTAAACAAATTGACGATTGTCTATTGATGAATGACGAGATATGGAGATAACAAACTTATTACTGAATCAGATGCGGCCAACGTCGGAGCCGACGCTCAAATCGGTCGATCCGATTATGCCGCACGACGATGCCCGAACCGCCGAACAGCTTCGGTCCACGGCGCAGCAGTTTGAGACGATCTTTTTGCATCAGATTCTCAAACAAATGAAAGAGTCCGTCGATTACGGCTCGTTTGACGAAGAGGACGAATCGGGTGAACAAATCCAGAGCCTGTACTGGTCGTTTATGGCCGATAACATCGGCAGCCAGGGCGGCTTGGGATTCTGGAAAACCATTTATAACGATCTGGCAACCGCACAGGGTATCGACCCGCGGAAGTATCCCGCCGAGGGCGGTCAATTGGATCAACGCGTATGACAGAGGATGACACGATGCATCAGCAGGCGTTAATGGATGAATTAGGGGTGTTTCTGGACGCACGGCAGGCCGAACTGCTGGAGACGCTGGCCCGGCTCGGCGAGCTGCGCGCCGCCGTGATTCGCCGCGACGAGGCGACCCTGACACAGCTTCTCGAACAGGTGCAGCAGGACGCCGACCGGAGGCGCCAGATGGACGCCGAACAGCGGTCGATCGAACAGCGGCTGCTGGATGTCTTTGACGGCCTGCAAGCACCGGTGACATTGACACGGCTCAGTGCGTGCGTCGAAGAGGACATGCGGGCAACGCTGCGCCAAAAACAAACGGCACTGCTCGAAACGGCACAACGATTTGAAAATGAACTGAACGCAACCGAGATGCTGCTGTGGGAATGCGCCCGGTGCAATCGGGAACTGCTGGCGGCCATCCTCGGTAGAAATCAGCAGGCACAGACGTATGATCAGCAGGGCCGCAATCAATGGGACGTCCACCGCGGACTTGTCAGTGTGAAACTTTAATGGAACGGAGTTAAACAGTCATGGCCGGATACGAAATCGGCATCAGCGGCATCCATGCGGCCCAAAAGGCACTGACGATCATCGGCAATAATATGGCCAATGCCGCGACCGAGGGTTATCATCGTCAGGAGATCGACCTGCGCCCGGAAGCGGATGCCTATTCCAACGGCGCGATGGTCGGCCAGGGTGTGCGCTACGCCGGCGTCATTCGAAAAATCGACGCGGTGCTGGAATCCGAAATCCTGCGACAGGAGTCGTCGCTGGCGGCGATGAATCGCCAACTGGAAATGCTCCGCACCATCGAAAGCGCCTTCGGCGAACTGACCACCGCCGGGCTGACGACGGCAGTGGACAAATTTTTCGCCTCCTTTCAGGACCTGTCGCTGCGTCCGGAGGATGTGAATATGCAAAGCGACGTCCTCTCGAATGCGAATGCGATGGTCACGTATATGAATAACATCTCGACGATGGTATCCAATACCAATGAGATGGCCTTTTCCGAATCGCTGGCGGCGGCAGAGCGTATCAATCTGCTCACCCGACAGATCGCTGAAATGAATCAAGAAGTCTATAATCAGTTGATGCGCGGCTACGATCCGAACAATCTGCTCGATCAGCGCGACGGATTGATTACCGAATTGGGCCGTTTGGTCGGCATCCGTACCCATGAACGCGATAACGGAATGGTGGATATTGTTGCCTCCGATCTTTCGCTGGTCATCGGGTCGCAGAGCGCCGCGGTCGAGCTTGGGCTGGTCAATGACGGACAAGCGTCCTTGATGGGTCTTCGAACGGTCGATGGAGACGCGTACAGTACGCAGATCGCGGGTGGAAAGCTGGGCGGGTTGTTTGAGCTGAGAAATACAATCCTTGACGATATCCAGGATCGGATGGATCTGCTGGCTCGAACGATCATCACCGAAACCAACAAAATACATCTTCAGGGCGTCGGCCAGGAGGGGGCTTTCACAAGTCTGTCCGGCTGGACCATGGCACAAACACTCGTCTCGGAGATCGAGCCGCCGATCACGGCAGGGACGTTTTACGTCCGTGTGACCGATCCGGACGGTCAAACCGTCAGCCGCAGCGTTACTGTTTCGGAGAACAGCACGATTGAGGAAATCGCCACCGCCCTGGCGGCCCTTGACGGCCTAAGCGGCACAAGCTTTAGCAGCGGACGGCTTCAGATCGTGGCCGACACCGGCTATACCTTCGATTTTTTGCCCGGCGTCCGTCAAACGCCCGTCGCGACGGTTCCCAACCCTCTTGCCGGAGCGGGGCCGGCGGCAAATCAATCGCCGCCGAAGATTCGGATGTCCGGCATTTATACCGGCACGGCCAACCAGACCTATACCGTTACCGTCAATACGGCGCCGCCGGGCCAGACCCTGGCCATCGGCAACGGGGTGATGGAACTGGCCATAACCGACGGCAGCGGCGCGACCGTCACCACGGTCAACATCGGACAAGACTATACGCCCGGCGAGCCGATTTTGATCGGCAACGGAATCCGCATCACACTGGGTATCGACGGCACCAGTGCCGGCTATCTGAACGACGGCGATCAGTTCAGCATTGAGGCGCTGGCCGATTCTGACCCGACGGGGTTTTTGGCCGCCGTCGGCATCAATTGTTTCTTTTCCGGTTCGTCCGCCGCCAATATTGAGGTCAGCGATTATGTCAAAGACACCGGCCGACATATCGCCTCGAGCCGCAGCCCCGATCTGAACGGCAACAGCAACGCCGTACTCTTGGCTAAACTGGGAGACAGAGCCATGACGGCGCTTGGCTCCCATACAATGAAGGACTATTATCGTCAAATTGCCGTCGGCGTGGGAAACCAGATTTCCGTAACGTCCATGCGGCTTGAAAACACCGACGGTGTGCTGCGCAGCCTCACCGAGCAGCGCGAGGTTATCAGCGGCGTCGATATCAACGACCAAGCAAGTCTGATGATGCTCTATGAACGAATGTTTCAGGCGATGGCGCATTTTACCAATGTCATTACCGAAACCCAAAAAACAATCTTAACGCTGATCTCTTAGGGAGATTGTATGAGTTATTCGCTGGATGCCATTTACAAAATGTCCAGTTGGGCGATCTCGGCCAACTCGTCCAAGCTGGCAACGCTGCAGCAGAAAGCCGCCACCGGCCTGCAAATTCTTCGCGTCTCGGAGGATCCGGCTTCGGCCAACATTATCCTGTCGCTCCAGAGCGAAGCCCGCACGAAAGACCAGTATCTGAAAACCCTCGACGAGACGATCAGCATTCTGGACTTAAGTGCCTCGGTCATCCAGAGCATCAGTGCCGAGCTGTCGCGCGCACGCGAATCGCTGACGGCCACGCTGTCGGGCACAACCAGCGCGCAGCTTCGCAGTACTCTGGCCGCCGACATCAACAACGCTCTGGAACAACTGATCGCCTTGTGCAACACCGAACGCATGGGCCAGTACCTGTTCGGCGGTACTTCATCCGGGACGCCGCCCTATGGGGTCGAGCGCGACAGCGACGGCCTGATCACCCGCGTCTTCTATCAGGGCAGCACCGAAGAACAGAAAGTTGAGGTGGTCAAAGACATGGCCATGTCGGCCCTGCTGGTGGGCGATGAACTGTTCGGCGGCGGCGTGCCGCAAACGGCCGTTTTTTACGGCGCGACCGGAGCGGCCGCCGGCACGGGAAACCACAGTGTGCGGGGCGATGTGTTTTTGACCGTCGAAGAGACGCCCGGCGGATACCGCCTGTCGATTGACGGCGGCGCGTCGTGGGTGGAGGTGGACGGCTCCGAGACCAACGTCCCGGTCATTCACACCGAAACCGGCAAAGTGCTCTATATTGACGCGACCGCAATCACGCAGGCCGGAACCGAACCGATTCAGATGACCGACACCTACGATATGTTCTCCATGCTGGTCGGGGCACGCGATCTGCTGCAAAATCAACACAATATTCCGGAAAATCAGTTGATTGCGATGCTCAACAATGCCACCAACGAGATGAAAACGGTGGATGCCAGAGTCGTCAGGGCGTTTCCGATTGTCGGCGGACGGCTTCAGTCGTTGACCAACCTGAGAGACAGTATTTATGAAATGAAAGGCAACACCGACGACGACATCAGCCGTTTGTATGACGCCGACGTGACTCAGGTGGCGATTGATCTGGCGCGGTATTCGGTGCTGTACGAAATGTCGCTGAATGTCGCGTCCAAGATGTTCCAGATGTCGCTGCTGGATTTTCTCAGTTAACGCACAACGGAAGGAACATGACGTGAAGACGACTGATCTGCATCAAGAGGCGCTGAACCGGGCGCGAGCCGGCGATACGCAGGCCGCGCTGGACCATTTTGCGGCGTATTTAGAGCGGCATCCCGATAACGGCCATGCCTGGAACGACGCCGGGTCTGTCCTGTATGCCCAGGGCCGCATAGACGAGGCGGTGCGGTATTTTCGCCGGGCCGCGGAGCTGACCCATCGTCCACCCAAGGCCTTTGGCAATCTGGCGATGGCGTATGTGGCAACGGGGCAGCCCCACCGCGCCGTACAGTGGACAGAAACGCTGCATCGCGAAGGCCTGCTCGATGCGACGCTGATTCGGCAATGCGCCCAGGCGTTCTGCGCACAGAACGATTTGGCCTCGGCAATGGATGTGTTGTGTCGCGGGTGCGCGGTGTTATCCGATGCCGCCGTCCTTGAGACACAAATGGAGACGTTGCGCGACAGACGCGCCAAAATCGCATTTTTTGTCGGCGGCGACGGCGACACCTTTTTGAAGGACATTATCGCGTATGCCCGCCGCCGGTATCCAGTGCGCATCTTCGACGGCAAGACAACCGCCGACGTACACGAACTGATGCGGTGGAGTGATGTTTCTTGGTTCGAGTGGGCCACCAATCTGGCCGCGGAGGCCTCGAAAATGCCCAAAGTCTGCCGGACGATTGTGCGCTTGCACCGCTATGAGGCGTATGAATGCTATCCTTCACAGATTCGCTGGGACGCGGTCGATACGCTCATCACCGTCGGCAATTCGTATGTCGTAAAGGCGATGAATGATCGTGTGGGCGATATCGCCGCCAAAACATCGGTGGTGCGGATTCCCAACGGCGTCGATCTTGAGGCGATTCCGTTTACGCCGCGTCAAGCCGGAAAAAATTTGGCATTTGTCGGAAACCTCCGAATGGTTAAAAACCCGATGCTGCTGCTCTATTGTATGGCGGCACTGAAGGCGGTCGATCCCGAGTATCGCCTCTTTATCGCCGGTCGAATGGAGGATCCGCTGCTTGGGCAGTATGTCGAGCATGCGATACGCTCACTGGGACTGAACGAAAATATCATCTATGACGGCTTTCAATCCGACATTCCCGGCTGGCTGGCCGACAAACACATCATCGTCTCCACCAGCGTCATTGAAAGTCAGGGGATGGGCATTCTGGAAGCGATGGCCTGCGGACTCAAGCCGGCGATTCATCATTTTCCCGGCGCCGATGAGACGTTCGGCACGCAGTGGCTGTTCAGCACGCCCGACGACTTCTGCCGCCTGATTTGCCGGACCGACTACGATTCGGAATCCTATCGTGCCTTTGTCGAGCGGCGCTATGCGTTATCGCAGCAGCTTTTGCGTATCAACGAACTCCTTGTGACGTTTGAGAAATACCCGTGGACGCCGCAATTGAGCGTTGGTGCGAAAAGACTGTCCCGGCTGTCAGCGCTGGCCGTCTGAAAACTTGACATCCGCAGTACCAATCGCCCCAAAAGACGTTTTGAAGGCCTAATAAGGCTGTTTTTCTGTACAGGCACGCGATTTGCACACTATCAGTACGTGAATGGTTGTCTTTATTTTTTAGCATGGGAGTATCCGAATGGATTCACAACAGCTTACAGAACTGTACAACGACGCATCGGCGCTGGCCGAGGCGGGCCGCTACGAACCGGCAATGGCCAAGATGTTTAAGTACCTGCGCCATCGCCCGCTGGAAGGCCAGGCCCTCAACGACGCCGCGACAATCCTGTTTTGCATGGGACGCGGACGGGATGCGATAACCTGCTACGAAAAAGCCGCCCAATGCTGCCAAGGCGACCAACAGGCGCAGGTCTATTGGAATCTGTGCGAGGCGTACCTGCAGGAAAACCAGCCCGCCCGGGCACTGGCTCTGTTCGATCAGTTGCAGGCGATGGGACTGCTCAGTGCCGACCTGCTCAACCGCACCGCCGACACCCTGCTGCGGCAGGAGCTGCTCGGCCCGGCGGTCGAGCTGCTGCTGCAATCGCTCCGCATGAGTCCCGAACAGGAGATACTCAGGCCGATGCTGGAGGTCATTCGCAGCCACCGCGTCCGGATGACCCTCATCGTCAGCCGCCGGTCGGTGCTGACCCAGTCGCTCACGGAGGCCTTACAGCAGCGTCTTTCGCTGACGGTACTCGACGACTCCCCGCATCCGGCCGCGCAGATACCGAGCGACACGGATATCGCCCTGTTCTTCGGCTGCGGCCCAGCGCTGGCCAACGCCTCATTTCAGACCTCTCAGACCCGGCGTGTGGCGATTCTCGACGCACAGGACATTCTCGCCCCCGAAATCAAGACGGTCAACTGGCCGGCCGTGCATACCGTGGTCTTCTGCGGCGGCGGCGACCTCAAGGCCCTGTTTGTCGAGCAGATCGGAACGCTGCCGACCACGCTGCGGCTCCTGAACGCCGAGCCGATTCCCAATCCGGAAAACAGTGTCTTTATCCCACGGAAAAAAGGCAAACGCATCGCCGCCGTCGGCCCGTGGGACGCTCGACGCAACCCGATGTTTACCCTGATGTGCTTCCAGAAACTGCATTATCTGGACCCGGACACACGGCTGCATCTGGCCGGGGACTTTGCGGACGCGGCCACCGAACGCTATCTGCGGCAAATGATCGAGACGCTCGATCTGGACAATGTCGTCTTTATCGACGGCCCGGTTCAAAACATCCAAAAATGGCTCAAGGACAAACATTACATCGTATCGACATCCATCGACGGGGCCGGCCTTGACGCGGTCTGGTCGGCGATGGCCGCCGGCCTGCGACCGATCATCCATACCTTCCCCGGCGCCGCCGAACGGCTGGATGGCCGTTATCTGTTCACACTGGCCGAAGACTTCTGCGATCACGTGCTTAACGCCCCTTACGACGCCGCCGAACACCGCGCCGCGGTCGAACAGGCGTATAGCCAGTGCGGGCTTGAACAAGTCGCCCTTAATCTTATCTTCCAGTTGGAAAGTGAAATACCCCTTAGAAATCGTCCCCATGCCGAACTGCCCGCGACATCCGCTGTGACGCCCTGCCCGCCGCCGCCGACACGCTCCATCGAACAAATCGCTGCGGCGGCTTTGGCGGCAACAGAGAAACTACGCTCGCTCAGAGACCACAGAGAACGAGGGGTTGAGCTTAGCCCTTCCGCATCGTTCACCACCAATGACGACCCTACGCGGCAAACGGATCCCTTTGAATACAATCACGCCAACGGCCTGTCTGCCGAGGACTGGATTGAGGAGGACGCCGACTCCGTCCCTTTCTCGGTCGGCGGATAACCCGACGAAAGAAACGGCGCCTGTCGCCGTCGTCGGGGTCGCCGAAAGGCGAAATCGATACGCCATCCGTTTCGGCGACGCTTGAGGTCTGTCCTGAATGAATTGCGTTAACACAGAACAACACGGTCCGCTTGTGACGGTGCTGATCAGCACGTACAACCGCCCGCGCTATCTGGCCGAGGCGCTGGCCAGTATCGTTACGCAGACCTGGACCAATCTTGACATTATCCTCGTCCGCGACGGCGGCCTTCCCGTCCGCGACGCCATCGCCGAATACCTCGACGATCCGCGCCTGACCTTCATCGACCGCGACCAAAATCGCGGCCTGCCGTACTCCTTCAACGAAGCCCTGAGCCGGGCGCGCGGCGAATACGTCTGCTATCTCGGCGATGATGATAAGTTTTACCCCTTCCACGTCGAGACGCTGCTCAATGCGATGCTCGGCCAGGATCGCTGTCAGGTCGTCTATGGCGATCTGTACAAGGCGCACTGCCGCGTCATGCCCGACGGGCGGCGGATCGTGCTGGCCAAAAATGTGGAGATCAGCCGTGATTTCGACCGGATGCTGATGCTCCAGTTCAACCACGCCCTGCACGTCAGCCTGCTGCATCGGCGCGACCTGCTCGACAAGACCGGCCCGTACAACGAAAATCTCAACGTAATGATCGACTGGGACTTGACGCGACGGCTGTGTTTCTTTACCGATTTTTTGCATGTCCCCATCGTCACCGGCGAATTTTACGCCCCCGTCGGCGACTGCGACCGCATCTCGATCCAGCGCCGCAAGAACGTCAATGACTACCTTCTCAACGTGCTGGCCATCCGCAGCACCCGGCCCAAAAAGCCCTGGCCGTGCATGAACGACCTGTCGGCCATCGTTCTGACCGGCGCCGAATCGCCCGCCCAGAGGGTGCGCGATTTGTGGTCGCATTGTTATTACCCCAACCAATTTTATGTCCCCCTCTCGCCGACCGAGCAGGCCCGCTTCGAAAGCCATGTGCCCAATGTGGTGCCGGTCGCGGTCGCTGAAGGAGCCGGCCCCGAAGCCCGCACAGATGCCGTGCTGAAGGTCTGCGAAGGCAATTATGTTGCGATTGTTCCCGACGGGATACCAATCCCTTCGGCGGAAGTCTCCTTCTTCGAGCGGTCGCTGTATCCGCTGATGGAAACCTCCGAGCGCCAAATCGGCTATGAACTGGTCGAGGCAACGCCCGACCACTGGGGCGGGGTATTCCGCACCGAGGAACTGGCCGCGGTACGGCTGAAAAATCCGCACCTGTCGCTTGCGGAATCGATTCGCGCCGCCGGCATCACGATAAAGAAACCGACCGCCAGAGATTTCCCGTTCCAGTTTGACAACCTGATCAATATCGCCGCACAGCAGGGGCGCGAAGGCAATTGGATCCAGGCAGCGCAGCTTTACGACGTTGCCGCCGAACGATTCGACAACGCCCTCTGGATGCAAACCCTCAAGGCCAACGCCCTCTTTCAGCACGGCCGATGGGAATCGGCGGCGACGCTGGCCGCCCACCTGAACCGCATCCGTCCGACTGTCGCCCGGCTGATGATCGAGGGCCGCGCCCGCCAAAAGCTCGGCGACTACGCAGCAGCCGCTGCGCTCTTTCGGCGGGCTGAAGAAATCTTGGACGGACGCCACATTGAATACCCCCACGCCCGCCCTGCCGCGGCTGCCAAAGACTCCCAAACGACAGACCCCACACTATCCCGACAACAGGAGACCCTTGTATGGACGTCCTAAAGACCCACATGCCGGATCACGGCTGGTCGCAGCACTATGAGCTGGTGCGTGACATGGGCGATTGCTATACCCAGTTGGGTGACTATGACCAGGCCCGGCAGTGTTACGAAAAGGCCGCCACGCTCGGCCCGGACGAAGACGCCCCGTATGTCGGCACAGGCGTCATCGCCCTGCAGGAAGGCCGACTGGACGACGCAGAGCTGGCCTTCCGCGTGGCGCTGCGGCTCAACCGTGACAGCAGCCGCGCCTGGGCGGGGCTGGCGATGATCCGCCAGCAGACCGGCGATCTGTCGGCCGCTTTCGATGCGTACCTCAAGAGCCTCGACGTGGACGGCGACAACCTGACCGCCCTGCTGGGGCTGTTTCAGGTCTCCTGCCAGATGGGATCGTTCGACCGCGTCATCGATTATCTCAATGTGTATCTGGACATGCACCCCGGCGATACGGCCGTGATGTTCTGTCTGGCCACGCTCTATGTCAAGCAGCACCAGCCGCAGGAGGCACAGCGGCTGCTGGAAGATATTCTCGTCTTTGAACCCGAAAACGCCGACGCCCGCAACCTGCTCGAAGACGTCGAGCATACGCAGGCACAGCACACAGGAGTCCGTAAATGACCCAGTCCACCACCGACAACGGCCCGGCCCTGACCGCGGCCTACCTCGAAGAACTGCTCGGCCGTCAGATCGAACGGCTCAAAACCTACGATCTGGATGCCGCCGTTGCTATGGCCGAGGAATCCGAACCCGTCGCCGCTGAGCTGATGCGCACCGAATACCTCAAACAGCCCGAAAACAGCGAAACCAAAGCCCGCATCCGCTCGCTCTACCGCGAACTGACCCTGATCATCGCCTCCCAGCGGCAGGACGTGTCTGACAAACTCGACCAAATCCGAGACGGCCTCAAAACCCTCGGCACCTATGCGGGAAAACTTAGATGACGATTGTAGCCTTAATAACAACACAGCATAATATTATCTTCATAGAGAGTTAAGATGCTATCATCGGTAAACCTGAAGTACTATCACCATGAGCCTAATATTGGAGATAGGTTATCATTGGCTGTTGCGCAGTATTATTTCTCGCCCAATGTGGTTCCTCATGGAGATACCGAATTAAATGTTCCCAATATTGTTCTCGTGGGTAGTATTTTACAGTTCGCGGATGCTTACTCGTATGTCTGCGGTGCAGGGTATATTTCGAATGAACCTGAATACTTGCTGCGCATCGCGCCCCAATCGGTGAACTGCGTACGCGGCCCCATGACCGGTTATCTCCTGGATCAGCAGGGTCTTTCACATCCGCATTTGTACGCCGACCCCGGAATTCTGGCGCCCTTCATTTATCCTCAAAGCGTCCGGTCATGCAGCAGGACAATCGGCCTTATTCCTCATTATGTAGATTTCGATTCCGCATGGGTCCAACGGTGCAGAATAAAGGGACTTAAAATCATCAATCCTTTTTCTCCGCCGGAAAGTTTTTTTGCTGAATTGAATGCGTGTGAAGCGATTCTTTCTTCCTCGCTTCACGGGATCATCTTTGCGCACGCTTACGGGAAACCTGCGCTGTGGATAGAATTGTCGGACAACGTGATCGGCAAAGGATTTAAGTTTTATGATTATTATTTAAGCCTCTTCAAAAAAATTTGTGGGTTTCAACCGGTTCCGGTAATGCACCAAGATTGTGATACAAGGCCAATTCCAGCGTTTTGAAGCTCTTAAAGCCATACGCTTTTCTGGTAGCCAGTTTTGCTTTG